>WNGG01001803.1_pt1 | contig 33129 bp, 28 predicted proteins | sample 5400661 | NCBI WGS metagenome assembly WNGG01 (sample SAMN13153372, study PRJNA577476) | soil metagenome | isolation source: 100 cm soil or saprolite under Garry oak tree replicate 1 | place: USA:California | collected 2016-06-15
CGACAAACGTGGTCCATGTGTCGTTCTCCAGCTTCTCCTGGAACACTGCGCTCGCATGGCCTCCGATTTGTTCGACTTTCAAAACGGATCTCCGATTCTCTTTTATGAATGAATCCATGTCGTCATTGATGTCATCAGCAAACAAAGCTATGGCGCAACCTTCGAAGGGCATCTCTCCCCATCCTGAGGGAGGTCTGAAGTGGCGGGCGCCCTCAATAGCCAAAAGGATTTGCTTGCCTTTTAGCCGTGGGAGCAGCAGCCCATCGTTAAATCCGTACAATGAAAGTGGCAGAGTCTCGAAGGACTCCTCAAGCTCCTGATCGGTAATCGCGCGGTTTTCATCTTCCATCGGCCTGGGTTGACTAGCGGGAAGGGTGAATGGACCTCGCGCCACCGTAACAGTCTCCGTATCTTGGGGAAGCCATGAAAACACTTCTTGAATATCTGCGGAACCCGCTTCCTGCTGAGACTCTTGAGCGCCAAGCCCTGTAGGAAGAGCCATAGCGAGTAGTCCGAATACGAGAAAAATATATGCTCTTCGTTTATCGCTTGTCATAAACACAATTCTAAGCGAATCGCAGCCGACACCCAATCTGACGCTAACTCATCGCCTTGTTGTCAACTCCATGCAGTTACATTCAGTACGAGCTAGGTAAGGGCGTTACTTGGTGGCATGGATGCGGTCGGCGGGGACTTCTACTTGGGAGACGCCGCGGAAGGAGAAGAGGAGTTCTACGAGGTATTTGGGAGGTTGCTCGGAAGTTTGTTTGACGATGTGGGCGACGGCGTCGGTGACAGCGGCCTGAAAGGTTACTCCGCCGGCGTCGAGGCCTGCGAGGTTCACGCGCACGGGTTGGCCTGGTTGGAAGATTGCGGCCACCAAACAATGTTCGCGCTGGCGGCGGGCAAATGCAAGGTGGTCCGGGGCAACAGCGAAATTCGAAAAGCGAAACTCGAGACGGACGAAGGAAAGAGGAAAGACCAAGACCACGCTCAAAAACCGGGCACGATCCCGAGAAGCTCGGGACAAGTTATATCGTGCTCCTACATTGGCGACGGACACGACGTACGCAGCGCGAACCGGGCGGTCTCGGCCACGATGAGCGAAGATGGTGGGCTGAAGCCTAGCCACGGACGAAACGAGCGGAGATTCGGCCAGCGCCTCAACTAATGGTCGTGGGGCATTTGAGACATGTCGTGATGATGCGTGTCTTGAGGGGCTGGCTTTGCGGCGTGGCGGAGAGAGTTTAGGGCGGTGGGGTCTTGGGGGACGAAGTAGCCCACAACGATGCCCATGGCGCCGTCGCGGAGGAGTTTTCCGGTGGGATTGTTGTATGCCGAGGTGACAGTGAGTTTGTCGCCTGCGGCGATTGGGTAGCCGCCTGTTTCGAAGAACGTGACTACGGGGATTCCGAGGAGATGGCCTTGCGCGTCGGTTTTCGCTGGCAGCACAGCGACGGGTTTCGTGGCTTTCAAGTCTTCAGTTTTTGTGACTCCATACCTCGCGGCTTCCACGTTCGGCATCTCGGCATTGGCGACCGCAGTCTTCGAAGCTTCAGTTTTGTGAATTTCAGCCTCCTCGACTTGCGCCTTCTTAACTTCTGCATTTACGGTTTCAGCGTTCGGTACGTTACCGTCGGATGCAGATTTTGAGGCGCCTGCAACTTCACCGTTTGAAACTTCAGCTTTCGAAATCTGAGGCTTGCCAAGACTGAAATCTGTGGAACTGGAGACTTCCAGCGTGAGTTGCTGACCGTAGTCGTGCATGTGACCGCCAACGCCGAGGAGAACGCCTGAATATTTCACGGGAACGGAAGCAACTTTTTTGCTGGAGCCTGGCGGCAAATCGTAACTGGAGTTTGCGCACGTGTTGACGTCGATCCAGGTGGGATAGACATTCTTGACGGGAGCGGGAGATGCATCGTCGAGATAGGGGATTGTGACTTCGAGATACGCCATGTCGTAGGCGGTGGAAGTTGGATTGTGAATCATGGTTTCGATGCGAATCTGATCGCCTTTTTCGACGCGATAGCCGAAGCCGGGAATGAGCACCCAGTCGGTGAGTTCGCCGCCTGCGCCGAAAATGTGCTCCTCCTTATTAGGGCAGAGAAAATCGGAGCGGTTTTCGTTCCAGAAGGCAACGTGATGAAGAACGGTGCCGGGAACGGAGTTGCCAGCAGCGTCGACTAATTTCGGGTGATACGCGAGTAGCCAGCCACTCATCGGGATTGACCACACAAGGTCCGCTGGCTGCGGCATTTTCATATGAGAAGTGTTGGCGGGCAAGTTCATTGGACCAATGCGGAGTGTGATGGTGTGAACGTTTGAATCCGTTTTCGCGTCGAGCGTGACGCCTTTCGCGACTGTGTGGTGCATTCCGCCTTGCATGAATCCGTCGTGCGTGTGGGCGTGGGACATGTCGTGATCTTGAGCGGCGGGCCGCTGCGCCATAGAAACGGATGCCAGTAGAAAAGGAAAAAAGAGAAGGAAACGCATGGCGTACCTCGATAAGCCAGCCCGCCGAAGAGCCGGACTGAAGAGTCTGGGTAGAAACCTCAAGAGCAATTCCTCAGGGGTTGAAGCCCGATCGATCGCGAAGCACCTAAATTGTAGTTACCCAAGTAGGGCCCTGAGGACAAACGGACCATGAGCGTATTGGAACACGACAAGACATTTGAACAGCCGATCAATTGGACAACGACCTTTTTTCTGGGAGCGTTCCATGTCGGCGCCATAGCGGCATTATTCTTCTTTACGTGGAAGGCGTTTGCGATTGCGTTTGTGCTTTGGTGGGTTGCCGGAAGTCTCGGAATCGGCATGGGCTATCACCGGCTGCTAACGCATCGCGGGTACAAAACACCGAAATGGGTGGAGTACTTCCTGACGACATGCGGGACACTGGCTCTGGAAGGTGGACCGATTGCGTGGGTGGCGACTCATCGAGTTCATCACCAGCTTACGGACGTGGAAGGTGACCCGCACTCGCCGCGCGAGGGCGGATTGTGGGCGCACATGGGTTGGATTATCACGGGCCGCGCAATGCACAACAAAGCGAAAGAGCTGCTGCACTTTGTGCCCGACCTTCGCAAAGATAAATTTCATTCATGGATTACGGAGTGGCATTGGGTTCCAATCGCGGCGCTTGGAGTGATCCTGTGGGCGATTGGTGGATTACCAGTGCTGCTGTGGGGATTGTTTTTGCGCACGGTGCTTGGACTTCACGCAACGTGGCTGGTGAATTCCGCGACGCATATGTGGGGATCGCGGCGGTTTCTGACGAACGATACGTCGAAGAATAGTTTTTGGGTAGCGATGCTAACGTTCGGAGAAGGCTGGCACAACAATCATCACGCGCATGCGCAGGCGGCGCGTCACGGAATTGCGTGGTACGAGTTCGACATCAACTGGTATGGAATTTGCGCGCTGAAGGCGCTCGGCCTGGCGTGGGATGTGAAACTTCCAAAATTGACGAAGCCCGAAGCGGAGCCGGCCATCGATGCGCCGGTGGGGCGCTTTGTGCCGGAAGCAGAAGTTGTGGTGCCGACAGCGGCGGGCGACTAGAGCGCGGAACAAATTCCGACGAATCCCTCTCTTCAATGTGTCAGCTCCGGCTGCGCAGACGCAAATGCGCAGCTCCGTGGCATCGTGATCTGGGCAACAAAATAACCAATAAAGAATAAGGGTGGCACAGCAGTGCTGCGCACCCCACGGGAAAGTGATTCCGACGACGGCAGAGGAGCTCGTCGTCCTACGACTCTGACATAAATTCCACGTCTGACATAAACTACAGGTATGCGCATAACACGTCGCACGAAAGCGATGGCGTTTTTCATCGTTCTGGGGACGTGTCTGGTTGCGGCGGCGATTGCGTTGAACGTCAGCTGGATTATTTTCCATTGGCGCCAGGTGGTTCCGCTGGTTCTTGGCATCATCCTGTTCGGACTTCTGATTGCGGGGCTGGTAATCAACACGATTTTCCTGGTGAGAGAAATTCGCCGCAACGAGCAGCAAGACAGCTTCCTGAACGCCATTACACACGAGTTGAAAACGCCGATCGCGTCGATCCGACTTTACCTGCAGACGCTTGAGAGCCGGCCGGTGGAGGAAACGCAGCGCCGTGAGTTTTATCGCATCATGCTGGAAGACACAGATCGTTTGCTTGGCACCGTCGAGCAAGTGCTGAAGGCCAGCCAAGTGCGGCAGGGAAGTGCACGACAGAATTGGGAAGAAGTGGATTTCGGCGCGGTGGTGCGGGACGCGCTGGGACTTGCGCGATTGCGGCAGCATTTGTCCGACGAAGCACTGCATTTTGGCAGCGCACCGGCGGACGGCATTACAGTCATGGGCAACGTCGAAGAACTTCGTACAGCGGTTTTCAATCTTTTTGACAATGCAATTAAGTATTCGGGCGACAAAAAGAAAATTGTCGTAGATATTCTGGCTCCGAACATAGACACGGTTTCGTTGCGCGTTTGCGACCGAGGCGTTGGAATCCAGCCAAAGGAACTGAAGCGAATTTTCAAGCGCTTCTATCGCGCACCAAATTCACTGACGCGAGATGTTAAAGGAACGGGACTAGGTTTGTTCATCGTGCGTTCGATTGCGCGCCGTCACGGCGGCGATGCGTACGCGGAGAGTCAGGGAGAAGGTCTGGGCAGCACGTTCACGATGCGACTTCCGAGAATTTACCGGGCATGAGCCGGATACTTATCGTCGAGGATGAAGCGCACCTTGCGCAGGGACTTCGCTTCAACTTTGAAGCGGAGGGTCACTTCGTCCAAACCGCGGAGCGCGGCGAGGATGCGCTGGAGCGTCTGCTGAAGAAGCGAGAGAGTTTCGACGCGTTGGTGCTCGATGTGATGCTGCCCGGGAAAGATGGCTTTTCGGTTGCGCGCGAATTGCGCGAAGCAAAGAATTATATTCCGTTGCTCATGTTAACTGCGCGTGGGCGACCGGAAGATGTGCTGAAGGGATTTGAGTCTGGCGCCGACGATTATTTGCCGAAGCCGTTCAACCTGAACATTCTGATTGCGCGAGTGGAAAGCTTGCTGCGGCGGAAAAATTGGACGCACAACACGAATAGCATTACGGCGGACCGTCCGCAGCAAAATTCCGACTTGCCAGACATTTTTCGGTTCGACAGTAGAATTGTAGATTTTCGGAACCTTCAATTGCGAGCGGGAGAGAATGTGGTTCAACTGACGGTGATGGAAGCGGACCTGCTGCGCTATTTGATCAAGAACAGTGGACATCCCGTTTCGCGCAAATCAATTCTTCAGGACGTTTGGAATCTGCACGAAGAAACAGACACGCGCGCAATTGATAGTTTCATCGTGCGCTTGCGACGATATATCGAGCCAAAGCCTTCGAAGCCGCGGTATTTGCTTACGGTCCGAGGGCTCGGATACCAATTCGTGGCCAATCCAAAGCAGTAGAGTGGCCCGGCGGTCAAACCGCTATCACTTAAATCGGTGAGTTTGGGAACTGGGCCTTTACATCTCATCTCGTCGAACGCTCAGCTGTGTATAATGTGATTCGAAACAGCATGCCCGGACCCCGCACGAAGGAATTGCCAGAATTCCCGGCCTATCTGTGCGACTTGCCCGATGGAGGCCGCAATTGTGAATTCCCCCGAAGCTAATCTAGAAGAACCGCGACTGGTTTTGCGACGCGTTGTCATCGAGGGGCTGGAGCCGGAAATTGATGGCGGAAAATATCCCATCAAACGTACTGTGGGAGAACGAGTGGTGGTTGAGGCGGACATTCACGCCGATGGGCACGACGTCCTCAGTGCTGTAGTTTTATACCGACCGGACAGCGAGAGTGGCTGGAGCGAAACGGTCATGCGGCCGCTAGAGAATGACCGTTGGCGAGGACAATTTTTCGTGGAGAGCCTGGGGCCTTATTTCTATACCGTCCGGGCCTGGGTAGATACGTTTCAAAGCTGGTGTCGTGACACCGTAAAAAAAGCAGAGGCGGGTCAAGATATTTCTGTCGCCGGGCAGTTGGGAGTACGGTTGCTCCAGTCCGCCGCGAACCGAGCGCGCGGAAACGACTCAAAAAGACTAGCCGAATTCACGCTGGAGCTAAAGAGTGTTTCAAATGCAGACCCTGTGGCCGTGGTAAGGTGCGCCCGGAGTGCAGAATTGGCGGCACTGATGGGCCGTTACGCTGATCGCAGCCGAGCGACGACTTACGACAAACAACTCGCCGTTATGGTAGATCGCGAGAAGGCACGCTATAGCACCTGGTACGAGATGTTCCCCCGCTCATGTGGGGCGGAGCCCAAGAAGCATGGTACGTTCCGCGACTGCATGCGGAGGCTCGGATATGTTTCTGAGATGGGATTCGACGTCCTCTATTTCCCACCGATTCATCCGATCGGGTACACGAAGCGTAAAGGAAAGAACAACACCGCTCAGCCGGCGCCGGACGATCCTGGAAGTCCCTGGGCGATTGGCGCCGATGAAGGTGGACACATGGCGATTCATCCGGAGCTTGGGACGCTCGAGGAGTTCAAACAGCTTCAAACGAAGGCGCGCGAGCTGGGTATCGAGATCGCTCTGGATTTGGCATTCCAATGTTCGCCGGACCATCCATACGTCAAAGAACACAAAGAATGGTTCCTCCAGCGGCCCGATGGCTCTGTGCAATACGCGGAAAATCCACCAAAGAAATATGAAGACATTTATCCATTTTACTTCGAGAGTGAAGACGCTCCCGAGCTCTGCGAAGAACTGAAGAGAGTGGTCTTCTACTGGATCGAGCAGGGTGTCCGTATCTTCCGTGTTGATAATCCACACACAAAGCCATTCGATTTCTGGGAGTGGTTGATTTTAGAAGCGCGGCGGGAATATCCAGAAGTGATCTTTCTGTCCGAAGCATTCACGCGTCCGAAAGTGATGCACCGGCTGGCGAAGCTTGGGTTCGCGCAATCCTATACGTATTTTACGTGGAAGAATACCAAATGGGAGCTCACGCAGTATTTCACTGAGATGACTCAGACATCCGTGCGGGAATTTGTCCGACTGAATGTTTGGCCCAATACTCCGGACATTCTGACCGAGTATCTACAGTACGGAGGCCGGCCGGCGTTTATGGCGCGCCTCGTTTTGGCGGCCACTCTCAGCGCGAATTACGGGATTTACGGGCCTGCATTCGAGCTATGCGAAAACAGGGCATTGCGCCAGGGTAGCGAGGAGTACCTGGATTCGGAAAAGTATCAGATTCGAGCGTGGAACACCGGCAGCCCTGACAGTTTAAAAGGCCTGGTCGCACGCGTGAATGAGATTCGGAGGGAGAATCCTGCTCTGCAGAGCGATTGGAGTCTGCGATTCCACACAGTGGACAACGACCAACTGATCGTTTACAGCAAGGCCACAGAGGATCTGTCCGATATTATTCTCGTGATTGTGAATCTAGATCCGCATTATAAACAGTCAGGGTGGGTCGAGGTACCGCTGCGGGATTTCCAACTCGCGGCGAATCAGTCATACCAGGTACACGATCTGCTGACTGGTGCGCGATACCTCTGGCAGGGCGCCAGGAACTACGTCGAATTGAACCCTTCGGCATTGCCAGCGCATATTTTCAAAGTGCGGCGACGAGTGCGTACGGAACGCGATTTCGACTACTTCTTGTAGCATTCATATGATTCCGAAGACAGGAGAGGAGAGTCGAACAGTGGCAGCGTCCCCAGAAACTCTCTGGTACAAAGATGCGATCATTTACCAACTGCACGTCCGCACTTTCTGCGATAGCAACGGCGATGGCATTGGAGATTTCCCTGGTCTCATGCAGAAGTTGGACTATCTGCAAGAGCTGGGGGTCAATGCGATCTGGCTGCTGCCGTTCTTTCCTTCGCCGTTACGAGACGATGGCTATGACATTTCCGACTATACCGCCGTCCACCCAAGCTATGGTTTGCTTGAAGACTTCAAGGCATTCCTCGCCGCAGCTCACGACAGAGGGATGCGAATCATCATTGAACTGGTTCTCAACCACACTTCCGACCAGCATTCCTGGTTCCAGGAATCGCGAAGCTCCCGCGAGAATCCGAAGCGCGATTGGTACGTTTGGAGTGAAACCGACGACCATTATCAAGGGGTCCGGATCATTTTCGTTGATACAGAGATGTCTAATTGGGCCTGGGATCCGCTCTCGAAGTCCTACTATTGGCATCGATTCTTCAGCCATCAACCTGATCTGAACTACGACAACCCTGCCGTCTTCGAAGCGATGTGGAACGTTATGAAGTTCTGGCTGGAGATGGGTGTGGACGGATTCCGATTGGATGCCGTCCCCTATCTCGTCGAGCGTGAGGGCACATCTTGTGAGAACTTACCCGAAACGCATGCAATCATCCGCGAGTTGCGTAAACGTGTGGACCAAGAGTATCCAGGCAAGATGCTGCTAGCTGAGGCAAATCAATGGCCCTCAGATGTCTGTTTGTACTTCGGCGACGCCGACGAGTTTCACATGGCGTTCCATTTCCCGCTCATGCCAAGAATGTTCATGTCCGTACAGCTCGAGGACCGCAAGCCGATCGTCGAAATACTCGAGCAAACTCCACAGATTCCCGACAGTTGCCAGTGGTGCCTGTTTCTTCGGAACCATGACGAGCTGACACTGGAGATGGTGACGGACATCGAACGCGACTACATGTATGACGAGTACGCAAAAGACAAAGGGATGAGATTGAATCTCGGAATCCGGCGCCGCTTGTCTCCGATGATGGATAACGACAGGTGGCGAATTCAACTCCTAAACGGTCTGTTGATGTCCATGCCAGGGACTCCGATCATCTACTACGGCGATGAAATCGGAATGGGAGACAACGTCTACCTCGGCGACCGCAATGGTGTACGCACCCCGATGCAATGGAATGGCGGCTGGAACGCTGGATTCTCAGGCGCCGACCCGGAACGGCTGTACTCGCCCTTGATTTCCAATCCAGTCTACGGGTATCAGGCCATCAACGTGAATCCTCGCGCGTGCTCAGCCGGGGCTCGATTGAATTTCTGAAGCCTTCGAATCACCGAGTTTTGGCGTATGTCCGGCAGTTGGGAGAAGAGAAGATTCTGGTTGTGAACAATCTCTCGAAGTCGGCGCAGGCTGTGGAGCTGGATCTGCGGAAGTACAAAGGAAGCATTCCCATCGAAATGTTTGGCGGAAACCTTTTTCCCCGGATCGGGGACCTATACTACCTGCTGACGCTCGGCCCGTACCAGTTTTTTTGGTTTCGTTTGCGGCGGATCTGACCCTCCGTCCGGCGACGGCGGCAAATGATCGGCATTCTAGATTAGAGCGGATGGAGCGGGGCGGCCGGGGACCAACAGTGGAGAGATCATTGGTCGAAGAAACGTTCCTCGATGACAATTTCCTTCGCCAACTGATGAGCGTGGGCGAAGTAGACCTGCTCGTCGGAATTCCATCTCACAACAATGCGAAAACCATCGGTCAGACAGTGACAACGATTGAGGAAAGTTTTCAGCAGAATTTTGTGCGGGACAGAGTGGTTATCGTAAATGTCGATGGCGGATCGAGAGATGGCACGTCTGATTTGGTACTGAACACCCCATCTCCCAAGAGTTCAAATTCGCGAGGCTTGAGCTCACTTCGTACTTTGCATCGGATCACGACACGTTACGCGAATCAACCTTCGCGGGGGGCTGCATTTCGGGCAATTCTTGCCGCTGCGGATCTGCTGCGGGCAAAAGCCTGCGCAGTGATTTCGCCGGAAATCTCCAATTTCAGCGCCGCGTGGGTCAAGAGCTTGCTCCAGCCCGCCTACCAGGAGAACTTCGACTTTGTGGCACCGCTTTACAGTCGCCACAAAAACGACGGTTTGCTGGCACGAAACCTGGTATATCCGATGGGTCGTGCAGTCTTTGGTCGAAGGATTCGCGAGCTAAATTCAGGCGAACTTGGCTTCTCTGGCCGGCTTGCCGGCCATTGCCTTAACTTTGATGTGTGGCGTGAAGACACAGTGCGCACGTCGCCCGAGGCTTGGATGGCTATCACGGCAATCTCTTCGGGCTTTCGCTGTTGCCAGTCCTTCCTGGGCCCCAAGGTGCACTCCCTCACTAGCTCAGGAACAGACATTGTCACAACAGTCCGCCAAGCTGTCGGGACTCTATTCTGGTGTCTGGAATCGCAACAAACGTTCTGGATGGAGCGCAATGGATCCGAGTCGGTGCCGACGTTTGGACCAGAACACGCGTTAACCACAGAACCAGTTCGTGTGAATCGGAAGAGAATGTTCGACTTGTTTCTGAGCGGTGCTGCCGGGCTGTCTGACGTCTTGAAGTCGATACTCACTCCGGAGACGCACGCAGAGCTGCAGCGGATTGCAACCGAGGACGATCGGAAGTTCCGCTACAAAGACGAACTCTGGGTGAGAACGCTCTGCGAGTTTGCAGCGTCGTACCATCACGCCGCCATCGACCGCGATCACTTGATTCAGGCATTGGTGCCTCTTTATCGCGGAAGAATTTATTCCTTCCTGCAAGAACATCATGATTCATCCCCGGAAGATATCGAAGCGCACTCCGAAAACCTCTGTTTGGAATTCGAGCGCCAGAAGCCATACCTGGTCGAAAGATGGAAGGCTAATAAGTGAGGTGACGCCATGAAAGAGATGATCCTTCGAGGATTACAACAAGCCTACGAAAACATGGTCCACATGATTGCCGAATTTCTGCCGCGGTTTGTGGTCATGTTCATCATTATGTCTTTCGGATGGCTGGTTGCTTTGCTTTTGAAATATTTGGTTCGGGCCATTCTTCATTTGACAAAACTAGATCGCCTTTCTGAAGAGTCCGGTGCATCGCAGGTGCTGCGAAAGGCGGCCTTGCCCTCGATTTCCGAGCTTCTGAGTCGTGCTTTCTTTTGGGTCACATGGGTGGCTTTCGCCTTGGTGGGCATCAGCGTCCTGGGCATCCCGGTGCTGCACGAGCAGATTTCCCGTTTGTTCCAACTCCTGCCCGAAGTGTTCGTCGCCATCCTGATCCTTTTCGTGGGAGTGCTCGCGGCAAATTTCCTTTCCCGAGCAGCACTACTCGGAGCTGTAAATGCAGGCTATCGCGCTCCACGATTGTGGAGCGGAACTGTTCGCTTTGTGATTTGGATTCTGACGATCACGATGGCGCTGGAACAGATCGGGTTGGCCAAAGAAACGGTGATCACGGCGTTTTCCATATTTTTTGGCGCTCTGATGTTGGCGCTAGCCGTCTCCTTTGGCATCGGCGGGCGAGATCTTGCTCGACAGATCCTCGAGCGGCACCTCGGCGACAAACACGCGCACGAGAGTGAAAAGGAAGAGGAACCAACGCCTTTATAGTGTGGGGCGGCGACGGACAGGGTTTGGGAATCCGTCGCGCCGCTCGAAGAGGCGAGGGAGGGTGTCGTGAGCGCATCGCACCGGGCGACGGAAACCTATCACGAGTTGCGAATGACATTGCCTTCGCGAGTGGCCGGGTATCTTGCCAGCCAGCGCTGGTTCGGCGGAAAGGCACGCCAGATTCGCTCCGCGGAAATCACCGATCTAATTCCTCTGGGGAAAACGCGCTTCGAAGCATTCGTTCTGCTGGTCCGTCTTGAGTACACGACCGGGCCCGGGGAGATGTATGTGCTACCCCTCATATGCGCAGAAGAGCCAACGGAAGAGAGCGCCGCGACGGGTCTGACGGTACACAGCACCGCGCGTGGTACCGACTTGCATCTGCGAAATGCACTTACAGATGCTGACTTCCTGCATAACCTTCTGGAGGCGATGGAACAGGAGACTGTGTTTCGCGGCTTCGAAGGTGAAATACGTGCGGCGTGTACCAGCGTATTTCGTGTTCTCTGCGGGGCCTCTACCGGTGCTTTGCAGCCAAAGCCCATCAAAGCGGAACAAAGTAACAGTTCCATCATCTATGGTGATCGCGTAATTTTGAAGTTTTTCCGGCGTGTCGAAGAAGGCGAGAATCCGGACCTGGAAATTGGACGCTTTCTTACGGAAAGTAAGAACTTCCCGCACATTCCCGCAGTCGCTGGCTGGTTAGATTACAAGTGCAAGGACGACAGGGAAATGAGTCTGGGGATCCTGCAGGCGTTCGTACCTAACGTTGGAGACGCATGGCAATTCACACGGAAAAGTTTGTCCAGCTTCTGGAAGGAAGTAGGGAAGTCCGAGGGACCTCTGGACTCCGTGCCTCAACAGGATGGACCTATCGCAGGTTACAAGGAAAATCTCCCGGCACAGTTTCTCGATTCCATTAAACCGTACCTTGATGCAGTGCAGCTTCTGGGACGGAGAACCGCCGAACTTCATCTGGCGTTGGCTTCAGAACTGACAGATCCAGCCTTTGCGCCTGAACCGTACACCGCTCCCTTTCAGCAAGCCTTCAAGGAGACACTTCACACATTGACGGAACGGAATCTCGCTCTCCTCAGAATGAAGTTGCACGAGCTACCTCTTGAACTGCGTGACCAAGCAAAGGATTTGACCGCTCGACAGGACGAGATCCTGCAGAGATATGACGCGGCGCTTCTACGCCCGATCCGGGCGATGCGGACACGTATTCACGGCGATTATCATCTCGGCCAGGTTCTTTACACCGGATCCGACTTTGTGATCATTGACTTCGAAGGCGAGCCAGCGCGGCCGCTATCGGAACGCCGCGTCAAGCGCAGTCCACTTCAGGATGTCGCCGGGATGTTGCGGTCCTTTCACTACGCTGCATTTTCCTTTCAGCTCGCGCCGTCGGACGAGATGACCGCGTCAGAAATGGACAAAGACGTGAGAAGGTGGGCCGAAGGATGGTACGCGTGCGTGGCGGACCGGTTTCTGAGCGCGTATCTCGAGAATGCCCGCGGAGCTTGTTTTATTCCTCCAAATCACGACGAACTTTCCACTTTGCTGCGGGTTCATCTGCTTGAGAAGGCAGTGTACGAGCTCGGCTATGAACTGAACAATCGTCCTGCCTGGATCGCGATTCCCTTGGCGGGGATTTCCCAACTCCTGACGTGATGATTTTTTATGCGCGTGGTGGTTTTGTCGGAAGGAGGGGTCAGCTTACTGAAACCGCGCAGCCTGACAGATCCCTTGGTACTGCCGGCAGCCATCCGGCATGCGATTTTCTTCAAAGGGCAACGTGATGGACATCACGCTAAACGCAAATTCGCGAGCGATGCCCGAGCTTCTCCCGCTTTGATGTCCGGTACGATAACCAACTCCAGCGTTTTGACTCCGGGGAGTTCAACAGCGTAGTCCTCTGTTTCCCGGACTGCGTTGGGCGGGCTAAAATTCCACTGCTGGCGTACGATTTCCCGGGAAGAATGTCCCGTATCTGCAGACCATCGAAGGACGAACTCTTGCGTGCGAGTATTTTCCGTGTCCTCGAAAACCAGCCAGATGCGCCTGAGCTTTTGCGGCTCATCGAAAATCAGCCGGATGGTCTGGATCCCGGCATCGGCCGCACGCCAACCGTGCTTTTCGTCGCCCAGCAGCGCGGATTCGATCGGATAGCCATTCTCCTCCGACGTAACCTCCACTGAAGCGGTACGGTCTAAGTTCAGCCAAGCTTGAGGAGAAAGTCGAGGACTCGGCAGGGTTTGCGAGATTAGGCGCTTCCGCACGGCAATTACTCTGTATCCCATTCTACTGTAATTGCAGGCATCCGTCGGGTAATACTCTGATGGGAACAGCACCGAGCGACCGCGAACCGGAAGATTTGACATACAGCGTAGGGAAACCCGGCGAAGTAGTGTCGCGCGCGATTGACTTGGCCTCGATGGCTTAGACATGTCTGGGTCGTGGGCTTTCACACTGCAACTCTGACCGCAAAAGCCATCGAGCCTTACCTTGAATTGCTCGCCAGCTTGCCGCAGCATTCAGGGCGTTCGGGCAAGGCGGAGCGATCCCAGCCGCCACCGAGTGCCTGGATGAGCATGACCGAGTTCACCATGCGGCGGCCGAGAAGATTTACCGCAGTAACTTGGTCGGAGAGGGAGGCGCTCTGCGCAGTGGTGACTTCGAGGTAGCTGGTGACGCCGCCCTTGTAGCGGGTTACGGCAAGATCCAAATATTTCTGGGCTGCCTCTACTGCTTTGTCTTGGGTCTGAGCTTCGTGCTCGAGAATCCGCAATGCCGCCACGTTGTCCTCGACTTGTTGGAAGCCGTTCAGGACGGTTTGCCGGTAATTGGCGACTGACTGGTCGTAAGCAGCGACGGCTTGGTCTGAGGCAGCTCGCCGTCTTCCCGCGTCGAAGACGGTCGTCACGGCAGACAATCCAAAGGACCATAAGCCGCTCGGTCCACTCAGCAAGGTCGTGATGCTGGAGCTTTCAAATCCGCCAGTAGCGCCCAAATTGAGCAGGGGATAGTAGGCTGATTTCGCGACTCCGATCTGGGCATTGGCGGACGCGACCCTTCTTTCGGCGGCCGCGATATCCGGGCGTCTCTCAAGCAGCTCAGAAGGCACGCTGACAGGGATGTTTGGAGGAGGCGCGGTGAGGGGCAGCGGTGGAAGACTAAACTCCGCAGGAGGCTTTCCGATAAGAATTGCCACGGCGTGTTCATACTGCGCGCGGGCAACTCCCACATCGATTGCCTGCGCGCGAGTGGTTTCGAGTTGAGTTCTAGCCTGCTCGACCTCTACTTCGGACGCGATGCCTCCTGCAAACCGGCTCTCGATCAATTCCAAGGCTTGTTCATACTGCGTTACGGTCGAATTCAGGAGCTGTTCCTCGGCGTCCAGACTGCGTGCCAGAAAGTAATCCATGGCCAGGTCCGCATGCATGCTCAGATTGACGGTAGCGAGATCTGCAGCGCTCGCTTGTGCTTGTTCGCGAGAAGACTCGACGGTGCGTCGGACTCGTCCCCAGACGTCCGCCTGGTAGGAAATGTCGAACGGCAACGCAAAGTCGTTGTAGGTGATGCCATCAAAGAGGGAACTCGGAGGCGGACGATTGGATGACACTCGCGTGCGAGTCGCCGACAGCCCGGCCGTCACTGTGGGGTAGTAGTCAGCGCGATTGTAGCGAAGAACGGCTCGCGCTTGCCGGAACTGCGCCTCTGCAGCTTTCAGGTTCTGATTCGATGCATTCACCTGGAGTTCCAGCGCATCAAGCTGTGGATCTTGAAAGATCGTCCACCACGTACCGCCTAAATTCTGGTCATTGGGTTGCGCGGGTTTCCAATCTCCGACCTCTTTATAGGCTCGAGGAGTCTCGACGGCTGGAGGATGGTACTTAGGTCCAACCGCACATCCACTCAACTCGAGCAGGGCTATCGCGAAGGGAATTAAGAGCCAACCCGACGGCCGCAGATTCTCGACCGAAATCATCTTTCGAGCGAATTTCACTTGATATCTCCCGGCAATGTTGCCTGAACAATTTGCACTTGCTGTCCGGAAGTGATCGAGTCGGGCGGGTTGATAATGACCTGATCGTCCGCCTTGAGGCCGGAGACAATCTCGATCTGATTGCCCGAGTCGCGCCCCGGGGTTATTGCAGAGAGCACGGCTTTTCCGTCTTTCACAATGCCGACACGTAGTCCTTCCGAGCGGAATATCAAAGTGTTGACCGGAAGGAGAAGCGTGGAGGCCTGGGTCGGGACTTTCAAGTGGACCTCTGCGTATGAACCGGTGAGCAGCTCGCCTGCGGGATTTTTCATTTCGATCTCGATCAACAGAGTGCGGGTTGTCATATTGATGGCTTCCGCAGTACGCACCAGCTTTCCCTGAAACTTGCGTCCCGGAAATTCACCCAGAGTGAGATCTGCTGTCATGCCGACTTTGACCCCTTGCGAGTATTCCTCGGGAACATTTACGTAAACACGCAACGTTCCGGGTTGTGAGATGTGGAAGAGATCCGTTTTAACTCCCCCAGCGCTCCCGGAATTAATCAGGTCACCAATGTCAGTGTTTCGTGCGGTAACAACGCCGTCGAACGGAGCGTAGATCTTCTCGAACGACTGCAGAGCTTGGAGCTGCTTGACGTTTGCCTGATTGGCTTCAACAATCGCTTTGTTGGCGTTGTAAGTGCCTACGGCGTTGTCCACGTCCTGCTGCGAAACGGCGTTGCTGCGAATCATGCCTTCGTAGCGGTTCTTGGTGGTCTCGGCAAGCGCGAGATTCGCCTTGGCGGTGTTGAGGTTGCTGAGCGATTGCTGCAACTGCTGGTCGACTTCCGGAGTTTCGATAACGGCAAGCAGTTGGCCTTTTTTGACGTGCGCTCCAATGTCGACATTCCACTTTCTTAAATATCCGCTTGTGCGTGCATAGATCGGCGAAGTGATAAATGGTTGGACATTTCCAGGAAGGATGATCTCCTCGGCAGGCGCGGTTTGTTTTGGCGACACAACTGACACCGGGGTGAGAGCCAGTTGTGCCGTTTCCGCGTTTAGGGTTTTGCGGGCGCTGATACGGGACCAGATGCCTGATAGCAAGAGAGCGGCAACCAAGAGCAATGCAATGGCCATGCCCAACCATTTCTTCATGGGACGCCGCGTTTGTCCCACATCATTCAACGGGAATGTTTGCTCAACCGTTTGTGTACTATCTTCTTGTTTAGACAACATAATGACTCCACACGGATTTGTGCCTAGTGCTGGTATTCCGTTTGTTCCGGATGCCGACGTGAACCCTGCAGAACGCTGAAAAATGCTGGAACAAACAACAGTGTCGAAACCGTTGCGAAAAGCAATCCACCTATAACCGCCCGGCCAAGAGGAGCGTTTTGTTCACCCCCGTCACCGAGTCCAAGGGCCATCGGCACCATGCCGATGATCATGGCCAGAGCGGTCATGATCACGGGGCGAAAGCGCGTGAAGCCTGCCTCCAGTGCGGCGCTGACGGAATCACTACCTTCCATCATTTTTTCCGTAGCGAAGCTTACGACCAGGATGCTGTTTGAGGTTGCAACGCCCATACACATGATGGCTCCCATGAGCGCGGGCACGCTAAGAGTCGTGTGCGTTATAAACAGGAACCAGGCAATGCCGGCGAGTGCCGCGGGCAGCGCGGAAATCATGATGAACGGATCAAGCCAGGACTGAAAGTTCACCACGATCAGCAGGTAGACGAGCACGATCGAGAACGCCAGTCCGCTTAGAAGACCGATGTAGGAGGACCTCATCGTGTCAACTTGTCCACGAACAACGACTCGGGAACCGCGCGGTAATTCGTGGCGCGTAGCGTCAATGATCTGGTTGAGGTCACTGCCGACGCTACCCAGGTCGCGCCCCGTTGCAGCACCAAAAATGTCAATCACAGGCGCTACGTTGTAATGCGAAACTACTGCCATTCCCGCCCCTCGTTGCACGGATACCAGGCTGGCCATCAGAGATGGTGGAGCAGATGGGTTAGTTCCGGTGATCGGGATATTTACAAGATCCTGTAACGAGTCTGTGCGGTACTGGGGGCTCTGAGTCGCGATTTGATAGCTGACACGATTCTTTGGGTCAACCCAGAATGTCGGTGAAGTTTGGAAGCTGCCGCTTAGTGATACCAAAAGATTCTGAGCGATGTCGCGGGCAGTAAATCCAAGTTCTTCTGCTTTCGTACGTTCGACCCTGAGACGGAGATACGGCTCATCGAAGGGTTGCTGGATGCGCAGATCTGCCGTTCCCGAGACGTTTCTCATTTTCGCGAGCAATGCATTCGCATATTGCCGGTTTCCCTCCAGGTCGTTCCCGACGATCTGCACATCGATCGGAGCTGGCAGGCCAAAATTAAGGATCTGACTGACCATGTCGGCGGGCAAGAAAGCGAAGGTCACGCCTGGAAACTGTTTTGGGAGCGCCAGGCGAAGCTGCTGGATGTATTTGTCCGTAGGATGGTGATTGGCTGACAGAGTGACGAGAATGTCGGCGTCCGATGTCCCAACTGGGGCGGAATTACTGTAGGAAAGATTGATGCCGCTGTAGGGCAGACCTATGTTGTCGATGACGTTGTGGACTTCACCAGCCGGAATCTGCTGTCGAATCGCCTGCTCGACCTGATCACAAAGATTCGCCGTTTCTTCAATGCGCATTCCGGTGGGAGCACGAAGATGAAGTTTGAAAGTGCCACTGTCTACGCTGGGGAAGAAGTCACGGCCCAGCCAGGGAATCAGAATCACCAGAGAGCCAAGGCAGCTCGCGAAGAACACGATGAGGAAAATTCGCCGGTGATGGAGACAAAGCTCGAGCAACCCGCGATAGCTCTCACGGAATCTCTCGAAGGCCGCCTCAAAGCGCTTCTGCAGTCGTATCAGCGGATTGCTGATCACAGCATCTTTAGCATCCCCTTTGTCCCCCCGCAACAAGTACTTGGCCATTGTCGGGACGATCGTCCGGGAAAGAACATAAGATGCCAACATGGCGAACACTACCGCTTCAGCTAGCGGTACAAACAGGTACCGCGCCACGCCGGACAGTAAGAACATCGGAGCAAAGACAATGCAGATCGAAAGTGTGGCGACGAACGCGGGTGTCGCTATTTGCGATGCGCTGTCCAGGACAACTTCGTCCAGATCCTTCTCCGGTTCCGCCTCACGATTTCGATTGATGTTCTCGACCTCGACAGTGGCATCGTCGACGAGGATGCCGACAGCCAGAGCCAGTCCACCGAGCGTCATGATATTGATCGTTTGCCCGATGGCACTGAGCACGATGATGGAGGTGAGGATCGCCAGAGGGATTGAGGTCGCGATAATAACCGTGCTTCGCCAACTGCCCAGAAAAGTGAGAATCATGAAAGCGGTCAGGCATGCGGCAATCAACGTTTCTCTGACGACTCCACTGATCGCGCCACGGACAAAAATTGACTGATCAGCGAGCGGTGATATCTGCAGTTGGGATGGAACGGTAGTCTTGATTTGAGGCAGAAGGGATTTGATGCCGGCGATTACGTTCAGCGTTGACGCATTGCCCGCCTTTTGGATGGTCAGTAATACTGAGCGCTGTCCATTGACACGCACGATATTCGTCTGCGGGGGAAAACCGTCGCGTACCCAGGCCACATCTTTGATGTAGATCGTGGTGCCGCCGATCGTCTTGATCGGAATTCGGTTTAAGTCCGCAATCGTCTGCGGAGCGGCATTAGGAATCGAGACATCGTATTCCTTGGAGCCGATCTTGGACGTTCCTGTAGGCAGGATTAGATTTTGAGCGCTGATCGCATTGACGACATCGAGGGCGGACAGGCCCTTCGACTGCAACGCTGTTGTATTCAGATCGACCTGCACTTGTCGTTGCTTGCCGCCATAGGGGTAGGGAACAGACGCGCCCGGCACGGTGATGAGCTGCGTTCGAATGGCGTTTAGGCCATAGTCGTTGAGCTCTTGCTCGGACAGGTTTTGTCCCGAAAGGGCCAGCTGCAGGACGGGCACGCTTGATGCGCTGTAGGCAAGAATGAGAGGAGGGGTCGTTCCCACAGGCAATTGCCTGAGCTGCGTCTGAGAAATGGCAGTAATCTGCGCAATGCCTTGTTGAATGTTCGCGGTCGGCTGCAGGAAGACTTTAACAACCGCAATGCCATTCAGAGACTGGGATTCGATGTGCTCGATATTGTCGACCGTGGTAGTAAGCGCTCGCTCTGTGATGCTAACGATGCGATCGCTCATGTCCTCAGGCACTAAGCCATTAAAGCTCCAGATGATGCTGACGACAGGAATGTCGATATTGGGAAAAATGTCGGTGGGCGTGCGAACGATCGACAGCGCCCCAAGAATAAAAATCAGGATAGCCAATACTGCCATCGTGTACGGCCGCCTCAGCGCTAGCCTGACGATCCACATAAGTTACATCTCCATCTTTCCGTCCGGCGCCGGCCGGACTGCATTCACCAAATCGACTTTACGGCCTGTGCGTTGGAGTCTTGGCATCCAGTGTCGAGATTAGTTGTTCGGCTGCGGGGGGCACTCCGACCGTTCCCGACAGTACAATTTCCCTGGCAGGAATTTTCCGGCCGTACAGACGGCGGTTGTCGCCATTGTCTGGACGGATTGTAGACCCTTCGAGGGACACTCCAGCAAACAAGCCACGCGCCCTTGAGTAGCTCAAGATTTCGGAACGCAGGGTCGCGTCCGTGTCGGCCGAGGCATCGCGGCCCACGGGGCCTGCGGCCACGGAAGCGTCGCCGCCCAGCTTGACCTTGCTGGCGAGGATCCCTCTGGCGCCACTTTCATTCATAACGAGCAAGACAAAATCCGTAGCTTGTCCACCGATCTGAAAGCCGAAGCTGCCGCCCTCAAGAGCCATCATCGTGGGAGCGCCCCAAGGTCCTCTGAAGTTGTCACCCTTGCGGCACGACATCGCGCCTCGGCCGTAGCTTCCGCCAACGATAAATGCGGCCTTTAGGACGGAAGGAAAGACAACGACGCAGTCCGCCTTGTCGAGCAAGTCGTGCGGAATGTTGTCGGGAACATCGAGAATCTCTTTCAAGACCGTGCCACAATTTCGTAAACGGTCATCGTCCTTGCTTTCATCCGAAGCGCCTGCGACCTCGGTGAAGATTGGTGTAACCGCAAATAGAATGCTCCACAGACAGGGCAACAACTTTCGCATGATGGACTCCCTCGGATAGTTTTTCTTGCCTCAGACCAGACATTGCAGCCTGGATGCCAAGCTCGAGCTTGATTGGAGCTCTCAGGAAGTAGTTGAAAACAGAGAAGCTAAAAATAGGAGAAAGGAATTGAAGCGCGAGGGATGAAGTTGATCAGTCCGATCGATTGAATGACTGTCAATACGTTGACAGGCGAGAATCGACTTTCATGGTGAACGCTTGACTCGAATCACGAGCTCGCGGTTGAGAAGCCGTCAAAATTGCATTTGACCACGAGGACGGTGACATCGTCATTGAAACCAATTCCGCTGCAGAAATTTGCTACGGTGTCGAAAATGTCGGTCATCAGGGCTTCCGCGGAGGATGAGGAACCACGTTGTACGACTGCGGAGAGACGCTCTGTACCGAGTTCTTCCCCGAGCTGGTTTTCTGCCTCGGTGACACCGTCGGTATAGAAAACCAGCACATCGCCGGCAGTCAGGTCTGCGGAGGCCAGTTGACAAGGATTTTCCGGAGATATGCCGATCGGCGCACAGGACGAATTCAAGCGCGTGACTGCTCCTGTCTGTGCTCGAAATAGCAGCGCGGGATTGTGGCCGCAGTTGACATAGTGAAGTTTGCGTTCTTGTGCATCGAGTTCGGCGACCAGCAACGTAACGTAGCGTTCGCCATCATCGGACACCGAGTGGATTCCAGTGTTCAGCCGTCCCACCATCTCCAGAATGTTTCGATCGTGATTTGTCTCAAGCTGCATGGCTGCCGCCGTTGCGGACATCAGGAGGGCGGCGGGAACGCCTTTTCCGGCTACATCGGCAATGACCAACTGAATGGTGTGTGCGTTGATGGGGATATAATCGTAGTAGTCGCCGCTAACGCCCCTCGCTGGCCGCATCATGCCTGCGATTTCAAGTCCGGCAATGGCCGGTTTGCCCACTGGAAGAAACAAGCGCTGCACTTGCGCGGCCAGCTCCACATCGTGAAGGAGCTCGTCACGCTGCTTCTGAACCGTTTTGGAGAGTGCTTCACGCTGTTCGATATAGCGCTGGATGATGTAAACAATAAAGGCGAAGCAGAGCGCCGCGGAAAGATTGTGGAAGATCCGGAGCCCTGGGTGCAGATTCCGCGGAGAGTAATAGTCATGGAACAAGATGCAAACCGCGATGAGGCTATAACTAATTTCCCTGCGCAGGAAAATCGCTCCGACGGCAAGAGGGAGAAGGTAGAGGTAAACAAGTGAAATCGAGACCACCAGATGGTCTGCATAAGCGACCGCACCAAACGAGATTAAGACAAGAACGAGAGGCAGCCACGCCGGTCCATTTGAGGCCACGTCCTTCCGCAGGATCGGCGACAATCGAGCCATTTTGCGCTTATCGCGCAACTTGGCGGGAATCGGTTGTACTACCGTGGTAGTCATTCAAATAGAACCTTCGCCATCATCCCTTTGTCTTCGTGATTCAGAAGATGACAGTGAAAGACGGACATGCCCCTGATCACTGGATCCGTGAAATCCATAATGACGTCGACGGAGCCACCATACGGAACATTCACTGTGTCCATCCACAATGGGTCGGCGATAGGCTTATCGTTTTCGGCGTACGGAAGGAAATGGACTTGATGGATGTGCATGGGATGCAGTTCCCCGGTAGCGTTGACAATCTTCCAGTGTTGAAAGGTTCCAACCTTAGCGCGTACCATCGGAGGCGCATCGGGCGCGAACTTTTCTCCGTTAATGTAAAAGCCATTCTTGTCTTCCGTGAACGTCACGACGAACCGGGGAGGCACTTTTTGTTCTGCCTCCAAGTCCAGCTTCTTGAGGCCAGATGTAGGAGAAGTTTGTGACACTTTGGATCGGGGGCCGGTTACCGAGCGCGGAACGATATCGGCCAAGATCATCGACGGATTCGGATCGCCGTCCGGCCCAGTGTCTACGCACCGTGAAACTAGACGCCGCGTGGCGCCGGCCGCAGGGCCGGTCACAATGGCTTCCACCCTGCCTGCCGGCGGCAATAAAACATGATCGGCGATACGGGTTCGATGATCGGGGTCGTGCCGCGCGATCGGCATCCCGTCCATGGCCACGATTTCGAACGCTTGACTCTCAAGTTGCAGATCCAGATAACGATCTGCGGAAGCATTCACGAGACGCCAGAACTGGCGCTCGCCCGGAGCGATTTCAATTTGCGGTCGCACGGAACCATTCACTGTAAAGACCTCTTCTGGCGGCTCTGGCTCCCCACCACAAATATACGAATCGAGTTCAACGCGCTGCTTCAACTCGCCCGACTGAGGGTCGTTCGCAAGCGCGCGTCCACGGACAATCAGAACCCGTTCCGGCAGCCCGACAAGTGACGGTAGATAGGATTCTATTCCTTCGATTACGAGTGCGCCGGACATGCCATCGAGCACTTGCCGGTGGCTTTCTCCATGAGGGTGCGTGTGATACCAATACAAACCAGGCGGGTGGTCTTTCGGGATCTGCACGGTATAGCTGAGCGATCGTCCGGGCGCGGCGATCATGTCTAATACGTCGTCTTGTGGAGCGTCGGGCGAAACTGTCAGGCCATGGAAATGCAAATTAGTCATGTCCATGCATGATGCCATTGCGCAGCTTTCGTGTGGCTTATCAGGAAGATCATTCACATAGGTGATCTTCAGTTGATCTCCGGGTGACAGTCGCAAAGTTGGAGCGTTTGGTTGGCCATTGAAGTAGAAGGAGTTCTTTCCGTCGCTTGCGATGGCGGCGTGCAAGGTCAGGGAAAGCGTATGGCCTTTCGCGCGGAGTTGCGGGGGAGACGAAAGCACGGCTGGCGTCTTCCCCGATATTTCCAGGGAATAGATCACCACACCCGCGACAAGTGCCATGCCGGCCGCAAGTGCCGGCATGGCTTTCGAAAGAGCGGATGCCAAGCGTGACATTTGCAACTCCACGACTTGCGCTTACTCCGCCTTACGCCAGGTGGAATCCGGGTCATACGCGGTCATCGCCTCAGCAAGCTTTGTGGTGTCAGGACCAAGATCTTTTTCGTAAATCGTTCCCGATCCGTCGACAATGAAAGTCATCACACCAGAGGAGCGATATTCGGCAGGATACGCCACAAAGGCGAATCCTGCGCTCATTTTCCCATCGACGACGTAGTTCTTGGCTCCGCCCGGTGCATGAGACCCTTGGCTTGTGAGGATCCGGAAAAAATAACCGTTGAACGGAACCTGGTCGCCAACTTCGTCCTTGGGGCCTTTTCCGAATGCATATGCGATGAGCGGGTTGATCGGGCTGTTGGATTCATCGTCGGCACCGTGCCAGTACAGACCATCATGCCGGCCTTCATCGCTGACTAACCTCTGCGCAAATTGCTTTGGGATGTCATGCGGCGGACGCGCAAAATATTGTTTCTGTGCTTCGACGAGCTCGCGGCACGCATCCATGGCGGAAAGTTCATTCTTGCCCACGCGCCGGAATACGATCTCGTCCTTGCCTGCGGCCGTATCGAAATACCACGAGCCGTGGTTGTTCGCCAAGGGAATTGGAAACGGCCAGTTTTCGGCTCCCACAACCAGGGCTACTTTTCCATTCGACTCGGTCACGAACCGATGCATCTCCTGATATTTGACGATGAAGGTCTCACGAGCATCCGCATCTTCCGCTGGGTCGCCGGACGAGAGGACATCCTTTCCCGCTGGTCCGAGAATGGTCAACGGAGCTTGGTCGTCCGGTGTCTGCATCGCAGCAAAGAAGGCGTTACCGGCATCTTCGGCGGAAGCAAAGGTTCGCTGTCTCGGCTGCTGGGCAAAAGTTGCTCCAAACGAAGATCCTAAGAAAAGTGCGAATAGAACGGACGCAACAATTCGAAGAACGCACTTGCCTGCAAATTTAAAAAGAATCGATATTCTCTGCATGATGTTCCTCTCCATGATTGAGTTCTCGACAAATTCCATACGCGCGTACACGCGTTCACCTAATGCCGGCCGCCACCGCCATGGGAACCTCCGTGGAAGCCGCCTCCAAAACTTGATTGCCCTCGAGAGGAAAAGCCTCGGGCATTTCCGCCGTGATCAAAGCCGCTGAGCGCACCCGAGCGTGTTCCAATCTGAGGATGAGGAGCCGGAGATCCATGAAACGTCGGACGTCCGTCTCCAGGCCTACTTCCCTGGAAAGCGTTACCATGGTCGAAATTGCCATGGCTAAAGTTGCCGTGATTAAAGTTGCCGCGATTGATGATCGTTCGGCTGTGCGAGATATACGTGTTGTGGTTGTAGATTACCCTGCGGCCGTGCCAGTCGTATCCCCAGTTATGCCATCCCCACCCAAATCCTCCGAAGAAGCCGATGCCAAATCCAAAACCGAACGAGATTGCGGGGCCGGCAAAAAAGATTCCGGGAACTGGAACCCAGCCGGGGTAGGCAACAATAGGTGCTCCGTAAACGAGCCACGGATCATAGGCAGGCACGTAGACCACATCGGGGTTTGCCGGTTCGATGACGATCGTGTTGCCTTGAGTGGTTACATTCTCCTGCTCATTGCTGTCTAGCTTTCCCGCCTGGCGGGCTTCCTGCCGCATCTGTTGGACAGCGTCCGTTACATCCTGTTCTTGATTGGCATATGCGTCGCCAAGGGAGGAAGTCCACGACAGGTTCTTGTCCATGTTTTCAAGCACCGAGGGGAATTGAGCGAGCGCTTTCACGCTCGGATCCCAAGGCTGCTTATCGACTTCGTCAGCCAGATTCTTTCCCTTAAGGCTGGGATGACTTCCGATCCAACGGTCAGCCTCGACAATCTGCGTTGGATACGTCGACGCTGCGAGGATCTGTGCGACCAAAGCGTCCGGGTACAAGGCAATCGGCGCAACCAGTTGTTGGAGTTCTTGCGGGGACAGTTGCGCAGGTGCAGGTGGTGGCTGTTGATCGGATTGGCTCATGGGACCATAGGACTCAGCCTGCGCAGTGAATTGAACAAGCAAACAGGAGAGAAATACGATTAGAACCTGCTTGGATAGCTTCGTTTTCATGACAAATTCTCCAATACTAGATTGAGATCACCTCGCGCTGCCTGCTCAAATGGCTTCATGAGGCCTCTATCAAAAGCGCTGAGAAGTCTTACTGGCCGCGCAGCGCGCCTGGCGGGATGCCATTGCGGCGGGCCAAGTCATCCAGAGCGTCGAGCTCCGTTTGTGTTTCCTTCGCGCGTTGTCTCAGGATTTCAATGCCGGCTTCGGGCGTGATGCCTATATCGCCTTCATCGAGATTTATGCCGCCGGTTGTATTCCTGAGACTTTCAGCATCTTCAAGCGCCTGCTGGTATCCGCGGAGCTCAGCCTGTCTGTGTTCGAGTTGATCGCGCAGCTTTGCGGCCTCCGCGGCGTACCATTCCGGGTCTTGGGTTTTCACGTACTGTTGACGAAGAGATGCCGACTCTGGCATCCCTTCGCTCATTGCGCCCACGATGCTTATCAGTCCGAGATCACGGAGTGTTTCAAGGTTGTCGTTAGTCCAAACTACTGTGTGCTGGCCTTCAATTCTCCCGCGCGGCCTGCTGACTGCAGGCGAAGCTATGGCTACCGAAAAGAGCCCGAGAGTCATGACGGCATACCAGTGACGATTCATGTTTGCCGTTACTTCTTGGAAGATCCTGGAGGAAATTGCTTAAACAATTTCTCCACGCCTTTATCCAGATTCTTAATATTCTTGTCGGAGTTATTGGAGAGCGTGTCGCTTGAGGTGCCTCTCCAGAGGAGCTTTTTCGTCTTGGTGTCGAACAGATCGACGACCAATGTGCCTACCTTATAAGTCTCTGTCGTGGTGGTTGCTTCTCCGAAGCCTCCGCCTCCAAAGCGTCTCCAACCCCAGCCTCCTCCAAACCCGTTATAAAACGTGTTCAAGGTCTGCTGGTTGCGCGTGATTTCCATGGCTACGACCGAAACGTCGCCACCTGAATCCACCTGAGTCCAGCCTCGCGCCGCCAAGGCCGCATTAACGGAATTCTTGATGCGGTCCTCATACAGCGGATCTTGCGTCTTAACGTGTTCCCAAGAGTAGGTCTTGTATTGCGCGAAGTCTGCGCTGCGATCGTAATCGGTCTTCACCTGCTGTGCCGACGACTTCCCCGCGAACAAAAACATCATTCCCACCAAAGCGAATACGACTCTTTGCAACTTCATAGTTCCTCCTTTTTCAACATTCAACTTCCCGCGCGAGAAAGAATCTCCCGCTCGCGCTCGGGTTGCCGCTGGACAGAGGACCGCTAGTTTCCTTGTTGCGTTCGGTGGTGTACCGGCACGTGTTCCTGGGCCACAACGGCTCCTCTACTGATCTGTTTTTCGTAGCGGGACTCGATCACTTTGCTGCCGCTTGGGTTGCCTTCGTCGAATAGTTTCGAAAGAAAGTAATCATCGCCGTATTTATTGAAGATCAATTCGCTCTTCGCCGGTGCTGCGTTGGCGTCTGACTCCTGGACTTGGAAGAGAGCGAAACTGGAACCGTCCACACTGGTGATTTCCATGACTGTCAGATCAGAGTCGTCCTGTACGTGGATGCGGTACTTACCAGCTGGAAGTTCTTTGTTTCCGACGTGGAAGTGAAATGGGATATCGGCGTCTAGGTCCCCAACGATTTGCGCGCTCGCTTTGCCCGCAAAAATCGTAAGTGCAAAAACGGGAAGAAGCAGAAACGATAAGAATTGTTGCACGCCGCCCTTTCTCTTATTTGTTTCGGCCTTCTGAATGCTTCCTGTGAACATGCTTATTTCTCCTCATTGATGTCTTCACTAAAAACGTGAGTGCTCTCAAACGACACCAGTGGAGTAGGCAACACGGCTGCCAAAGGTGTTGAGCCCGTAAGTGACGGAAAGTAGAGGCCGACTACAAGTGTCGCCGCAGTGCGGTATGCCAACCCGCTGAACACGATGTCCCAATGCTGACAGCTTGAGCGAGACCAGTCGGCTGTTTGCCGACGTGGTTCCTCACACAAACCGGTTTACGCCGTTTTCAGTTTGTCTTTCGCGGCAAAAGGTTTGGCATCGTCATTGCACTGCTAAAGGTCGCATCTGGTTCTAGCGAGCTGGACGCAAGGAGGCACCAAATGAGAGCCGCCGTCAGACAGCAATCGGATCCCGCGCCGCGGAATCACTTGGAAAAAGTTCTGGAGAAGGAACTCGATCTACTCCAGCAACGAGTACTGGAAACCGCTAAGGGAGAATTTTTCTTCTACTTAACTGGTTCGGCCACGGAATTCTTACTCCTGATGGCCACCGAAGAGGACCTTGGCGCGCAGCGTCTCAAGTTGGCGATCGAGACCCATGTTGTTTATCCTCTTGCCGATCTCTTCGCTACGGATCAAATACATGTCGGAGACACGGTCCGTATCGAGCGGGATCAAAATCAGGACCGCCTGACTTTCACTAGCAACGGGAAGGACCTGGCGACTCCGCCTTGCCTGCTCGAACCAAATGAATTTATGGGAACCGTTCCTGCGCGCATGGGGAGATCTGTAGAGGCAGTTGGACTATGAGGCTCAATCTTCCTGAAGATCTGTTCTCGCATCCCGTAACGCCGGTTATGCCGGAATGGGATCCTTGTTGGAGCGTGAGATGCCGAGCTTTTGCATGCGGAAGTACAGCGTGGACCGCTTCATTCCGAGACGAGCAGCTGCACCATTGGGGCCAGCGACCACCCAGCGGGTCTGCTCGAGAGTCTTGCGGATATGATCTCGTTCGGCTTCTTCTAAGGTGATAGCTTCCGTCGATTCAACTTCGGCACAACGCTTTAGTTCCGCAAGAGGAGGACGCAGTGCCGATCCCGCAGTCAGAATTACGCTCCGCTCGATGAAATTTTGCAACTCTCGAATATTCCCAGGCCACTCGTAGGAAGCGAGCGCTGACATCGCCTCCGGGGAAATGTGTTCGATATGCTTACCCATTCTGCGGCTAAGGATCTCGACGAAATGTGTGACCAGAGCAGGAATGTCTTCCCGGCGCTCCCGCAACGGTGGCAGTGGGATCGGAAACACATTCAGACGGTAATAGAGATCGCTCCGAAATTCGTTGCGCTTCACCATGTCAACCAAATTTCGGTTGGTCGCAGCTACCAGCCGAACGTCCACTCGGTGAGTCCGGGTGCTACCCAAGCGCTCGAATTCCTGTTCCTGCAGGACACGCAGAAGTTTGGGCTGCAGTCCTGGCGGGATATCTCCCACCTCATCGAGGAACAGTGTCCCTTTGTCGGCCAATTCGAAGCGACCGATCTTTTGCGCGATTGCGCCGGTAAACGCGCCTCTTTCATGGCCAAAAAGCTCGCTCTCGAGTAGATCGAATGGAATGGCAGCACAATTCAACTTTATGAATGCGCGTCCGCATCGCGCGCTCAGATTATGAACCGCGCGCGCGATCAATTCCTTTCCGGTGCCTGTTTCGCCCTGGATAAGAACCGTGGAATCGGTCGGCGCGACCTGCTCGACTTGTTCGAGCACCGATTCCAGAACAGGACTGTTGCCTATGATCTGCTCGAATCTCCGCGGATTGCTATCCTGATCGACGGGCCCGAATGTTGCGACAGCTCCCACGAAGTACCTCCTAGCGTACCCGCATGCATGCTTTGCGCAGTCGGCTTCAATTCTCAAGAGCCGCACGAACACTCTCGAGCAGGACCTCGTCGTCGAATGGCTTCGCCAAAAACTCCACTGCGCCTGCTCTCAGCGCCTGCATCCGCATTTTTTCGTCGCCATGTGCCGTGATGAAGATGATCGGAATTCTGCAACGCTCATTGTTCAGCTCCGCCTGCAGCTCGAGGCCGGACATCCCTGGCATACGGATGTCCGCGATCAGACATGCAATCTGCTGCCGTTCGTCGGACTTCAGGAATTCCTCGGCGGATGCAAAAGCTTGTGCTGGCAAGCCAACCGCTTTCAGCAGGCCCTGCAATGCGCCGCGCATCAGCTCGTCATCATCAAGGATGGCGACTAATTTGGGCTTTGTCTGGGTGACCATGACGAGAATTTTGCAGCATCGCCAAAAGTGGCGCAATTATACGTTGGTATAGGATCCGGAGAGAGGCTACTTCTTGCCTGGTAGGAGCTCAAGATCTGCGGCCATTCTAACCAATTCCGCCAGTGATTCGGCCTGCATTTTCCGCATCGCGTGGCCCCGATGAATCTTGACAGTGATTTCGCTAGTCCCCAGTTCAGAAGCTATCTGCTTGTTGAGCATGCCCGACACTACAAGGCCCATGACCTCGCGCTCGCGTGTGGTCAGCGCCGCATAGCGATTTCGCAGCTCGGCAAGTTTACTGTAGCGTTGGCGCATCGCCCGGTCGCGATCGAGAGCCTGGTGAACCGCATCCAACAACTCCTGGTCGCGGAAAGGCTTCGTTAAGAACTCCACCGCACCCGATTTCATGGCTTTCACGGTCATCGGAATATCTCCGTGGCCGGTAATGAAAATGATGGGAATTAGAATGTCCGCATCAGCCAACTCCTTCTGAAATTCCAAGCCGTTGATTCCAGGCAGTCTCACGTCCAACACCAGGCAGCTTGGCCCATCTGGACGCTCGCTGCGCAGGAAATCTTGCGCCTTCCCGAAAGACTCGGATCGCAAGCCCACCGATTTGAGCAGACCTTGGATGGCCGCCCGCATCCCGGCATCATCATCAATGACGAATACCGTGGGGGCGCCTGCGGCCGTCATTCATGTGCCTCGACTTTCGAGGAAAGCGTGAAATAAAAGCTTGCGCCACGCGGAGAGTTGTTTTCAGCCCACAAGCGACCGCCGTGCGATTCAAGGATGGAACGGCTGATGCGAAGTCCCATGCCGGTGCCATGGAGCTTGGTGGTAAAGAAGGCATTAAAGATCTGGTCCGCCTGCTGTGGAGGAAGTCCCACGCCGTTATCGCTGACGGACACCAGAACTTGCTCTTTTTCCGCTCGCCCCGACTTGATCATCAGCTCGCGCGTTCCATCCACGTCTTTCATCGCATCGATGCTGTTCATCATGAGGTTCATTAGCACCTGTTGCAGTTGCACGCGATCTCCCGTGACCTGGGGGAGATCCGTCGCCAGATCCGTTCCTACCAATATCTTGTATCGCGTTGCCTCGCTGCGCACGAGCACGATCATCTCGCGAACGATATCATTTACATCAACCAACTCCCGCTGTGGTGTACTCTTTTTGAAGAGCAGGCGGACCCGACTGATGATCTCCGCCGCACGGGTTGCATCTTTGACGGCTCTCGACGCAGCCTCGCGCGCCTCTTCCACATCGGGGTGCTCGCGCGCAAGCCAGCGCAAGCAGGTGCTGGCGTCCGTGACTGCCGCCGCAATCGGTTGATTCACTTCGTGCGCCAGCGAGGCGGTCAACTCTCCCATCGTAGTCACGCGGCTGACGCGCGTGAGCTCCGCCTGCGCCTGACGCATCGCTTCTTCCGCGTGCTTGCGCTCATGGCTCTCTGCATCCAACGCGTTGTTGGTTTTTTGAAGTTCTTGAACTGTTCCTTTTAGATCATCGCGCGCCCGCCTGAGTGATTCTGTGGCACTCCTTTGCGCAGCGCTCAGCGAGCCGACAAACAAGGCTGACACGGTAAAAGCGACAAAGCGTGGTATCTCCTCGGGCTTTGCGGCGAACGAATACATTGGGAGCAGGAAGGAATAATAGAAAGCGAGGCTGGAGAGCGTGGTCGCGAGCAATCCCGGACCGGTTCCTCCGAACCATGAACTCAGCATCACCGCGCAAAGAAACAGTGACACGGGAGCAGATTCCAAATGAAGCGCCTGCGACCGCGAAATGATGAGTGCTCCGCCAACCAACAGAACAGCAATTCCATAGCTCCAAATCAAAGGCGGTTTGGGCCACAAAAACGGATTAGATCTGGACATGCTGCTCTCCAAGCAATAGATGCTTCAGATCATCGCATCGGTAAGGCCCGGCATCGGCTGTCCTTTAGAGATAGGAGACTGGCAGTCTTGCCGCATCCAGTTGATTGGACAGAATGACGACAGTCCGACAGTTTGTGCGACGACCTAAGCGTCACGTTAGTTTATAAATCGCCGCATCCCCTAATATGACAGCCACTTGCGTGCCGCTTTTGTCCCCATATGTCTGGCACACCTATTGCCTTGTTCAAGATTGTCGGTAATTCGAGCAAACGGCAAGAAGGTAGGCAAATTATGGCAACGTTTCGTACAAGCGGCGTGGACGCAGACTCCGACGCCATCCTCGTGGCTGCCGCAAAGTGCGGTGATACGCTCGCCTTTGAGAGATTAGTTTTACGGTACAAATTCAGAATTTTTGCCGTGGCGAAACGGATAACCAAGAACCGCGAGGATGCCGAAGACGTTGTGCAGGAGAGTTTTCACAAGGCTTTCCGTCATCTCAACAATTTTCAAGAAAAGTCCCGGTTTTCCACTTGGATGACACGCATCGCCATGAACGAAGCTTTCATGTTGCTGCGGCGAAGGCGAGGGATTCGCGAAACCATGCCCGAGGGGCCGGACGACGATGTTGAGCCATTCTCGGCGAAATTCATTGACCAGCGGCCTAGTCCCGAAGAGTCCTGCTGCCTACGCGAACGCAAGGAAATATTGACCGAAGCGATCAATCGGTTAGGTCCAAAAATTCGAAAGACGGTATTGCTCCGCGACATCGAAGAACGCTCGATCGAAGAAACGGCTCAAATTTTAGGTGCTTCGATTGGCGTCGTGAAATCACGACTCTTTCAAGGACGCCGGAAGTTGCGTGCGACCGTGAATCCTGGGCTCCTGTGGAAAGTCTACACGTCCGGTCCGGCCGAAGCTCAACTCGGCTGATCACAACTCCCGTTTCCAGTTTGCCGGCCCCATCATGCGCGAGAGCGTTCACTTGCTAGCGCTATTGTGTCCTGAAGGTTTTTACAGGACTGATCACTCCATCGGTCGTGCCTCGCGCGTCCATCGAGTCCACGCTGTAGTAATACGTTGTGCGCGGCTTTAGGTCGTCCAATCGCACTCGGAAAATCGTATATCGGTGCCCTTGATTTAGAGCGTGTAACAAAACCCTCTCAAGACCTGCCAGCCACCCGTGAAGCCCGGTGCGCCGCGGTTAACTTCCGGCCGACCATTCAGCAAGAATCGTCGACGCGAGTTTCCGGAATATGTCAAACGATCGAATGTGGCAGCCAAGTCATCCGCCCACATTGACTTACCCCACCTGTGGCCGTAGCATTTCAGCCCAATGATCGGCCAGTCAATTTCGCACTACCGCGTCCTCGAAAAGGTAGGAGGCGGTGGTCATGGTGTGGTGTACAAGGCCGAGGACCTGAAGCTCCGCCGTTTCGTTGCTCTGAAGTTCCTGCCCGATGAAATGGCTAAGGATCCCGAAGCCCTTAGCCGCTTTCAAGGCGAAGCACAGGCGGCATCTGCTCTGAACCACCCGAACATCTGCACGATTTACGACGTTGACGAATGCGAGGGCAAGCCCTTTATCGCGATGGAGTTACTGGAAGGCCAGACGCTACGGGAATGGATTGCCCACGGCGGACGGGCCCTTCCAAGGCCGCACTTGCACGGGCCGTTTGCGACTGACCAGTTGTTCGCCCTCGCGATCCAGATTGCCGACGCATTGGACGCGGCGCACCAA
>WNGG01006738.1_pt1 | contig 33122 bp, 34 predicted proteins | sample 5400661 | NCBI WGS metagenome assembly WNGG01 (sample SAMN13153372, study PRJNA577476) | soil metagenome | isolation source: 100 cm soil or saprolite under Garry oak tree replicate 1 | place: USA:California | collected 2016-06-15
AACGCCGGCCAGCTCGAGGTCTACGAGGAGATCCCGGCCGACCTGCGCGAGCTGGTCGAGGACGTGCTGCTCAACCGCCGGCCGGACGCGACCGAGCGCCTCGTCGCGTTCGCCGAGACGGTCAAGCAGGAAGACCGCGGCGGCGCGGAGGAGGAGGCGTGGCGGCGCGGCTCGGTGGAAGAGCGGCTCTCGCACGCCCTGGTGAAGGGGATCGCCGACCACGTGGAGGCGGACGTCGAGGAGGCGCGGCGGAAGTACGGCCGCCCGCTCTCGGTGATCGAGGGTCCGCTGATGGACGGGATGAACGTCGTCGGGGACCTCTTCGGCTCCGGACGGATGTTCCTGCCCCAGGTCGTGAAGAGCGCGCGCGTGATGAAGAAGGCGGTGGCCTACCTGCTGCCGTTCATGGAGGCCGAGAAGGCGGCCGGCGGCGGGCGCCAGGCCGAGGGCCGCATCCTCGTGGCCACCGTCAAGGGCGACGTGCACGACATCGGCAAGAACATCGTGGGCGTGGTGCTGGGCTGCAACAACTACGAGGTCATCGACCTCGGCGTGATGGTCCCCGCCGACCGCATCCTGAAGACGGCCCGCGAGAAGAATGTCGACATGATTGGCCTCTCCGGCCTCATCACGCCGTCGCTCGACGAGATGGTCCACGTGGCGAAGGAGATGGAGCGTGAAGGCTTCACGGTCCCGCTGCTCATCGGCGGAGCCACCACCAGCCGCGCCCACACCGCGGTGAAGATCGCGCCCGCCTACTCCAACCCCGTCGTGCACGTGCTCGACGCGTCGCGGGCGGTGGGTGTCGCCGGCCGGCTCAAGAACCCGGAGCTGCGCGCCGAGCTGGCGGCCAGCAACCGCGAGGTGCAGGAGCGCCTGCGCGCCGAGCACCGCGCGAAGAGGGACCAGCCGCTGCGGCCGATCGGCGAGGCCCGCCGGCGGCGGACGCCGCTCGACTGGAAGGGCTACGCGCCGCCGCGGCCGTCCTTCCTCGGCGTGCGGGCCGTCGACCCTTGGCCGCTCACGGATCTCGTCCCCTTCATCGATTGGTCGCCGTTCTTCGCCGCATGGGAGATGACGGGCACCTACCCGCGGATCTTCGAGAGCCCGACGCGGGGTGCGGAGGCGCGGCGGCTCTTCGACGACGCCCAGCGGCTGCTCGACCGCATCGTGCGCGAGAAGCTCCTCACCGCGCGCGCCGTCTACGGCTTCTTCCCCGGAAGTGCGGTCGGGGACGACATCGAGCTGTACACCGACGAGTCGCGGGCGGGCCTGCTCGCGACGCTGCACACGCTGCGCCAGCAGAACGAGAAGCCGGAGGGCCAGCCCAACCAGGCGCTCGCCGACTTCGTCGCGCCGCGCGAGGCCGGCATCGCCGACTACGTCGGCGCGTTCGCGGTCACCGCCGGCATCGGGATCGAGGGCCTCGTCGAGCAGTTCGAGCGCGACCACGACGACTACTCCGCGATCATGACCAAGGCGCTGGCCGACCGCCTGGCGGAGGCGCTGGCCGAGGCGCTGCACAAGCGCGCGCGTGAGGAATGGGGCTACGGCCGCGGCGAGTCGCTGTCGAACGCGGACCTGATCCGCGAGCGCTACCGCGGGATCCGGCCCGCGCCGGGCTACCCGGCCTGTCCCGATCACAGCGAGAAGCGGGTGCTCTTCGACCTTCTCCAGGCGGAGCGGCGGGCCGGCATCCGCCTCACCGAAACGTTCGCGATGCTGCCCGCGGCGTCGGTCAGCGGCTTCTACTTCTCCCACCCGGAGGCGCGCTACTTCACGGTGGGTCGCCTGGACCGGGACCAGGTCCTCGACTACGCGCGGCGGAAGGGCCTTCCGCTGGCCGACGTCGAGCGGTGGCTGTCGCCCAACCTCAACTACGAGCCGGACGAGAAGGCTGCCGCGGCAACGCCGGCTCCTACCGTGGTCGCCGAACCGGTCTAGTCTCCGCGCCGTGAAGCTCGAGCTGCGCTACCCCGCCACCCCCGACAACGCGATCGACCACGCGCAGCTCGCGGTGGAAGCGGCGTGGGAATCGGGCTTCGAGCTGGACTACTCGCCGACGAGCCTCGAGACCGCCGACGCCGAGATCGAGGCGCTCCGCGAGGAGGGGAACACGGGCGAGGACGTGGCCGAGGCGCTCTTCGTCCTGGGCTGCTACCTGGGCGAGGTGATGGCCCGCGCGCTCGGCGGGCGGTGGGTGCCGACCGCCCGCTCGCCGCTGGCCGGCGTCTCGCCGTGGCCGATGGTGGTGATGCTCGCCGACGGATCCGCGTGGGACCCGATCGGGAAGGCCTACAAGCGTCTCGAGCTCGGAGACTCCGAGTATCTGCCGGCGTACTTCGCCGCCGCCGCCCGCGGCCGCCCATGACGGACGATAACGAAGACCCCCCAGCTCAAATAGCGAGCACGCGATTCATTCGCGTGCCAGTGGAAGAGGAACTGGATCTGCACGCGTTCACTCCGCGGGACGTGCCGTCGGTGGTCGAGGAGTACCTGCGCGCGTGCCGCGAAGAGGGCCTGCTTCTCGTCCGCGTCGTGCACGGCCGCGGCCGCGGCGTCCAGCGCGCCGAGGTGCGGCGCGTCCTGCGGCGGATGACGGAGGAGGTGGAGGACTTCACCGACGCTCCGCCCGCGTCGGGCGGCTGGGGAGCGACGCTCGTGCGCCTGCGTCCGCCCGTCGCGAAACGGCCGTGAAGAAAAATCACTCGCCGTGAAAGCGCCGCGGGGCGGCTCTTCCGTGGCCGCACCCCCGCCGAGCGCAGGCCGGCGTGGACGAAATAATTCTTGACACCCCGGAGCCCGCTCATTAGATTGGTCGCCGTCGTTCAGACCCAGACGGGCCGATAGTCTTCCGGGGGCGGGGCAGCTTGTCGATGCGCAACCTCACGTTTGGCTTCTTCGACGACAGCGGCCTCCCCCGCGACCGCCGGATCCTGATGTTCTACTCGTTCGAGACCGAGGAGCATTTCTCCCGCTCGGGCATCCTTCACTACCACGTGGAGGAGCGGCGCTTCGTCGGGCCGCGCCACGACCAGGAGCTGACCGCGGCTGCCCTCGATTTCCTGTCCCGCAACGGACGACTGGCGGCAGTCAACAGTCAGTAACGGCAGTCAACAGTCGGTAGTCGACAGTCGACAGCAAGCAAGAACCTCTGGAAGCCGCTGTCGACTGTTGACTGTCGACTGTCGACTGCCCCTGCCGTTCGTGTGATAGCATGCGCCCTTTCGGCTCCTCCCGCGGGAGCCGCCGGGGGAGCACGTCATGAACAGTTCCAGCAAGGCGCGGCCCATCCCGTCCGCGGAAGGCAAGCTCGGGGTCCTGCTCCCGGGCATGGGCGCCGTGGCCACCACGTTCATCGCCGGCGTGGAGGCGATCCGTCAGGGGCTCTCGCGGCCCATCGGGAGCCTCACCCAGATGGGGACCGTCCGCCTCGGCAAGCGCACCGACAACCGCTCGCCCCGCATCGGGGAGTTCGTGCCGCTGGCCGCCCTCGACCAGCTCGAGTTCGCCGGGTGGGACGTCTACCGCGACAACGCCTACGAGGCGGCGCGCAAGGCGGGGGTCCTGCACGGAGAGCACCTCGCGGCGGTGCGGCCGTTCCTGGAGAAGATCACGCCGTGGCCGGCGGTGTTCGACCCGGTCTACGTCAAGAAGCTCTCGGGCGAGAACGTCAAGAAGGGCAGGAGCAAGCGCGACCTCGCCGATCAGGTGGGCGCGGACATCGAGGGCTTCCGCAAGGCGCGCGGCCTCGCGCGGCTCGTCATGGTGTGGTGCGGGTCGACCGAGGTCTACCGCGAGGCGGGCGAGGTGCACTCCACGCTCGCAAAGTTCGAGCGCGGCCTCGAGCAGAGCGACCCCGAGATCCTGCCCTCGATGATCTACGCGTACGTGGCGATCAAGGCGGGCATCCCCTACGCCAACGGGGCGCCCAACCTCTCGGCCGACATCCCCGCCCTGCTCGAGCTGGCGAAGAAGACGGGCGCGCCGGTCGCGGGGAAGGACTTCAAGACCGGCCAGACGCTCATGAAGACGGTGCTCGCGCCCGCGTTCAAGGCGCGGCTGCTCGGCCTGCAGGGCTGGTACTCCACGAACATCCTCGGCAACCGCGACGGCGAGGTGCTCGACGACCCCGAGTCGTTCAAGACCAAGGAGGTCTCCAAGCTCGGCGTGCTGGAGCACATCCTGCAGCCGCACATCTACCCGGACCTCTACGGCAAGATCCACCACCTCGTGCGCATCAACTACTACCCGCCGCGCGGAGACAACAAAGAGGGCTGGGACAACATCGACATCTTCGGCTGGCTGGGCTACCCGATGCAGATCAAGGTGGACTTCCTCTGCCGCGACTCCATCCTCGCCGCGCCCATCGTCCTCGACCTCGCGCTGTTCCTCGACCTGGCCGGGCGCACGAAGATGAGCGGCATCCAGGAGTGGCTGTCCTTCTATTTCAAGAGCCCGATGACCGCGCCCGGGCTCTACCCCGAGCACGACCTCTTCATCCAGCTCATGAAGCTCAAGAACACGCTCCGCCACCTGCGCGGGGAGGAGCTGATCACGCACCTCGGACTGGAGTATTACGACTGAGGTCCTATGGAAAAGACAGGGCTGGCGGTCGGGGTCAAGCTCAAGGAGATCAACACCGGGGACATCGCGTACCAGAACTGCACGGTGCTCCATGCGGATTCCGTGGGGCTCGTCTTCGAGGTCGAGCGCACGGTGGCCGAGGGCGGCAACGTGGAGACCGTAGTGAGTCAGGTCCTTGTGCCCTGGGCCCACATCCGGTACGTTCTTCTCATGGAGGAGCGGACCTGAGATGAAGACGAGAATCCTGACGTTGGCCGCGCTCGGCGTCGCCCTCGCCCTGCCCGTAGCCGCGGTTGCCGCCGACAGCCTGCAGACGGGCATCGCGTTCTTCCAGCAGGGGGACTACGCGAAGGCGGAGGCGGCGCTGCGCGGGGCGACGGGGCCGGACGCGAGCGCGTATCTCGCCGCCAGCCTCGCCAAGCAGAAGAAGTACGCGGAGGCCGAGGCCCCGGCCCGGGCCGCCCTGGAGGCGAACCCGATGCACGAGGTCGGGCTGGCCGCCCTCGGCGAGTCGCTCGTCGGCCAGCGCAAGTTCGACGAGGCGATCGAGAAGATGTCGGACGCGATCAAGCGCAAGGGGGACTTCGCGTACGCCTACTTCTGGCGCGGCCAGGCTTACTACGGCAAGAAGCGGGCCGACCAGATGGTGGCGGACTTCGAGACGTTCCTGAAGCTCGCGCCCAAATCCCCCGAGGCGCCCATCGTCCGCCAGCTCCTGTCCAAGCTGGGCTAGCCGATCGACACCGCCCTCTGGCTCACGCACGTGGCCGCGCTCGCCGCGTGGGCGGGGGCGGCGCTCGCGGCCCAGGCGGTGCTGCTCCGCGCCCGGGGCGGCGACCCCGCGCGTGAGCTGTCGGCGCGGCGGCGCGTTCGCCCGCTTCTCGCCATCGAGCACCTGGGCCTGGCCGTCGCCCTGGCCGCCGGATTCGCGCTCCTGCAAGCGCGGGGCTGGGGCGTCGGCCGCGCCCGCTGGCTCGGCCTGAAGCTGGGCCTGACGCTCTTCCTCATCCTTCCCCTCGAGGGCATGCACGCCTGGGTCTGCCACGTCTGGATCTCGCGCGGCCTGCGGCAGACCGCGGCTCCTCCCTTCTCGAAGGACCTCCAGCGGGCGATCGGCATGGACGACATGATCCGCGCGCTCGCCGCGCCATTGCTGGGCGTCGGCGTGCCGCTGATCGTCTGGTTGTCGATCAAGCATCCTTTCTAGCGAACACCTCCTCCCAGTCCAGGCGTCCCGTCATCTGCATGAGCACGAACAGCGTGACCACCGCGCCCAGGGTGACGGTGAGGCCGGCGTAGCCCTCGAAGAAGAACGCATAGCCGAAGAGCACCAGGAAGACGAGCTGGGCGACGCCCGCTTCGAGCAATGCGAAGCGCATGCCGCCCACCAGTCGCAGGTAGCTCACGACCAGCACGATGCTCGTCACGGCGGCGGCGAGGAACGCGGCGTGGACGTCGACGTGATCGACGAGGTACGCGAGGAGGAGATGAAAAGAGAAGAACGCGGCGGCGAGGAAGAAATAGTTCATGGGATGGAGGCTGCGGCGCCGGAGCACGCCGAGCATCACCATCACGGTCATGAAGAACAGCAGCGACACCGGCGCGAAAAACGTGATGCGGGCGGTCAGCGGGCCGGGATTGAGCCGGTCCGGCGGGTCCATGCCGATCTTCTGCCCGGTCACGAGGCTTTCGAAGCGCCAGGAGAGGCGCCAGCCATGCCCTTCGGGCGCGCGGCTGGTGGGGGACAGCGTGCCCGCCGGAAAATCGATCGCGGCGAAATCCGTCGTCATGTCGAGCAGGAAGTCGCGCACCTGGCCGACGCCTGGGGCCAGGGAGTAGGTCCAGGCGCCGAGACCGCGCGAACGATAGGCCACGGCCACTTCGGCCTCTCCGCGCGGCGGCAGCAGCGTCCGCAGCGACGTCCCGTGGCCGAGGTCGGAGACAGGCGGCGCCTCCTGGCCGTTCACCGTGAAGCGGAAGCCGTCGTAGATCGCTTCGGGCGAGGGGAAGCGCAGCTCGACGACGACGGGCCGGGCGACGTCGTCCGGGTTGTGAAGACGGTAGCGGGCCGTGAAGACCACTCCGTAGGTGTCGTACCAGAGCAGTCCCTTGCGTCGCTGGTCGAGCTGCAGTGCGACCGTGACCCGGCTCGAGTCGAGCGGCAGCGCCGTCTGCTCGGTGACCGTCTTGGTCACCGTCCGCGTGACGATCTTGCCCGCCGCGTCCTTCTCCTGGACGCTCTCCTTGACTTCCTTGGGCCGCTCTACCGACGCCCGTGGAGCCTGCTGGTCGTGATGGCCGCCCCACAGCTTCGCCACTTCCTGGGCGAGGCGTTCGTCGCTCTCGCCCGTTCGCTGGACGACGGACGTGCCCAGGATGAACCAGGCGACGGCGGTGCAGCAGAAGATGAACCCGATGGCGAGCAGCCGGGCAGCGGTCATGCAGCCTCCTCTGGAGGCCCGTACGAGCCTCCAGGCACGTGCGAGAGGCAAGAGAGATGCCCTGCGATCGCGCCACGAGGTGAGGAGATTGTGAGGTCGGCAAGGCCTCACGGGAGCGAGGTTTGAAGGCGCTGGTTCAACCGGCTGACTGTTCCTCGGGAACAGCGCGTCGGCCCATCCTTGCCGAGGTGTGTCTGCGCAACCGCGGCCTGCGTCAGAGCCGCCGCGGCGCCGCGAGCCAAGCTATCCGTCCGGGGACGGATACAGTCGATTGGACGCCGCCTCGCGGTCCGGCCTCAGAGCCGCCGCAGAAGCACCAGCCGCACGCCGTTGCCCTCGGGCCAGGCGGCGGTCAGCTCCCAGCCGTCGAGCCCCAACCGGTTCAGCTCCTCGACGTCCAGCGCGGGCCGCTCGAACACTCGGTACTCGAACCGGTCGGCGGGCGCGGGATCGGTTTGGGGGACGAGGCCTTCACGGGAGTAGGCGTCCAGCAGCCGGCGCGCCGGCTCCTCGAGCTCCGCGAAGCGCACGGCGATGCCGGCCGCCCGGCCGGTGTCGGGATCGAAGCGCTCGCTGCGCCACACGAGCCGGCACGGGATCGCGACCTCCCGGCCGTCGCGGGGCAGGATCACCTTCAGCCGGAGGCGATCAGACGGGTCGAGGGCGATGCGCGTCGAGAGGAACGCGCCGTCCGCCGAGAGGTCGGTGACGACCACGACGTGGCTGCGGTCTCCCACCTCCAGCACGGCGCTGCGGACGAAAGGCAGGCTGCGCCGGCGGGTCGAGCGCCGGTCGTTCACCGCGATTCCTTCCGCGCGCGGTGCTCGCTCTCCATCAGCAGGGCGATGATCGTCTTCGCGTCCTTCACCCCGCCCGCGCGAAGGAGGGCGCGGGCCTCGTCGAGCGTGTACCACTTGACCTCCAGCACCTCGTCCTCGTCCGGGTGCAGCGGCGCCTCCTGGAGCCGGGTCGCGCGGAAGAGGTGCAGCACCTCGTCGCAGAACCCCGGGGTGGGATGAAAGACCGCGAGGCGCTCGACGTGGCCGGGCCGCCGGCCGACCTCCTCCTCGATCTCGCGGCGCACGGCCTGCTCCGGCGATTCGCCCTTCTCGAGGATGCCCGCGGGGACTTCCCACAGCGCCTCAGCGATGGGGTGGCGATACTGGCGGACGAGGACCAGCCGCCCCTCGTCGTCCACGGGAAGGGCCGCCACGGAGCCGCGGTGCCTCACCACCTCCCGCAGCGCCTTGGCCCCGCCCTGTTCCTGGATCTCGTCCAGCTCGAGCGACAGGATCTTCCCGTCGTAGACGCGCCGGTGGCTGAGGACGCGCACCGCGGGCTTGCTCGGCTCGGAAGGCATGGCGCTACCGCTCGCCGGCGGCGAGCCGGTCCAGGCGCACCGCGCCGCCCTCCACCACGACCTTCAGGTCCGTGACGCGGGCGGGCCGGGGGCGGAGCCGGCCGAGGTCGGCTTGCCACGGCGACCATCCGCCCGGACCCTCTCCCAGGCTGACGTCGAACGTGGCCACGCGCGGCTTGCCGGCTTCGTCCTCGTAGCCGACGCGCACGCGCACCTGCGCCTCGCCCGAGACCACGCGGTAGTCGAGCGACACGGTCGCGCCGCCTCGGGCGTCCACGTCGGTCGTCTGCGCCGCCGTTGCCGGCCGCGCGCTCCCGTCGAGCTCGGCGACCTGGCCCCGGCCGGTGTCGGCCACGACGCGGCCGCGCTCGAAGATCCACGCCGGCCGGGCGATCCCTCCCGGTCCGTCCTCCACGGGAGCGGCCGGCTCCCGCATCGCCGGGCGCGGGCCGGCCGTGTCGCGCGCGGCCCAGCGATCGCGCTCGGCCATCAGGTCGGCGGCGGCGCGTGCGTAGACCATGCTCGCCTCGACCCGCTGGAGGGGCTCGGCGAAATACTTCTCGTCGGGGTCGAGCCGCCGGGCCCGGCGGTACGACTCCGCGGCCTGCTCGAGGTGCTGGCGGTGATCGGGAGAATCCACCGGCAGCTTGTAGGCGAGCGCCTCGTGCGCCACGCCGACGTTGTGGAGGCGCGCGGCCTCGGTGTCGCCCTTGAAGGTGCGGCGGCTCCACTCGGAGAGCGCCGGCTCGAACTGCCCGGTCTGGGCGAGCTGGTTGCCGGTCTTCAGCTCGCCGTCCACCGCGAGCATGGCCTGGACGGGCTCGGGCGAGAAGCACACCGCGGCGACGGCGCGCGCCGCCGCCTGCTCGACGAGGAGCCGCTCGAGCGAGTCCTCCGAGTACGCCTCCGGCGGCAGACGCTCGTTGTCGTCGAACCGCTGGTCGTAGCTCGATCCCGCGTCGGCTTCCCGCGGACCGGCGGGGGTGGTCACGCGCACCCGCGCGTCGATGCGGCCGCTGGCCAGCTTCAGGTTCACCGGCTGCTTGCGATAGCCGTAGACGTCCCGCGTGACCTCCTTCTGCTTCTTCTCGTCCCACTCCTTGCGCTCGCCGATCTTCACGTACTTGTCCTCGTAGCGGACGCTGTCGCGCAGGCGGGCGGTGAGGTCGGCGATGGACACCTCGACGACGTCGTCGGCGCGCTCGGGCGAGTCCACCACCCGCACCACGTTCCAGGCCCGCAGCGCGTCCTCGATGCGGCTGCGGATGAGGCCCAGATGCGAGTTGGTGACCGCCCGCGAGTCGGAGACGACGCGGACGGCCACGGTGTCGCCGAGAAGCACGACGTCGGGCGGCCGGTACCGGGTCAGGGTGACGCGGGTCTTGCTGATCCCGAACTTCGCCGAGGCACCCGGCGGTGAGACCAGGACGCAGCCGACGAGCACGCTCAGCACGGCCCAGCGCATGGGGGCCAATGATAGCGCAGCGGGACGGCAACGGAGGAAACAGCCACCAGCAGCGAGCGAGGGATTTACTCCCGAGCGAGCGACTTGGGGGGGAGCGCGTATGCGAACTAACTAATGGTCTTGCGGAACGCGCGGGTGCTGCCGCCGACCAGGATCGCGGCCAGGACCAGCAGCGCGAGCACGTCCGGCCACAGGTCCAGGAAGCCCGCTCCCCGGATGATGATGCCGCGGGAGATCGAGATGAAGTGCGTGGCCGGAAGCACCCGCGAGATGACCCGCAGCGGCGCCGGCAGGGAGGACAGCGGAAAGATGTAGCCGGAGAGCATGATCGAGGGCAGCAGGAAGCCCTGCGCGCCCTGGATCGCCTCCATCTGCGTGTTGGCGGAGCAGGAAGACGTTGCCGTGGATGGGGACGCGGAACACGAACACCATGAGGATGAGCACGAGCAGGAGCTGCACGAAGCCCAGGGCCAGGTAGGGGAGCAGCTTGCCGAGGACGACGGCCACCGGCGAGGCCGGCGTCACCATGAGCTGCTCGAGCGTCCCGCGCTCGCGCTCGCGGACGATGGAGAAGGCCGCGAGCACGGTTCCCGAGAACGTGAGGAGGATGGCGACCAGGCCCGGGATGAGCAGGTTCGCGCTGCGGCTGTCCGGGTTGAAGAGCAGCATCGGGAACGGCTGGAGCGGCAGGTCGCGGATGCCGGTGCGCCGGGCGATGTCCTCCAGCGATTTCTGGAGCGACAGGCCGTTGGTGGCGGCGAGCGTCGCGCTGGAGACCGTCGAGTCGGAGCCGTCGATCAGCACCATGAAGTCGGCCGGCTGGTTGTCGAGCCGCTTCCGGGCGTAATCGGGCGGGATCTCGATGCCCACCGAGACCTGGCCGGCCACGATGCGCTCGCGCAGCGCCGCCCGGGACGGGACGAACTCCAGAACTTCGAAGTAGCTGGTGTTCACGAAGTCGCGGACGAGCTCCCGGCTGTCCGCGGTCTGGCTCTGGTCGAAGACCGCGGTCGGAACGTGCTGGACGTTCGTGTCGATGAGGCCGAAGAGAACGAGCTGGAAGACGGGGATGGCCAGCGCGAAGCGCAGCGTGCCCGTGTCGCGGCGCATCTGGATCGCCTCCTTGCGGAGGCCCGCCCAGAAGCCCCTCATGACGCCGCCTGCGACTGGCCGTTGCGGGCGGCGGCCGCCAGCTTGGTGAGGCGGACGAAGACGTCCTCGAGCGAGGCCTTGATGGGCCGGACGCGCACGTGGGCGCCGGTGGCCGCCTCCAGGTCCCGCCGGATCTGCTCGTCGGCGACGTCGGCGCGCACGAGCAGGTGGAGGGCGTTGCCGAAGATCGTCACGTCGTCGACGTAGGGCAGCGAGCGCGCGTAGCCCATCACCGCGGCCGCTCCCTGGTCGCAGTCGGCCTCCACGCGCCGCATCCCGGGCGGCGTGACCTCCGGGCGCTTCGTCAGCTCGGAGGGCTTGCCCTGGACGAGCATCTTGGAGAGGTACAGATAGCCCACGGTGCCGCAGCGCTCCGCCTCGTCCATGTAGTGCGTGGTGACGACGAGGGTCACGCCGCCGGCCGCGAGCTGGAAGAGCAGGTTCCACAGCTCGCGCCGCGCCACGGGGTCGATGCCGGCGGTCGGCTCGTCGAGGAAGAGCACCCGCGGCTCGTGCATGAGCGCCGCCGCCAGCGCCAGGCGCTGCTTCCACCCGCCGGAGAGCTGGGCGGCCAGGCGATTGCGGTAGGGATCCAGGCCGGTGAGCTTGATGGCCCACTCGCGCCGCTCGACGAGGCGCGCTCCTTGCAGGCCGTAGACGGAGGCGAAGAAGTCGAGGTTCTCGAGCGAGCTGAGGTCCTCGTACAGCGAGAACTTCTGGGGCACGTAGCCGATGCGCCGGCGGATCTCCTCGCCGTGCTTGCGCACGTCGAGGCCGTCCACGCTGGCCTCGCCCTCGGTCGGCGCGAGCAGGCCGCACAGGATCCGGATGAGCGTCGACTTGCCCGAGCCGTTCGGGCCGAGCAGACCGTAGATCTCGCCGCGGTGCACGGCGAGCGTGACCTTGTCGAGGGCGCGGAACTTCCCGAAGTCGCGCGAGACCTGGCGGACCTCGATCCCGTACCCGGCGCCGGACGCGGGGCGGTCGGCGCTCATGGCTGCAACCGGACGAAGGCGGCCATGCCCGGCTTCAGCTCGGGCGCGGGCTCGACGCTCACCTTCACGCCGAACACCTGGTCGCTGCGCTGGTCGAGGGTCTGGATGTTGCGGGGCGTGTACTGGGCGCGCGGGCTGATCTCGACGACCTTGCCGGGGAACGCGCGCTGGGGGAAGGTGTCGACGGTGAGAACGGCGGCCTGGCCCATCCGCACGAGGCCGAGCCTGGTCTCGGGGACGTAGACGCGGACCCAGAGCTGGTCGGGCTCGAGCAGCGTCGCCACCGGCGCGTTGGGCGCCACCAGGTCGCCCGGGCGCAGGTCGAAGGACTGGATGACGCCGGCGGCGGGAGCGGTGACGATCGTCTCCTGGCGCTGGCGGTGCAGGTACTGCAGGTGGCGCTCCGCCTCGTCGACCGCGCCGCGCGCCGCCTCGATCTCCTCCGGCCGGCTGCCGCGCTCCAGCTCCTGGAGCATCTCGAGCTTGGTCCGGGCCGCGGTGGCGGCGTCGTCGTAGCTCTGGCGGGCGATGATCCCTTCCTTCATCAACTGCTCGAGCCGCCGCCGATCCTTCTCGGCATTCTCGTAGTCGGCGCGGGCGCGCGCGATCTCTTCGGCCCGCGGTCCCTTGAGGGCGAGGGCGAGACGCGCCCGCGCCTGCTTCACCCGCGACTCCTGCTCGCGGATCTGGGCGTCGAGCAGGTCGGGCTCAAGCGTGACGATGGGCTGGCCGGGGCTCACCGACGCCCCCTCGTCGACGTGCACCTTGATCACCCGCCCGCCGACGAGCGATCCGACCTGGACGTCGCGCGCTTCGATCGAGCCGGAAAGCACGAGCGCGTCGTCGCGCTGCCGCAGCTTGAACGCCCAGAACGCGGCGGCGGCGACCAGGACGACGACGACGAGGAGGACGATCTTGCGTTTCATGATGCGCGTTTCCGCGGCGTGGCGAGGGCGCCGCGGCTCCAGATATCGAGGAGGGTGTCGACGTAGCGGTCGAGGGGAAGCGGCGGATCGACGAGCGGGATGACCCGATGGAAGAACACGTAGGCGTTGAGGTTGCCGATGAACGCCATCGCCGCCGCCTGGGGGTCGCGGACGCGCAACACGCCCGCGGCGGCCGCGCGCCGGAGGTAGCGCTCGAGCAGCGTAAAGACGCGGCGCGGGGGGCTGTCCTCGCTCCGGGGGTTCCAGGGCAGCCTCAGCGTGGGCCGGCCCCGCGCCTTCTTCGCGTACATCCAGCAGGCGATACTCTCGGCCATCTGCGCCTCGATGAACGGGATGGCCGTCCGGGCCAGCTCGCGCAGCACGTCACGGGGACGGGTCGCGTCCGCCTCGGCCAGGAAGGCCATGGGGAACGGCCGTTCCGCGGCCGGAGGCTCAGCCATCGAGGCGGCGAAGAGGGCGGCCTTGGTGGGGGCGTGGCGCAGCAGCGCCGCCGGGCTCACGCCCAGACGGGCGGCGATGGCGGCGAGGGTCGTGCCGTCGTAGCCGCCGCCGGCGAAGGCCTCGCGGGCCGCCTTCAGCACCTGCGCGCGCGTGACCCGGGCGGGGCGTCCCATGTGAGTAAATATACGTTCATTTATTAATATGTCAAGCCGCCGTCCCGAAGGGCCGGCGCTCCCCGGGCCGACGCGTGGTTTCGATGTCCGGCCGCGGGTTGCGACGTCCGGTCGCTGTTTGCGACGTCCGGCGCAGCCGCCGCGCTCTCCGCTGCGTCAAAACCGCTGGTCGGATCGGTATTGACCATGAAAGGAGCGTCGATGTCGCTTCCAAGGTGGACCTCTCTTCCCGCCGCCAGCCTGGTCGCGGTCGTTCTCGCCTCGCTTGGCGCGGAAGGCCCGTTGCCGGCGCGCGCTCAAGAGCTTGAACGTCCGGCGCCGCCGGAGCCCCGGGTCCGGCCGGAGGCGAGACTCGTCCCGCAGCGCCAGTGGGAGTACAAGCAACTTCCGTGCATGGCCACGGCGCCGCTGGCCCGCGAGCGCATTGACTTCGCGGACAAGCTGAACGAGGACGGCAAGCGCGGCTGGGAGCTGGTCAGCCTCGTCGTGGTGTGGCCAACGACCGGCCGCGAGTGCCTGCTCGCGACGTTCAAGCGGCAGGTGTTGAACTAAATTAGACGGCCTGTCGCTGAGTCGGAGCGCGCCTGTCCGTGAGCACAGCCGAAGTAGTTCTTGACAGATTTCTGTGCGATATCGACTGAGTATCGGAGCTTCCCGGGCGCTGCGCCATGCTCGAAGACGAATCGAGGTGCTGCGTCTCTCCGAGGACGCTGCCTTCAACCGCATCGAGGTCGCGCGAACGGCCAGGGATCATCCGCTCGTGCTGGAGATGCTCCTGTCCGGAGCGCTCAGCCCGACGACCGCCCGACTCCTCGCGCGGCGGCTGACGGCGCAGAACCACCGCGAGCTGCTCGCTGCCGCCGCGGGCAAGAGCAAACAGCAGGTCGAGGAGCTGTTGGCCCGCCGGTTCCCGCAGCCGGACGTGCCATCCTCGATCCGCCGCCTTCCGGCTCCTCCGTCCGCGGACGCGAGCGCACGCGAAGTCCCCGCAGCGCTCAGTGGAGCGCCTGCGATCGGACGACCGGGGGCCGATTCGCCGTCGGAAGGCCTCCAGCCGCCGGAGTTTCCTTCGGCCGTTGCGCCGTCCCGCGCGGTCGTTCGACCGCTGGCTGCCGACCGTTACGAGATTCGCTTCACGGCCAGCGCGGAGACCCGCGATTACCTGCGGCGTGCCCAGGACCTGCTCGGGCATGCAATCCCCAACGGCGACCTGGACCAGGTCTTCAACCGCGCCCTGCGACTGCTCGTCCGGGAGCAGGAACGGAAGAAGTTCGCGGCCACCGAGCGGCCGCGGAGGAGCCGGGGACAGTCCATAGATTCACGGAACATTCCCGCCAGCGTGAAGCGCGCGGTGAAGAAGCGGGACGGCGACGGCTGCGCCTGGGTCGCTCCGAACGGGCGGCGGTGCGGCGAGCGGCGCTTCTTGGAATTCCACCACGACGATCCCTGGGGTGTGGGAGGTCAGCCAACCATCGATCGAGTCAGACTCCTGTGTCGAACGCATAACGGCCACGAGGCGGAGGTGTTCTACGGTCCGGGCCGCCGCTACGGTCGTGGAGGGGCGGATGTGGCGCGAGAAGGCTATGTCGGGTACGACGTGCCTGCGAAGAAGGCACCCGTCCTGGAACGGGTAGACGGATCGAAGATCGTTCTGGCGCCAAGAGTCTTGAAAGCGGAACGCAGGGGGAGTGCGGACAGGTACTGCGCGGATGGCTGACGACACCGCGGCTTTGAACAGCTCTACGACTGCTCGTTGATCAGTCGGACGATCGGGTCGAGCTGGGCGACGATGCGGGCGACCTATGCACCATCAACCATCAACCTGAAACTGGCGCCCGCGAGGCGCTGTTCTCGTGCCGGCTAGTCTTCCCGAGAAGAGTCGGCTGGGCCGGACGCCTACCGCAGCGACGCGATCAGCGCCTGCAGATCCGCGGGGAGCGGGCTCTCGAACGCCAGGCGCTCGCCGGTGGCCGGATGCGTGAAGGCCAGCCGCGCCGCGTGAAGGGCCGGCCGCGCGAGCGCGGCCAGGGCCGCGCGCGCTTCGGGGCGGCGCGAGCCCGGGGGGCGCCGCCCGCCATAGGTCGGATCGCCGGCCACGGGATGGCCGAGGGCGGCCAGATGCACGCGGATCTGGTGCGTGCGCCCGGTGGCGATGCGGACGCGCAGGAGCGCCGCGCCGTCGAGGGACTCGACCACCCGGTACGTCGAGCGAGCCGCGCGGCCCCGGGGCGCGCGGACGGACATGCGCTGGCGATGCACGGGATCGCGGCCGATGGGCGCGTCGATCGTGCGCTCGGCCGCGCGCGGCACCCCGAGCACCACGGCCAGGTACTCCTTCTCCACCGTCCGGCCCGAGAACTGGCGCGAGAGCGCGATGTGAGTGGCGTCGTCCTTGGCCACCACCATCAGGCCCGAGGTCCCCCGGTCGAGCCGGTGCACGATGCCCGGCCGGAGCACGCCCCCGATCCCGGAGAGATCGCGCACGCGGTGGAGCAGCGCGTTGACGAGCGTGCCGGAGCTGCGGCCCGCCCCGGGATGGACGACGAGGCCGGCGGGCTTGTCCACCACGAGCAGGTAGCGGTCCTCGTGCACGACCGTGATCGGGATGTCTTCGGCGAGCGGCACCGCCGGCAAGGGCGCGGGGAGGTGGACCGACACGGACTGGCCGGCCTTCAGCCGCAAGGACGGGCGCGCCGCGCGGCCGTCGACGAGCACGCCGCCGGCCACGATCACCGCCCGGAGCCGCGCGCGGCTGGTGTCGGGCATGGACCGGGCCAGCCAGCGGTCGAGCCGCTCGCCGGCGCCGGCCTCGTCGACGGCGAGGGTCCGCGCGGCAGCGTCGGCGGTCACGCCGTGATCAGGAAGTCGCGGCGACGGGTCTCGAGGCGGGCGGCTGCTTGCGCAGCACGTACGGGTAGAGGAACAGCACGGCCAGCACCATCAGGATCGCGATGAACTGCGAGGTGGAGAGCCATCCCCCGAGCACCATCCCGCGCGCCGCGTCGCCGCGGTAGAACTCGATCACGAAGCGGGCGAGCGCATAGAGGAACACGTAGGCGAGCATCACCTGGCCGTCGAAGCGCTTGTGCCGCGCCAGCCATTTCAGGAACACGAAGATCGCGAGCGTCGCGAGGGATTCGTAGATCTGGGTCGGGTGCAGCGGCGTGTCGAGCGGGGTCCCCACCTGCCGGGTCGCGTACACGTCGTGGAACGTCACCGCCCACGGGACGTCCGCGGGCCGGCCGTAGCAGCAGCCGGCGGCGAAACAGCCCAGGCGGCCGATGGCCTGGCCGATCGCCACGCCGGGCGCGAGGACGTCGGCCGTCTTCCACCCTTCCAGATGGTGCCTCCGCGCGAACCACCAGGCGACCGGGAACGCCCCGAGCAGGCCGCCGTAGAAAACGCCGCCGCTCTGGAGCAGGCCCCAGATCTCGACCGGATGCTTCGCGTAGTAGGACCATTCGACGAGGAGCAGGAGCAGCTTCGCTCCCACCAGGCCGCCGATCAACACGTAGACGGCCATGTCGGTGATGACGGTCGCGTCGAGCCCCGCCTTCCTCGCCTCGCGGCTGACGACCCACAGGCCGGCGAGGAACGCGAGGGCCAGGAGCACGCCGTAGGTGTGCAGGGTCAGGGGGCCGACGTGCCAGCGCCAGAGATCGAACGCCGGCAGCGTGAAGAGGCGCGGGAACATCTACTCCGACCTCGCGACGGAGGGCGCGACTTCCGGGGGGCCGGCGCCCGCGTCCGATTCCAGCGACGGCGGGCCGGGATCCACGCGCGGCGGCTGCGGCGCTTCGCCGGCCTGAGGCTGGCGCAGGATGTCGATCACGAGCAGCACGACGCCGATGCTGATGGCGGAGTCCGCCACGTTGAACGCCGGCCAGTGGTGAACGCCCCAGAAGGCGTCGACGAAGTCGATCACGTAGCCGAGGCGGGCCCGGTCCAGCAGGTTGCCGAGCGCGCCGCCCATGATGAGGGCGAGCGCGGTCTGGGGGAGGCGGCTGCGGGCGGGCAGTCGCCAGGCGTAGGCGGCGATCGCTCCCAGCGCGGCGAGGCTCACCACCGCGAACAGCAGCGACTGGTAGGGAAGGTCCGCGTCGGAGAGGATGCCGAAGGCCGCGCCCCGGTTCTGCACATAGGTCAGGCGGAGCAGACCGTCGACGAGCAGGTGGCTCTCGTGCAGGCTCATGAAGCGATCGACGAGCATCTTGGTGAGCTGATCGAACGCGACCACGAGCGCGGCGATGACGACGTAGACCGTGCGCTCCGAACTGGAAGTCTTCACCTGGCCTCCAGAACCGCGGAGCACCGCTCGCAGAGCCCCGGATGGGCGAGCCGGCCGACCTTCTCCGAGTAGGTCCAGCACCGCTCGCATTTCGCGCCGGCGGCGCGGGACACCTCCACCGCGAGATCGCCGCCCTCCGCCAGCTCCACCTTGCTCACGATGAAGAGGTTGGCCAGGTTGCCCGGGAACGGCGGCCCCTGCTGTTCGTACGCGCGCAACCGCTCCACCGTCTCCTTCGGCGCCGTGATCTTCACCTTGGCCTCGAGGCTGGACCCGATCTGCTTGGCCGCCCGCGCCAGCTTGAGCGGCTTGAGGACCTCCTCGCGCACGGGCAGGAGCCTCTCGGTCCAGTCTCGCACGACCGCCTCGTCGCGTCGCGGCGCCTTTGTCGGGAAGACCTGCTCGTGCACGGATCCCTGCGCTCCCGGGATGAACGACCAGGCCTCGTCGGCCGTGAAGGGCAGGATCGGGGCGATGAGGCGGGTCAGGTCGGAGGCGATCCCGTGGAGCACGGTCTGGGCCGAGCGGCGGCGCGGGCTGGCCGCCGCCTCGCAGTACAGCCGGTCCTTGAGGATGTCCAGGTAGACCGACGAGACCTCGGCGCAGTAGTCGACGAGCTCGTGGTAGACGATGTGGTACTCGTTCGCCTCGTAGGCGTCGAGCACACGGTCCTTGAACATCGCGTGGCTCATGAGAGCGTACGTGTCGATGGGTTCCAGCCGGGCCTCCGCCACCGCGTCCTTTCCGGGATCGAAGTCGTAGAGGTTCGAGAGGAGGTACCGGCAGGTGTTGCGGATCTTGCGATAGGCCTCCGCCACGCCCTTGAGCATCTCCGGCGAGAAGCTCATGTCACCGCGGTAGTCCGACATCGTGACCCACAGCCGGAGCACCTCCGCCCCGTACGTGTTGATCAGCTTCTGCGTGTCCACGTCGTTGCCCAGGCTCTTCGAGATCTTCCGGCCCTGGGCGTCCACCGTGAAGCCGTGGGTGATCACCTGCTTGTAGGGGGCGCCACCCCTCGTCCCCACGCCGATGAGGAGGGACGAATGGAACCAGCCTCGGTGCTGGTCGCTCCCTTCGAGGTAGACGTCGGCCGGCCACGGAAGGTCGCGGCGGCGCCCGAGGACGGCCGCGTGCGACGAGCCCGAGTCGAACCAGACGTCGAGGATGTCGCGCTCCTTCTCGAAGTCGCCGCCGCCGCACGACGCGCATCGCGCGCCGGGGGGCAGCAGCTCCGCCGCCGGGTGCTCGTACCAGGCGTCGGCGCTCTCCTTCTCGAACACGTCGGCCACGCGGCGGGCCGCCTCGGCGGTCAGGAACGGCGTCTGGCAGCCGCGGCAGTAGAAGGCCGGGATGGGCACGCCCCACAGCCGCTGGCGCGAGATGCACCAGTCGGGCCGGGTAGCGATCATGTTCCCGATGCGCTCCTTGCCCCAGGCGGGATACCACACGACCTGGTCGACCGCGCGCAGGGCCTTCTTCCGGAGCGTCTCCGGCTCCGGCCCCTTCTCGTTCTCGTCGAGCGCGATGAACCACTGCTCGGTGGCCCGGAAGATGATCGGGTTCTTGCAGCGCCAGCAGATCGGATACGAGTGCTTCTCCTGGCCGGACGCGAGCAGCACGCCCCGCTCCTGGAGATGGCGCACGATCGCCGGGTTCGCGTCGAAGACCTTCTGGCCGGCGAAGCCCTCGACCTCGGGCAAGAACCGGCCCGTCTCGTCGACCGGGCAGTAGATGTCGAGGCCGTAGCGAACGCCGGTGAGGTAGTCGTCCCAGCCGTGGCCGGGAGCGGTGTGCACGACGCCGGTGCCCGCCTCCAGCGTCACGTAATCGCCGAGCACGGCGGGAGAGTCGCGGTCGATCCAGGGGTGCCGGAAGCGGAGGTTCTCCAGCGCGGCGCCCTTCACGACCGCGAGCGGCTCGCCGAGCTTCACACCCTTCCAGCGGGCCACCGACGCGTCTTTCAGACCGGTGGCCAGCACGTAGACCTCGCCGCTGCCCTCGACGGGATAGAAGCCGTAGTCGAACTCCGGGTGGAAGGCCACCGCCAGGTTCGCGGGCAGCGTCCAGGGCGTCGTCGTCCAGATGACCGCCCACACCTTCCGGCCCTTCAGCGCCGGATGTTTCGCGGCGAGGGCCTCGTGCTCGGAAGACGCCAGCGGGAAGCGGACGTCGATCGACGGGCTGACGTGGTTCTCGTCGTACTCGATCTCGGCCTCGGCCAGCGCGGTGCGGTCCGAGATGCACCAGTGGACGGACTTCTTGGCCTTGTAGACGAGGCCCTTCTCCACGAAGGTGGCGAGCTGCCGCACGATCGTGGCCTGGTACGCGGGGTTCATCGTGAGGTAGGGGTCGTCCCATTCGCCGAGGATGCCGAGCCGCTCGAACTCGTCGCGCTGGATGGCCACGAACTTCTCGGCGTAGGCCCGGCACTTCCGGCGGAACTCCACCGGGGTCATGTCCTTCTTCTTGGTCCCCAGGTCCCGGTCCACCTGCAGCTCGATGGGAAGGCCGTGGCAGTCCCAGCCCGGCAGATAGGGCGCGTCCATGCCCGCCATCGAGTGACTGTGGACGACGAGGTCCTTGAGCACCTTGTTGACCACGGTGCCGAGGTGGATGTGGCCGTTGGCGTAGGGGGGCCCGTCGTGAAGCACGAAGATGGGTGCCCCCTGCCGCGCCGCGCGGACCCGATCGTAGAGCCGCTCGGCCTTCCACCGGGCGAGCCGGCGCGGCTCCGCCTGCGCCAGGTTCGCCTTCATGGGGAAGTCCGTGCGCGGGAGGTTGAGTGTGGACTTGAGGTCTTCCGCGGTCGTCAAAACAAGCCAGCCTAACACGCGAGCGGAAAACCCGTCAAATCAGCGTTCTAGCGCCGTTTTTTTGGACCTGCGGGGCCCGACGTTCGGCTAGAATCGCGCAAAGGAGCCAGAACCCTGATGAGAAGAACCCGCGTCCTGCCGGCCATCGTCCTCGCCGCGCTGACGATGCTCATCGCCTGCACCACGGGCGACGAGTGCGACAAGTGCAGCACCGACGCCGATTGCAAGCAGGGCTTCTTCTGCTCTCAGTTCGACGACGGCAGCCACCGCTGTGGATCGGGCGTCGGCGCCACGACCTGCCGCGTGAGGTAGACGCTAGCGCTCCGGCTGGGCGGGAGCCATCCCGACGCCGGCGCCGACCAGGGGGATCCGCGGCCCCAGCCCGCGCGGCATCATCAGCAGCGCCGCGAACGCGCCCAGCATCCCGATTCCGACGGTGTAGACCGGCCAGATCACGAGCTGCGGCACGAAGGACAGGAAGAAGAGCTGCGCGAGGCTGCCCGACGCGAACCGGTGCCACTCGTCGGTGATCGGGTTCTTGATGTAGTCGAGGGCGGAGATGTCGTAGTGGGAACCGAGCCGCAGCGTGGTCGCCACCACGTTGAGCGCGGCCACCGCGCCGCGCACGGCGAAGCCGTAGACGAGCAGCGACCAGGCCACCGAGCGCAGGCCGCGGCCCTCCTTCCTGGCGTTCAGCGCGAAGAAGGCCCCGACGATCGGCGGCAGCCAGGCGATCCCCATCGGCCACGTCCAGCTCGGCGGGGCCGCCGCCTTGTCGAGGGCGAATCGCGTCGCGGTGACGAGCAGGCTGAAGACGATGGCGGTGGCCATCCAGCGGTCGGCGAGGCGGCGCGCGGTCGCGTCGCTCGTCGCGAGGCCCGCGGTCCCGAGGAGAAGGCAGACCGCCGTCATCACGTAGTAGGGCAGGCTGGCCGAGGCCGAGGCGTGCGCGGTGACGTAGGCGGGTCCCATGACGACGACCGCGGTCGTGGCCGCCTCGCGCCGGCCGTCGGAGCCGAGCGCCCACACCAGGAACAGGACGCCCAGCCCGCTCGTGAGTACCGCCACCCCGCGCCGCCACGGCCCGGACAGGCGCCCCCACCACAGCACGGCCGCCGCCGCCGCCGACACGCCCGCGAACATTAGCGCTCTTTCCAGCCCGGGGGGCACGCGGCGAGTATACAGTCTAAGGCGTGAACTCGAGGTAATCCGCCGCTGTATAATCGCCGGTCCGGCCGGCGCGCGGCCGGGAGGGCAATTGGATGCAGGACCTCATTGACATCCTGACGGCCATGGCCAGCAAGAAGCGGGAGATCGGAAACCCGCTGGAGCTGTTCCTGGACATGGCCGAGCGGATCGTCAAGAGCGTCGCCGGAGAGTTCGGGGCCAAGACCGACGAGGTGGCGATCCTCGTCCTCACGTCGGATCAGAAGCACCTGCGCTTCGCCGCCCCGCGCAAGTTCGCCGACCTCGGCACCATCCCGGTCAGCAAGCGCGACTCGATCGCGGTCAACGTCCTCGCCCGCAAGGCCGGCGAGGCGATGAACAACGTGCCGATGGTGAAGCACGTCTCGTTCTTCGAGAGCGTCAGGATCAAGGACCGGCCGGCGATACCGATCCAGAAGATGATCACCGTGCCGATCCTCCTCCGCGGAGACGCGGTGGGGGTGGCGCAGGTGAGCCGCAAGGGCGACTCCCCGATCCAGGCCGGCCCCGACTTCACCGCCGCCGACGTGGCGAAGGCGCAGGAGCTCTTCTCGCGGATCTCGCCCTATCTGGTCGAGGCTCGTCCCGAGAGGTTCTAACGACAGTCGACAGTCGACAGTCAACAGTCGACAGTTATTCGTCCGCGAAGCGGACGATGCCCGAATCGTCGGTCACGAACGGCCGCAGGCCCATCTGCAGCGGTGTCGCCACCACCTTGAACTCGCTCTTGTCGGCCTGAAGCTGGAACCGGTAGCCGTGGCGCTGGAAGGCGTTGGGGTGCGGCAGCGCGTCGCCGGTGGGCAGGACTTCCTTGAAGGTGCCGTAGCGGCCGTGCATCTTCTGGTAGGCCTCTTCGAAGCTGATCACGTTCAGCAGGACGAAGATGGCCTTGCGCTCGGCGGGCTGGTTGGTGCGCGGGAAGCGGGCCCTCGTTCCGAAGCGGCGGCTGGTGCCGAACGAGCTGTTGGTGCCGCCGCGTGAGTCGCGATAGGTGCCGGCGGCGTGCTCTCCCGCCGCTCGTCCATCCTCTTCCGTCGGAGGGCTCGCCACCGGGTTCGTGACGGGCGGCGGCGTTGCGACGGCGCTCGGCGCCATCTCGGGCGACGGCGGCACGGCGGCCACCGTGGTGGACGGCGGGGTCACGAGTCCGGCGACCGGCGACGGAGACGGAGCGGAGCGAGACCTCAGGAACAGGAACGCGCCGACGCCGGCGGCGAGGAGCAGGACGAAGGCGCCCGCCAGCAGGCCGAGGATCAGGCCGGTCTTCGAGCCTTGCGGCTCCGAGGGCGCGGGGGCGGGGCTGCGCACCGAGGGCGGCGCGCTCACCCTGGTCGCCACCGCCGGGCTCACGCGCGTGGCCGCCGCGGGCGCGACCTGCGTCGGCGGACCGGGCGCGTTCTGGGTCGGCGGCGACGACGCGAGCGTAGGGGACGAGCCGGGAATGTACGTGGTCGGCCCGGGCACGTAACCCGGCGTGGTCGCCATCTCGGACTGCCGCAGCGTCGGCGTGGAGCCGGGGCGGGTCAGGGCGAGGAGGTCGTCGGCCAGCTCGCGCCCGGCCTGGTATCGCCCGGCCGGGTCCTTCACGAGCGCGCGCGCCACGATGCGCACGAGCTCGTCGGGGATCGTCGGATCCTCCTCCTTCAGCGGCAGCGGCTCCTCGGTGATGATCTTGAAGATGAGGCCGGTGATGGAGTCGCCGCGGAAGGCCTTCTTGCCCGCCACCATCTCGTAGAGGATCGCGCCCACCGCGAAGAGATCGCTGCGGCCGTCGATCGCGGAGCCTCGCGCCTGCTCCGGGCTCATGTAGGACGGCGTCCCCAGCAGGCTCCCGGTGGCGGTGAGGTGCTCGGCCGAGTCGGTCACCTTGGCGATGCCGAAGTCGGTCACCTTCACCCGGTCGCCCGCTTCCACCATGATGTTGGCCGGCTTGATGTCGCGATGGACGACGTTGTGCTTGTGCGCGAAGTCCAGGGCGTCGGCGACCTGGGCCGCGAGCGAGGCGGCGCGCTCGACGCTCAGGCGGCCCGCGCCCGCGATGACGCGGTCGAGGCCGACGCCGTCGATGAACTCCATCGCGATGTAGCTCATCCCCTCCGAGTCGCCGATGTCGTAGATCGTCACGATGTTTGGGTGCTTGAGCTGGGCGGAGACCATCGCCTCGCGCTTGAAGCGGTCCATCAGCTCTTCGAGCCCCGCGCCGCCCGAAGCGGCGAGCCCTTCGAGGCGGATCGTCTTGATCGCGACCATGCGGCCGAGGATCTTGTCCTTGGCCTTGTATACGGTGCCGAACGCGCCGGCTCCCAGCCGCTTGATGATCTGGTAGCGCTGGGCGATCTCGGTCGGGTCGGGCGGACCGGCCGGCCTGCTCGCTCGCATCGCCTAGCCGGGAGGCCAGCCGAGGCGGCGGCCGCCCACCAGGTGCAGGTGGACGTGGTACACGCTGTAGCCCGCGTCTTCGCCGGCGTTGAAGACGAGCCGGAATCCCCGCTCGCCGAGGTTGTTGGCCACGGCGAGGTCGCGCGCCTGCCGGACGAGGCTGCCCACGAGCGCGTCGTCGTCCTCGGTGAGCTCCATCAAGCTCGAGATGTGCCGCTTGGGGATCACGAGGATGTGGACGGGGCCCTGCGGGTTGATGTCGTGGAAGGCGAGGACGTTCTCGTCCTGGTAGGCGATCCGCGCCGGGATCTTGCCCGCGACGATCTGGCAGAAGAGACAGGTCGACGGCATCGGGGGCGAGTTTACACCCATTACGAAAAGTCGACAGTCGACAGTCGACAGTCGACAGCGAGAAGCTGATCGTTACCGTGTCTTTGCCATTTCGTCGTCCAAGGCCGCCAGCAACTGCCTGACGTTGCGGGCGTTCTGGCCGAAGTCCCAGCGGAACCACGCCGAGCGCGAGAGAACGCTTACTTCGGTGTGCGCGCCCTGCCGCCGCAGCCGCACGGTCACGTCCTCCTTCAGGCCCGCGAGAGGGATCGCGTGCTCGGCCTGCACGTCGGCGCCGCGGGCGCCGGTGGCCGCGCCGACGACGCGCCAGCGCGGAAGCGCGCCGACGGCGGCCTTGACCGCCGACGCCACCGTGTCGACGCCCGCCGCATAGCTACGAGGCCGGAGGTCGGGGTATTCCGGCGTGCGGCCGGTCTCGACTTCGTGGATGCGCGGCCACGCCAGGCAGAGCGCGGCCACGACCGCCGCCCCGAGGACGATGACGCCCAGGGTGGAGCGTTTCACGGCAGCTCCAGCGGAAGCTGCGGCGATCCCAGGCCACGCAGCACCTTCCGCGTGAGCGACGACACGGGAAGCATCCCGATCTCGTCGGGTCTGACCCAGCGGAAGCGCTCCGGGTCGGCGGGCGGGTGCCGGCGCAGCCGCGACGAGTAGGCCTCGAGCCGGATCCGGCGGAACGTGATGGCATGCCGGCCGCGGGCGACGAGCTTGCCCGGGACCAGGTCCAGCCCGTGGCGCTCCTTCAGCTCGTGCGCCAGGTCGGGCAGCCCGCGCGCCTCGAGCGAGGTCTGCGGCACTTCCCACATCCTGCCCATGAGCCGCCCCTCGCCGCGGCGGACGAGCAGGACCCGCCCGCCCTCCTCGACGAGCGCCGCCGCCACCGTCACCGCCACCGGCGCGCGTCGCGCGCGACCCTCGGGCAGCTCGTCCGCGATCCCGCGCGCTCGCGCCTCGCACTGCGCGCGCAGCGGGCACGCCGGGCACGCCGGCCGGCGGGGAAGACAGACCGTGGCCCCCAGCTCCATGAGCGCCTGGTTCCAGTCGCCGGGGTTCTGGCGGTCGAGCAGCTCGTCGGCCTTGTTGTAGAACGCCGCGTCCGCGCGCCACTCGGGTCCCCGCAAGGCGAGGAGGCGCGCGAGCACGCGGCGCACGTTGCCGTCGACCACGGGCAAGGGCACCCCGTGGGCGATCGACAGCACCGCGCTCGCGGTGTAGAGGCCGACGCCCGGCACGGCCAGGGCCGCCTCCAGCGCGCGCGGGAAGCGTCCCCCGTGGCGCTCCACGACGTGGCGCGCGCCGCGGTGGAGGTTGCGGGCCCGGTGGTAGTAGCCGAGGCCCGACCACCGCGCCAGGACCTCCTCCTCGGCGGCGCGGGCGAGCGAGGCCAGATCGGGGAACGCGGCCAGGAACGCCTCGTAGTACGGCGTCGCCGTCTTGACCGTCGTCTGCTGGAGCATCACCTCGGAGACCCAGATCCGGTACGGGTCCCGCGTGCGGCGCCAGGGCAGGTCGCGGCGATGGCGCCGGTACCAGTCGAGCAGCGGCCGACGGAGGGAGCCGCCTGCGGGCTTCATGCCTCCGCGGCGGGCAGGGCGTCGGTGGTGCGACGGCCGGATCCCTGGTCGAGGCGCTCGATGTCGGCGCCGAGGCCGCGCAGCTTCTCGTCGATGCGGTAGTAGCCGCGGTCGAGGTGGTAGACGCGGTCGACCACGGTCTCGCCGCGGGCGGCGAGCGCGCCGAGGAGCAGGCAGGCCGAGGCCCGCAGGTCGGTGGCCATCACCTGCGCGCCCGACAGCGGCGTGTGCCCGGTGACGAGCGCGGTGCGGCCGTCCACGCGGATGTCGGCTCCCATCCGCTGCAGCTCGGCCACGTGCATGTAGCGGTTCTCGAAGATCGTCTCCGTGATCGCGCTCGTGCCCGAGGCCTGGGTCATCAGGGCCATGTACTGCGCCTGCATATCGGTGGGGAAGCCGGGATGGGGAACCGTCGTGACGTCCGAGGGCCGCACGGTCCGCGGGGCGCGCACGCGCAGGTTGTCGGGCCCCTCCTCGATCCGGACCCCGGTCTCGCGCACCTTGTCGATGACCGCGCGCAGGTGCGGGGGATGGCAGTTCCGCACCTCGACGTCGCCGCCGGAGATCGCGCAGGCGATGACGAACGTGCCCGTCTCGATCCGGTCGGGGATCACGCGATGCTCGGCGCCGTGCAGGCTCTCCACGCCCTCGATCCGGATCGTCGAGCCGCCCGCGCCCTGGATCCGCGCTCCCATCTTGATCAGGAGGTCGGCCAGGTCCACGATCTCGGGCTCCTGGGCGGCGTTGCGGATGATCGTCTCTCCCTCGGCCAGGCTGGCCGCCATCATCACGTTCTCGGTGCCGGTCACGGTCACGGTGTCGAACGCGATCTCGGTGCCGCGCACCCGCTCCGCGCAGGCCTCGACGTAGCCCGCTTCCACGCGGATCTCGGCGCCCAGCCTCTCGAGCGCCTGCAGATGGAGGTTGATCGGCCGGGCGCCGATGGCGCACCCTCCGGGCAGCGAGACGCGGGCGCGGCCCGCGCGTCCGACGAGCGGCCCCAGGACCAGGACCGAGGCCCGCATCGTCTTGACCAGGTCGTACGTCGCCTCGACGGAGGTCAGCTCCGCGGCCGTGATCTCGACGGTGCCTCCGACCCTGAACTCGACGGCGGCCCCGAGGTCCCCGAGCACCTTGCCCATGGTCCGGATGTCGCGCACCTCGGGCACGTTGTGGAGCACGACCGGCTGGCTGGTCAGCAGCGCCGCGCAGACCTCCGGCAGCGAGGCGTTCTTGGCGCCGCCGATGCGGACGGTGCCTTCGAGAGGACGACCGCCCACGATGCGGATCTTTTCCACCGATTCAAGTCTAGTGCGGGGCGGATCGGAACGGTAGGGCCGGCCGCGATCGCGGCGCCGCGCGTGTGCGCCTACGCACGCCGGCCGAAGACGACGCGTGGTTTGCCGGTCAGATCGGGCCGGGTCGCCACATCGACCAGGCTGGCCTCTCGGAGAACGTGCGCCACGGTCTCGGCCATTCCCTGGCCGACCTCGACGATGAAGCGGCCGCCGGGTCGCAGCCGCCGGCTCGCCTCCGCGGCCAGCAGCCGATAGATCCCATAGGGCGGGTCCGGGGCCAGCAGGGCCGCCCGCGGCTCGTGGTCGCGCACCTCGGGGGCCAGTGCGGGGATCTCGGAGGGCTCGACATAGGGTGGGTTGCTGACGATCAAGTCGATGCCCGCCCGCAGCCGCTCCAACGGCTCGAGCAGGTCGCCGTGGTGCCACTCGACCCGATGTTCGAGCCCCAGGCGCCGCGCGTTCTCGGCGGCGACGGCGAGGGCGGGGGCCGACGCATCCACCGCATGCACGATCGCATCTTCACGCTCCGCCGCGATCGAGAGCGCGATGCAGCCGCTTCCCGTGCCGACGTCCACGATCACAGGGTCCTTTCGTCCGCGGATCAGCTCCAGCGCCGTCTCGACGAGGACCTCGGTCTCCGGACGGGGGATCAGGACGTCAGGGGTGACCAGGAACTCGTGTCTCCAGAAGGCCTGCTTGCCTGTGATGTGCTGGAGCGGACGGCGCGCCGCCCGCTCCTCCACGAGCGCGAAGAACCGCTGTTCCTCCTTCGGCGGGAGCGTCTCGGCCGCGCGGGCGATGAGGGCCGCCCGGTCCCAGCCGAGAACGTGGCGCAGGATCACCTCGGCGTCAGCGGCCGCGGCCTGGATCCCGGCCTCCTGAAGCCGCTCCTCGGCCTGGCGAAGCGCACTGCTGACAGTCATGGGCGGCTGGCCCGCTTCCGGCTGGACTTAAACCGGCTGCTTGAGCTTTTCCGCCTGGTTGTGGGCGATGAGGCCGTTGACCAGCTCGTCGAGCTGGCCGTCGAGGATCTCCTGCAGGCGGTGGATGGTGAGGCCGATGCGGTGGTCGGTCACGCGTCCCTGCTGGAAGTTGTAGGTGCGGATCTTCTCGCTGCGATCGCCCGAGCCGACCTGGCTGCGGCGCTCGCTCGATATCTGCTTCTGCTGCTCCTCCAGCGCCACCTCGTAGAGCCGCGCCCGGAGCACCTTCATCGCCTTCTCGCGGTTCTTGATCTGGCTCTTCTCGTCCTGGCAGGAGACGACCGTCCCGCTGGGGATGTGCGTGATCCGCACGGCGGAGTACGTCGTGTTCACGCTCTGGCCGCCGGGACCCGACGAGCAGAAGGTGTCGATGCGCAGGTCCTTCGGCTCGATCTTGACGTCCACCTCCTCCGCCTCGGGCAGCACCGCCACCGTGATGGCGGAGGTGTGGATACGGCCCGACGCTTCGGTTGCCGGCACGCGCTGCACCCGGTGCACGCCGCTCTCGTAGCGAAGCTTCGAGTACACCCGCTGGCCCTCGACCATCGCGATGACTTCCTTGATGCCGCCCTGGCCGGCGCGGGTCGCCGAGACGACGTCGATCTTCCAGCCTTGGCGCTCCGCGAAGCGGGAGTACATCCGGAAGATCTCCGCCGCGAACAGCGCCGCCTCCTCGCCCCCGGTGCCGGCCCTGATCTCGAGCAGCACGTTTTTCTCGTCGTTCGGGTCCTTGGGCAGGAGCAGCCGGGGGACTTCCTCGTCGAGCGCGTCGCGCCGCGCCTCCTGCGCCCTCAGCTCCTCGTGGGCCATCTCGCGCAGCTCGGGATCGGATTCCGAGCGGATCAGCTCCTGGACCTTCGTGATCTCGCTGAGCGTCGCCTTGTACGCGCGGTAGCGGTCCACGACCGGCGCCAGCTCCTTGGCCTCACGGGCCAGACGCTGGTAAGCGGACGGGTCCTGCACGACGGACGGGTCCGACATCTGGTTCTGGACGTCGCCGTAGCGAGCCTCTACGTCTTTCAACTTCTGGAAGGTTATGGAATCCATGGCCGCCTCATTGCGTTACCTGCCTGCGACACACCCTCACACGCACGTAACCCCGGGGCCGGGAGCTCGCGGACGCGCCGCTCCGGCGCCGGGGTCGAGGTTGGCCGCCTACGCCTGGGCCGCCGGTTCCTTCTTCTTGCCGTACTTGCGCGTATAGCGCTCCACGCGGCCGGCGGAGTCGATGAGCTTCTGCTTGCCGGTGAAGAACGGGTGGCAGTTGGAGCAGATCTCCAGCCGCAGCTCCTGGCCCTTCGTCGAACGCGTCGTCCAGGTCGCGCCGCAGGCGCAATGGACGTTGACGACCTTGTACTCGGGATGGATTCCTGGCTTCATGACGCTCCCGGGGGCCGCTCTCCGAGGCAGCCCAAACATGACATTGTAGCAGGCGGCGCAAGCCCGGCGCAACGATCGATTCGCGGCGCGGCCTTGTGAGCATCCTCACTCGCCCCGAGCGGGGCCGGGGCCAGGATCGTCGAGGCGGTGCCTCAACCCGGGCCGCGGGCGGACGGTCCAAGTGATTCGTAACGACCTGGAGCATCCATGAGCGTGGGCGTCGAGGTCGGGTCGCGCGTGGCCGTTCACCTGCTGAACCGCATCGGGTACGGTCCGCGGCCGGGCGACGTCGAGCGGATCCTGGGGATGGGTCTCGATCGCTACATCCAGAGCCAGCTCGACGCCCGCGCCGATCCCGAGCTGGACTCGCGCCTGCGCGGCCTCATCACGCTCGACTACCCGATATCGCAGGTCCTGACGCTCTACAACGCCGACCAGCGCTCGGTCGGCGTGATCCTCGACGAGCTGTACACGGCGAAGATCATCCGGGCCGTCCACGCCCAGAACCAGCTCCAGGAAGTGCTGGTCGATTTCTGGTTCAACCACTTCAACGTGTACGTCCAGGACGGCTTCGCCCGCTTCAGCACCGCCGCCTACGAGCGCGAGGCGATCCGTCCCCACGCGCTGGGCCGCTTCCGCGACCTGCTCGGCGCCACCGCCGCCCATCCCGCGATGCTGTTCTTCCTCGACAACTACCTGAGCCGCGCGACGGCCACGGTGGGAGGCCGCGTCGTACGCGGTCTCAACGAGAACTACGGCCGCGAGCTGCTGGAGCTGCACACGGTCGGCGTGGATGCCGGCTACACGCAGGACCACGTCATCGACGCCGCGCGGTGCTTCACGGGCTGGGGCATCGACAACTTGTCCACGAGCGGGCGGTTCGTCTACCGGCCGCAGGTCCACGACACGGGCGCCAAGAGCGTGTTCGGGCTGAACCTGCCCGCCGGCGGCGGAAAGGACGATGGCGACAAGCTCCTCGACTACCTCGCTTCCCATCCGAAGACCGCCGGCTTCATCGCGAAGAAGCTGGCGCAGCGCTTCGTGGCCGACGATCCGCCGCCGCGGGTGGTTGACGGCGCGGCCGCGGCCTTCGCGTCCAGCGGCGGCGACGTCCGCGAGGTGATGCGCGCGATCCTGGGCAGCGCGGATTTCTGGGCCGAGGCCTTCGGTCCCGGCAAGCCCAGAACGCCGCTCGAGTTCGTGGCGAGCGCCTTGCGGGCCGCGGACGCGCAGGTCTCGAACGGCCGCGCGGTCGCCGCCTACCTGCAGAACATGGGGATGCCCCTCTACTCCTGCGTGCCGCCCACCGGCTACTCCAACCGCGGCGCCGACTGGATCAACCCCTCGTCGCAGCTCTACCGCATGAACTTCGGCCTCGACCTGGCCGCGGGTGCGATCGCGGGCGTCAGCGCGGAGGTGCGCGCCATGGTGCGCCGCATGGGCGGCGACTCCGAGGACCCCCGCTCGGTGGCGAGCACGATCTCGGCCGAGATCTTCGGCAGGGGCCTGTCGCTCTCCACGCTCACGGCCGCGTCGCGCGTGGCTCCGGGGGGATCGGTGAGCGTGGCCGCGCGGGTGGCCGGCCTGTGCCTGGCCAGCCCCGAGATGCAGGCGAGGTAGCGCCGTGGCCTGGGACATCTCCCGTCGCGTGTTCCTCCGCGGGGCCGGCCTGGCCGCGGTGGGTGTGGGCTTCCATCCCTCGTCCCTGCTCGTGCGCGCCGCCGAGGCGGCGACGGCGGGCAGCCGCGTGCTCGTGCAGGTCTTCCTCCGCGGGGGCTGTGACGGGTTGAACCTCTGCGTCCCCTTCGGCGACTCCGAGTACTACGACCTGCGCGGGGCCATCGCGATCGGCCGCAACGAGGTGGTGAACCTCGACGGCCATTTCGGGCTGCACCCCGCGCTGGCCCCGCTGAAGGCGCTCTACGACGACGGACGGCTGGCCCTGCTGCCGGCGGTGGGCAGCTACGCGCTCAGCCGCTCGCACTTCGACGCTCAGGACTTCATGGAGTCGGGCACGACGGGGGACAAGTCGACCGGTACCGGCTGGCTCGAGCGCGGCATCTCGAAGGTGCCCGGCGACGCGGTGACGGAGGCGGTGGCCTTTTCGGCCCAGCTCCCGCGCTCGTTCCTCGGCCCCGAGCCGGTGCTGGTGGCGCAGGCGCTGTCGAGCTTCGACCTGCGCGCGCGCGGCTGGCGGCCCGAGGCGGAGACGCTCCTGCGGGCGATGTACGACGCGCGCGCCGACGCGCTGGGCCAGGCGGGGCGGGAGACCTTCGCCGCGATGAACGTGCTGCTGCGCACGCCCGAGATCATGGCGCCTCCGGCGGGCGGGGCCGTCTACCCCAACGCCGCCATCGGCAGCGGGCTGAGGCAGGCGGCCCAGGTCATCAAGGCGGGCATCGGGACGCGCGCGATCTTCGTCAACGTGCCGGGCTCCTTCGACACGCACGCCAATCAGCTCCCGGCCAACGCGCTGGAGTTCACGCGGCTGGCGGAGGCGCTCGTGGCCTTCGCCCGCGACCTCGGAGGGCTGCTGGACGACGTCGCGGTGATGGTCACGACGGAGTTCGGCCGCGTGGCCTTCGTGAACGGCTCCGCGGGCACCGACCACGGGTCGGGCCACTGCATGATCCTGATGGGCGGCCGCGTGCGCGGCGGCCGCATCTACGGCTCCTGGCCGGGGCTCGGCCGCAGCCAGCTCTATCAGGAGCGCGACGTGGCGGTGACCACGGACTTCCGCGACGTGTTCGCGGAGCTGGCCCGCGCCCAGCTCGGCGTCGACACCTCGTCGCTCTTCCCCGGATACACGCCCGGCCCGGGCCCCGGCATCGCCGCTTGATCGCGATGCGCGCGGGCGGGGCTGCGATGGCGCTTATGCTCGCGGCCGCGCGTGCGCTCGTCGCGGCGCCGGCCGCCGCCGCGGACTCGCCGCCGGCCGAGCTCTTCGCGGGATACTCCTACACGAAGAACGGCGACGAGGGCCTGAACGGCGTCGACGTGTCGCTCGCGATCCGCCTCACGCGCTGGATCGCCGCCGAGGCGGACGTCAGCGCGCACTACGGCAGCGCGCACTACGGCTCCTCGTTCGGAACTCACGACAGCCGGCTGTTCTTCATGGGCGGCCCCCGCTTCGCGTACCGGGGCGCGGGCTTCACGGTCTTCACCCATTACCTGGCCGGCGGCGCGCGCACCGCGTCGGGCCTGACCGTGCTCGGCGTCGACATCACCCAGACGCGGACGGACTTCGCGATGGCCTTCGGCGGCGGCGTGCAGGCGGGCCTGTCCG
>WNGG01002471.1_pt1 | contig 33121 bp, 26 predicted proteins | sample 5400661 | NCBI WGS metagenome assembly WNGG01 (sample SAMN13153372, study PRJNA577476) | soil metagenome | isolation source: 100 cm soil or saprolite under Garry oak tree replicate 1 | place: USA:California | collected 2016-06-15
CTCCACCGCGGGCCTGAGACAGACAACCTTCTTAGCTCGTAATCTTGACGAACCGCTACGATCTCGCTATAGCTCCGCTGAATTACGCGTGAACATTACAACTGCCGCTCAAAAGAATTCGTGGACTCATGCAGCTGTTAAACGACAAAATACTAGGTACAAATGGAGCAGAGTACCGTCCCACAACCAGCGATTGATCGCGTCGGACCTTGGTTGATTATATTGGCCGTCCTGGCCGGCATCCTCGCACTCACCTGGGATTTTCTCGTTTCCGTCCTAACTGTCCTGTTCGATCCAGTTTTTCTGAGTGGGTTTGCGCTTACGATGCTTCAAGCCGCCGTGGCCTCAACTGTCGGAGGAGGAATCGGGGTTGGCATCGCGGAACTCGCTTTAAAAAGCAAAAGATGCACACAAAGTACAATAAGATTCTTGCGACTTGGTATGTGGTTGCCTTTCTTCGTTGCTTGGGCAGCTCCGATATGGTGGATTCGCTGGGGTGAGGTCTTACAAGCGCCACTGTGGGCTGAGCGAATCCTGCGAGTCGTCATCGCAATCTCTCCCAATGTTATATTTGCCGGTTGTTACTATCACCTTTCTGCCCGATACATACTGCAGTTAAATCAGCGCTCGGCACTTTCAGTTATCGCAAGTTCGATTCTGCTGCAGGCAGTCCCTTTTTTCGTTCCTCGCACAAGTCTTTCTTTACCGAGACGGCTGGCAGTGGTTTCCATACCCCGGTCACGCATGGATGGCTCGACCCGTTGCTACGATTCTGTTGGTGGGCGGCTTCTTATTACTTCTGCAGCGCATCACCGGCAATGATTTTGAGAAAACCGCCGAGATGACGAGCATTGCTACTGTGCGTCAACTTCGCGACTCAAATTGGATCACATTCTTGGCCGCTGGAATACTATGGTTCTTGTGTTTTGCCTTTTGGGATCGGTTTTATGTCTTTCTAAGAGATTTCTTTGCGATTGCTCCATTTTGGCTGGTGATCAGAGCCAGCTACAGGCTTCTCACAACCGGTTCAATGATCGCTAATATGGAGTCGACGTTGTGGCATGATGTGGCAGTTTCTGCTCAAGAGATAACTGAAGGTCTTTTAGTGAGCGGGGTCCTTGCTTTCATTGCCGTGAGGGTGCTGCGTGCGGCGGCCGGCCTCAGGCTCCGTGTGTCTTGGCTCTTTGTGTTTGGTAATACTTTACCAATTGTGGTTGCGATTATGTTAATGCCATGGCTTGGAGTTAACCACTGGCTTAGAGCCGTGATAGTCGGCGCTGTTAGTTTTCTGCCATTCGCTCAAAGTCTATGGGGACTTCGCGACCAGGCAGTCGTTAGTCGCATCTTGTTGGCTTTAGACAATGCTTTACCCTACGCATTCGTGGGCATGCTTTTTGGTGAATTGTGGGCTGCGACCGCAGGCCTGGGATTCTTTCTCGTCGTTGCTCGGGCTTTGGGCAACAGAACTGAAGCACTTGCAACGTCGCTGATCACACTAGGACTAATGCTTTCTGTCTCTTTCACCCTAAGGTTCGTAATAAGAAGGCTTTGTCGTTCGGAGATAGAAAAGCTCGCGGCCGTAACGGAAATGCACTAACAGTCAGAGAAACGGGTCGTGGTTCGGGAAAACCTCTAAATCTTGGTTGACATCGGTCATCGCGCGCTCCTACTATTCGTGGAAAGTTTCCACGAAAGCGAGCCGCGCTCATGAAGATCCGCTCATTATTCTGTTTCACCGCCTTGTTGCTTCTTTACGCAATTCCCGACACGGCCCTCACCGCCTCCGCCACGCCGCAGAGAGTGGTGATCACTCCGGCGAGTTTCAGCGAGCGTGAGGGCGTGCTGGTCGTCGCGAATCATCAAGGCTTTTTTCGCAAATACAACTTGGACGCGCAGCTCGTGTTGATGCCCAACGCGCCCCTCGCCCTGTCGGCCTTGACGGCCGGGGACTCGCAGTTTTACTACGGCACCACCTCAGGCGCGAGCCTCGGCGCGGTTTTAAACGGTCTCGATGGCGTTTTCGTCGCTGCGTTCATCAACAGACTTGTCGGCGCCTTCGCCGTCGGCCGCGACATCAAAACGCCCGCCGATTTGAAAGGGAAGAAGATCGGCGTGGCGAGCCTCGGCGGCGGCAACTGGATGTTCACCATGCTGGCCTTCGAACATTGGGGCATCGACCCCAAACGCGACGCCATCACCTTTAGAATCATCGGCGATACCGGCGTGCGCGCCCAATCGATCGCCACCGGCGTCATCGACGGCTCGTTGTTGGGCTACACCCACGCCTCGATTCTCCGGCGCCAGGGCTATCCGATTCTCGCCGACGTGGCGGAGCTGAATATTCCCTTTCAAGACAGCGGGCTATTCACGCGCAAAAGTTTCCTCGCGCAGCACCCGGAGATCGTCGAAAGCGTGCTCCGCGCGCTGGTGGAAGCGATCGCGTTTATCCAGGAGCCCGATAATAAAACCGCGGTGCTGAAGAGTCTGGCGCAATGGCTGCGCCTGCCGAAGCCGGATGATGCCTTGCCGGGTTACGATTTCATGCGCAAAATGTACACGCGGCGGATTTATCCCAACCTAGAAGGCATCCGCAACAGCATCCGAGTGTTGACTCTTACCAATGAAAAATTCGGCCGCCTCAAAGCCGAGGAGTTGGTCGACGATCGCATCGTTAGAAAGCTGGAAAGAGAAGGACTGTTTTGATTACCGGCAATGCGCAAGTTTCTCAGCTCAGCCATCTCGCGCCTCGTGGACAATAACGGAAGACCACATTGACGAAGATTTTTATGTAGACCCCATATAGTATTGCTATAAGGGATGCCGCTCGGCTTATAATCGCAGCGCCGAAGTAACGGCAGGCAATCACGATAATACCAGGGAGGTCGCTATCATGTGCCATGCAAATCGAATGATCCTTTTTCTCGTCGCAGCCATTGTCACGATTACGATGTTCGCAGCGCAGGCACACGCGCAGGACAATCCTTATCGTATCGAAGAGGGCTGGGCCCAACTCCCCGAAGGCAGGAAGTGGGGCGCGACCATCGGGGTCGATATCGACCGCGATGGCAATATCTGGGCGTTCGAGCGGTGCGGCGGAACAACCTGTGAGGGCTCGAACCTCGCCCCCATCATCAAGCTCGATCCGTCGGGCAAGGTCTTGAAGATGTTCGGCGAGGGCATATTCAATCAGCCGCATGGTTTCCACGTCGACCGGGACGGCAACGTCTGGGCGAGTGACGCGACCGGCAAAGACGGCAAGGGCCACCAGGTATTCAAGTTCAACCCGGAAGGAAAGGTGCTGATGACGCTCGGCAAGGCCGGGGTTGCCGGCGACGGGCCTGACACGTTCAATCGGCCGTGCGACGTCGTGACGGCGCCGAACGGCGACATTTTCGTCGCCGATGGGCATGGCGGGAACTCCAACGCGCGCATCGTGAAGTTCTCGAAAGACGGAAAGTTCATCAAAACGTGGGGCAGGAAAGGCTCGGGCCCCGGCGAGTTCGACACGCCGCACGCCATCACCATCGATTCTCAAGGACAGATCTTCGTCGGCGACCGCAGCAACAATCGCGTCCAGATCTTCGACCAGGATGGCAAATTCCTCGCAGAGTGGAAGCAGTTCGGCCGGCCGAGCGGGGTCTACATCGACCGCAACGATATCCTTTACGTAGCCGATCATCAGTCGGACGCGAAGAATAACCCGGGCGTCAGGCCGGGCATTCGCATCGGCAGCGTCAAGGACGGCAAGGTCACCGTCTTTATCCCGGCCCTCGGCCCCGTGGAGAAGCCTACCAGCACGACCGAAGGCATCGTGGTAGACGCCGCGGGCAACCTCTACGCGGGCGAAACCGGCACGAGGAATTTGCGGAAGTACGTGAGAAAATAAAGCAGATGAAACCGCAAGAATAAATGGGGCCGGCTGAAATCCCTGCTTCTCGACCCCATGAGGAAAACTGTGCGACACGGACTTAGCCCATAAGAATCTCCGACAGCGTCCTGAGATCATCTAAGCGATCTAAACCTTCGATGTGAACCAACGCACGTTGCGCCGCGTCAGGGCTCAAAGCCCGCCGCGCGCATTCGGTAAACTTCTCTTTGAGTTCCTCTTCGGTCATGGGAAATTCGGGGCCGCCCTTGGCGTGCTGCGCCTCGCGTGAATAGCTCTGGCCATTTTTCAAACGGATCGTGACTCGGCAGGGGCGGCCTCCCAGATCGGTTTTTTTGAGATTGGTATCTAGATTCATCTGTACTCGTTCCGCCAGTTTCAGAACGTTTCCATCTCGCACGGCGCTGTCGGTAAAAATATCCAATCCGATTTTGCCGTCGATGATCGCCCGCGCGACTAGATAAGGCATGCAGAACTTTCCCTGGATGCCGGTTTGGGGAACGCGGAAGACGATTCTATCGAAGGTGTGCTTGACGACGTCGACATCGACGGCTTCGATCATCTCCGGGATCAGGCCATGCTTCGCCCTGAACTCAAGCACAGCGTCGATGACTTGATGGGTGAGGCCACCGCAAGGATAGGGCTTGATTCGCAGGCCGTCGCTCAAGAGCGCATAGGACCGGCCAAGCTCTTCGATCGGTTGCTCGCGAATCGGCGTGTCCTGATGGAATACTTGGTAAAAACCAAATCCTGATTCAATCGCTTTGGGATTCGCCGTGTAATCGCCTTGCGCGAGTTTGGCGGCCAAGACGCCGTTACGCGCGCCGAGGCCGACGTGCAATGGTTTGGTCATCGTGCCAAAATTAGCGACGATCCCGCTGGCCATTGACGCCGCCATGCCGAGCGCCATCTCAACTTGCGACGCGCTGAGGCCGAGCAGTTTGCCGCACGCGGCGGCAGCGCCAAAAGAACCCAAGGTGCTCGGCGCGTGCCAACCGTCATGGGCGGTGTCGCGCAGTGAATGAGCCAACTTCCCGGTGACCTCATAACCGGCGACATAGGCTTCGATCAGTTGACGGCCACTGGCGCCGAGAGACTCTCCCAAAGCGAAGATCGCGGGAATGATCGGAGCGGTGGGCTGGCCCATAAGAGTGAAGCTGTGGTCGAAATCGAGCGCATGCGCCGCAGTGCCGTTGGCGAACGCGGCCTGCAACGCGGAAGTCTTGAATCCTTGACCGATTACGGTGGCGTCCTCTCTGGCATTTTCCTGGCGCGCAATCTGGGCGCAAATTTTTGCGTCCTCTTCCTTGCTGCCGGCAAGCGCCACGCCCAGGCAGTCGCGCACGGCGGTCTTCGCCGTTTGCACGGCGGCAGTCGGGATGCTCGTGTATTTCAACTCCGTTACAAACTCGGCGATTTTTGCGGTTACGTCCATAACTCCTCCCAAATCGTTCCTTGAATCTTTTCTAGTGTCCGGAAACTAAAGTTCGCAAAAGAAATCCGCCCCCTTAATCGTCATACCCGCGAAAGCGGGTATCCAGAAGTTTTTAATTTTCCTGGATTCCGGGTCGCGCAACCCCGGACTGTGATCCGGGGTTGCCTGGAATGACGCCTACATTTATTCAACGAATTTCGGGAACACCACACTAGCAAAGCTGCGTCTCTCTGCCTAGGTAAAAACGCGGGCACGGGGCCGCAATCACCCGCCGTGGGTGGTGTTTCAGTTTCGCAAAGATTGTAGGGCCAACCCCGGCGGTCGCCCGTGGAGAATTCGTGAGGTCGCGCCTTGAAGAATCTGGCTTCGAAACGTTTTGCGGGAATGACAGACTCTGCAGTTGACAACACGGTCCAAGGCCTTGCCCAGACCTCCATTTATGAGAATTAGGTTACATTTGTCACCTCGGCTGTAGCTCTGGCGTCTTCAAAATGGAGACTCTTGGCTATGAGCCGCAGCGCAGATGAAATTCCGGCCATCAAGCCAAACGTAATTAGAGCCGTCGCGGTTGCCTCGGCCATGTGTCCCTTCGCAGGGAAAACAAGCAAAAAGAAACCAAGGCCTGCTGTAGTAGCCCATGCCTCACCAAACACCATTCCGAGAAACCGCCTGCGCCAAAGGGAAGAACGCGAGACAGGTCACCATAAGAATCTTTTGCCAGAGTCCTATCCCAACCCACACGAGTATTTGCGTCGCGAGGCCTACGGGCGCGATGCAAGTTAGAGAAAGTAACGCGCTAGAAAATTTTGGCGAGTTGATCCTAAACATCAATTCAATAATGGGAACAGCAAGCAACGTCGCGAGCGCGATTCCACCACTGACTTCTACTAGCGAAACTTGAATATCGCTCCATATCGTTGGTTTGCTTTCCAGGATTGCTCTCGTACCAGCTACGAGCAAACGGGACAATTGCCTTAGTCACTTCCGCCGGTGGTTCGATTGAAAAATTTTCTTTAACGGTTTGACCGAATACTTGCCACAGGATCGAGCCGGCAACGACAATCAGCAAACCTCCGCCCAGTGACTTCAAATCGTTGAACTGAAACGTCCGCAACAGCTCCAGACGGCGCGACTCTGCCGTACTGTCGAGAGTCCAGCTAAAAGCTAAATTGCACAATAGTACAGCAATCATTATTGCAATCACGGCGGCGTAGTTAGCTGATAGGTGCTGGACCAACCATTCCCACGGCCACGCTATTGGAAAGAACAGCTGCCATAGAATAGAAAGCAGTAAGGCGAGTAGAAAGACTTCTCTTACGAGGTGGAGCCGAATATGAGGCTTTTGGCGTTTCAGCTGGACACCATCAGTAAGACAGCCGTAGCAGCTAGCCAAAAGAATGGTAGGGCCTGCGGCGAAGACTCCAGCCGTAACCGTGATTAACCAGACAACAAGGTAGGGGTCTTTCCCGGGGTTGATCCGCCAGATCGGCAGTCCCCAAAGAACAAAAAATGGTAGCCACATGCCAAGACGGAGGAGCCGAATTCCGCAACGGACAAGCGAATCGCTGAATTGAAGCAGCCTCCCAATTGCAACGCCCAGTCCACCGGCCAAAACCGTAGTCAACGCTGCGATAAGAAGCACGGTGCCGAACCCGCGGAGAAAAAGAGGATCCGTGAGTATTGTGAAAACACCAATATCCATCACCATGAGAACTCACCATTCGTGGCAAGATTATGTCCGACGAAACTTCCTCTCAGCGATGCTTTCGCACCTCGATACCGGCGGCTTCCTCCTGGAGACGGAAGAGGGAAGCGGTGCTTTGCTCGGACCACCCTCGGTTGATAGCCTGGACCATCATTTGCTCCACCAAAGCGGCGATGGGCATCGGCACGTTGTGCTGACGGCCGAGTTCCGTCGCAAGGCCGACGTCCTTTCGTGACAGGCCGATGCCGAAACTGGCGGGCGCCTCGTAGTTTCCTTTGAAAACCGTTTCCGAAAAAGTTTTTCCCAACTGATGGAGTTGGACCTCCAGGCCCCAATGCATGCAATCCCAGAGGAGTTGGGGGTCCACCCCGGCCTTGGCCCCCAAGACGATCCCCTCGCCGATCGCCAGACCGATTCCACGACGCACCAGGTTGTGCGCCAACTTGATCACGGTTCCCGTTCCAAGCTCTCCCGTATAGACAACCGTGTCGCCGAATGAATCAAGGAGAGGCTTCACTTCCTCGTAGGCTTGGGAATTTCCCGACGCCAGCACTTGTAGGCTTCTATTGGCGACTCCATCTTTACCGACGATAAGCGGCGCATCCATGACCCGCGCGCCGCGCAAACGGAACTCGGCTTCGATGCGCCGAATGAGGTCTGGACTGCTGCTGGAAAGATCAACATAGAGGCTACCGTCGTGAACGCCATCTAAAAGACCGTTCGCCCCAAGCGCTACCTCCTCGACTTCCGGTGGACCTGGAAGGGAGGTGAATACGACCCGTGCATGCCGGGCTACCTCGGCGGGTGATCCTGCGAACTCCGCTCCTCCTTTAACCAACGAGTCTGTTGCCTCCGGTCGAATGTCGCGGACCATCATGGGATAGCCGGCCTTCTGAATATTCCTGGCAATGGCCCCGCCTATGGTCCCCAGACCAACAAAGCCTATCATTTCCATTTCCGCACCTCGTGGAGAAGAACCTAACCCAATTTCCTTCAATTTCTTTCCTTCAGTCAAGAAGAAACATTAACAAAGGCCAAGTTGACATAGCACATCTTATCGAATAGTTTCCGCTTCGAAATGTCTCCCTTTGTCGGACTGGCTCCGAGCTATTGGTAGATGGCTCGTGGCTAAATGGAGCCATGAGGCGAAACGTCATGGACAAAATTAGCGCGCTTTTTCTTGCGGTATTTTTCCTGTGTGCCACCGATCGAGCTTGGAGCCAAGATGATCGCGGCAAGCAAATCGAAGCGGCCAAGAAGGAAGGAAAGTTAATTTGGTACACGTCGGCCAACGTGACCGAATCCAAGCCGCTGCTGGACGATTTCGAGAAGCAGCATCCCTTCGTCAAGGGTGAAATCTTCCGCGCCAGCGGCGAAAAGACGCTCAATCGAATCATGACCGAGACCCGCGCGGGCAGGTGGGACTTCGACGTCATCACGATCAACGAAGTGGACGCGCTGATGGACGCCAAATTGCTCGCCCCTTACAAGTCGCCCGAAGCCAAAAACTTCATCGCGGACTTTAAACATCCCAACGGCTACTGGAACGCCGTCTACGTGGTCTACAGGACCATCGGCTATAATCCTAAACTCGTTGCCGAGAAGGATGCCCCGAAGCAGTGGGAGGATCTTCTGGAGGCGAAATGGAAAGGCAAGATTTCGGTCGATCCAGAGGAGTACAACTGGTACGCCACGCTGACGAAGTCTTGGGGCAAAGAGAGAACGCAAAAATACATGAGGGCTCTGGCGAAGCAGGAGATACAATGGCGCAAGGGGCATACGCTGATCGCGCAGCTCGTGTCCGCCGGAGAGTTTCCCCTGGGGATTATCTACGTGCACCGCATCGAAGAGATGAAGCAACGGGGCGCGCCCATCGAATGGGTGAATACCGTCAACCCGGTGGTGGTCACGTTGAACTCGGCAGGCTTGAGTCCGAAGCCGCCCCATCCGAATACGGCGCGGTTATTTATCGACTTTCTCCTGTCCAAACCCGCGCAGCAGCGCCTGCGCGCGCTTCGGCGAATTCCCGCGCGCTCCGACGTCGAGCCCATCTCGCCGAGAATGGAACAGTCCAAGCTCAAGCTCACGATCCAGCCGAGGGAGACCGGGGCGCAGTACCGCGAGGCTATCAAGGACTTCCGGGAAATCTTTGGCTTGTAAGCCGGCGACGCTAAAGAAAGGAGAAACGGGTCAGGGCATGACTCGGTGTCTGACATTTAATTATTTAATTTGAAGGTGCAATCACCGGACGGAATCGACGCGTGGCTGTCACCAGTCGCTCATGACGCGGCGCGGACGCCACTGATGTGCCCGATGGTCCGCGATGTAATCTGAGCGGGCAAACAGCTTTATCAGCACCACCCCCACCACGAACCCGCCGACGTGCGCCCAGAAGGCCACGCCGCCACCGATCTCGCCTCCGACGGCCACCAGGCCGCTCACAAACTGGATCAGGAACCAGTAGCCGAGCATCACCCACGCAGGCAAAGCCATCGAGGTGATAAAAAAACCGAGCGGCACCAACGTGTAGACACGCACATTGGGATAGAGCACCAGGTAGGCGCCCATAACCCCGCTGATGGCTCCCGACGCGCCGACCATCGGAACGGCCGAGTTGGGACTCGTCAGGATCTGTCCCACCGCGGCGGCCAATCCGCAGAAGAGGTAAAAGACTATAAAGCGCAGCCGTCCCATGGAATCTTCAACATTGTTGCCGAAAAGCCACAGGAACCACATATTCCCCAACAGATGCATCCACGACCCATGCAGGAACATGTGGGTGAACAAGTGCGAGACCTGACGGCCGGGATCGGTAGAGCAGACGAGCCCTTCACCCATCGGGAAGCGCGTTCCGACGGGGAGGGAACCGGTCAACTCTCCGGGAATGAGCCCGAGATCGCAGACGGACTTGGCCAGCGGGAATTCGGTGCCAGCCCCTTGCACGACTAGCCAAGTTAGGACGTTGAGCGCGATGATCGTCCCGGTGACTATGGCCGGGCGCTGCGTCTCATTCTCGTCTCGATAGGGAAACATGTCCGCTCCTCCTTCACCCCTGCTCGTTGAATCACCCGGTGGTGAGTTCTACTTCGTCAAGGCCGCTTGGCGGCTCTACGCGCGCTCTGTATGTCCTTTACTGCACGCGGACAATGATCGGTCGCCATTGCTAACACAACATTCGCGCATCAGACACTCGCGGGACTCCGGCGTCAGCTCAATCGTTAGCGGCATAGAAAAAGCGTAGCCTCTGTGTAACGGAAAGCAATAGGGAATCCAGGACGAGTTGCTTTTGCGCAGTCGTGCAAAAGCGAAACTATGACCATCTCGCCCATTGGTGTCAATCAGATTTTTTCATCACTCGTCACCACACTTTTCGCCATAGAGCCTCCTTGACCCGAGCAAGAACCAAGTGCTAAGAGAGACGAGCTTATGCCGAATCTCCAGGATGACTCGAATCGGTTTCGGGAGGAGTTCGATGCTGAAAAAAACTTTTCTGGCAATCGCCATCGCGGCGGCGGTAACGCTGTTTTCCGCGGCGTTCAATGTCATTGGAGCGGCAAGCTCGCCCGGCGCCGCGTTGACGGGGCAGGTCAGCTCGCAGGAAGAAGGCCGCATGGAAGGGGTGCTGGTCAGCGCCAAGCGAGACGGCTCCACGGTCACGATCACCGTGGTGAGCGATGCCCAGGGACGATACCGCTTTCCCAGCTCCAAGCTGGAGCCGGGGCGTTACGCTCTGCACATTCGCGCGGTGGGATACGAGTTGGAGAGCTCTCAGCCGGCGGAAGTGACGGCGCAAAAAACGACTCAGCTTGATCTGAAGCTCCGCAAGGCACAGGACCTCGCGTCTCAGCTCTCCAACGGCGAGTGGCTAATCAGCATGCCGGGAACCGATGAACAGAAGCAGGGTTTCTTGAGTTGCGTATCCTGCCACACGGTGGAGCGCATCGCTCGGTCGCGTTACAACGTCGACGAACTCGTGCAAGTCCTAAAGCGAATGAGAACTTACGCGCAGGGCAGCACACCGCTGCGTCCGCAGGTGCGGCCCGGCGTGCGCGACCCTTCCCCAGCGCAGCAGCAGCAAATGGCCAAGTTCGCGCAATATCTGAGCACGATTAATCTCAGCAAGGTTGCCAAATGGGAGTATCCGCTGAAGACGCTCTCGCGGCCGAAGGGCAAGGCGACCCGGGTGATCATCACCGAATATGATCTGCCGCGTCCGGAGGCGATGCCGCATGACGCCGCCATCGACGCCGAAGGCATGGTTTGGTATTCCGATTTTGGCTCCCAGTACCTGGGGAAGCTCGACCCCAAAACCGCCAAAGCAGTGGAGTACCCCGTTCCGGTAACCAAACCCGGCGCCCCCGCCGGCGCTCTCGACCTGGGATTTGATCCTGAAGGAAACGTTTGGCTGGGGATGATGTACCAGGGAAGCATCGCGAAATTCGACCGCAAGACGCAGAAATTTCAGACCTGGAGCGCGCCGAAGTTCATGGAGAACAACGAGGCCCGGCTTGCGATGGTCGATCCCAGGCACCTCAACCTTGACGGCAAAGTATGGATCGGCGGCGATGATGAGTATCGGCTCGATTTGAAGACCGGCGAGTGGTACACCGTCGACTATTCGCGGGGGTTGCCGAAGGACGGCCCGCCGGCGGATCGGCTTGGCTCCTACGGCGTCATCTCCGACTCTAAGAACAATTTTTATGGCACGAATTTTAGCGGCCAATATATTATCAAGATAGATGCGAAGACCTTGAATGTTACTCCGTTCCCGACGCCGACCCCCAATTCGGCTCCCCGGCGCGGCCACATGGACCCACAGGACCGGCTGTGGTTCGCGGAATATCGCGGCAACATGATCGGGATGTTCGATACCAAGACGGAGCGAACCCGTGAGTGGGCGGTCCCTACCGCATGGACCAATCCTTATGATGCGATTCTGGACAAGAACGGATACGCCTGGACGGGTGGAATGACCAACGATTATGTCGTGCGGCTGAACACCAAGACGGAAGAATTCATCGAGTACCTACTCCCGCGGACCACCAACATCCGCCGGGTGAACGTCGATAACTCGACGAACCCGCCCACCTTTTGGGTGGGCAACAACCACGGGGCGGCGATCATCAAGATCGAACCGCTGGAATAGCGCTTACTGGTCGTCGAAAGGTTTCTGGATCAGGGAAATCAGGGCCGGATTACTTTTTCACGAATGTCATCAACGAAATAGTTCTCTGAGCCGGAATTTCTGCGATTTTTTTACTCAACCGTATCGAGTCTCATCCAGCGAGAAGCCCTGCTGTCGCGGGCTCCATGTCAGCGCTTTTCGGCGGGAGTGGAAGTCGCCGTCGTCCTTGGCGCCGTCGTAATGGACCTTGCCCGCGTAATGGATGACATAGCTTCCGGCAGGCACCGGGACGGTGCTGTCCGGATCGAACTTCTCGCCGGTCCCCATCCACCAGGTACCGGACAATACGACGAAGAAGCGGTCGTTCGGATGAAAGTGCGGCCGGCTCATGTTACCCGGCAGCCATTTGAAGCGCACGACGTAGGGGCCCGGCTTGCTGGGGTCGCCGAACAGCACGGCCTGCTCGTTCGTTCCGGCGGCGTTCCTGACCCATTTGATGTCAGAGGGGGTTTTAAAATCCACCGCGCTGCGGTCGATCTCGCCGGCGTAGCCCGATGGCGTTGCCATTATCATGCCGAGAACGGCAAGGGAAAACACTCGAGTCAATCCGGTCATGTCGCCTCCTTCTGGTTGGGCTTACCACTCTTGTCCGAATTACGAGGAAACGATGCTCACGCCAAGACGGTAAGGACGCAAAGAATGTTTTTGTTTCCCTTCGTGGGGTCGCTGCAGCGCTGGGTCAAGTCATGAATCCGGGTCAGACCTTTACATCTGGACTCTCTCGGCAGAAACAACTGCGGTCCTACCACCGATCCTTGCCCATCGCCCAACGATCCAGGCTCGCCAGATATTCGCGAAACAAGACCATGCGCATCGCCACGGCGCGGCGCACGCGGTCCTGCCGCTCCTCGGTCGTCGCGTAACGTTTGAGGAATTCTCGCGGCACGCTGCCGTGTCCTTCTTCGTCTTCGGTGATTCTTCGATAGGGTTGTTTGATCCATTCCGGCACGGAGGGTGACTTGAGACACATCTGAATCAGGTAGTTGGCGACGGTTTCGCCGGCGAGGGATAGACCGGCGATGCGCTCACAGGTATCGTTGAGCCCTTCCATGGCGTTGAACATGGCGATTTGCGCAGGCAGCGGTTTGTAATCGAACGGCGCCGCACCCAAATCGCGGATGCGCTTGCTCAACAGATCCGCATGGACCATTTCTTCGTGGGCCGATTCCGCCATCGTGGCCTTGACGTCCAATTCAGGCGTGGTCTTGAGCCAGGTGCCGAAGAGATCGGCGGCACGCAGCTCGTTGAACAAGCGACTCTGCATGACGCGAATGCGCTCTTCGTCGGTATTCAACGGAATATAACTGTACGCCGGCGGCTGAAGGTCGAGGCTTCGGCAGAAGTCATGCACCGGGCCGAGCAGTTCTTGCACAAAGGCTTCGCTATTCACCACAATTCTCCGTAAGATTTGTATTTAATCCGTTTAAAACTTCCAGCCCTTTTCCGAAATGTCGATCCCATTGCCTTCGGAATCATGGACGCGATATTCGGCGAAGGGAATCCGGTCGGGTCGCCGCGCGCCCGGCGCAACGCCGGCTTTTTTCGCCCTGGCCCGCATTTCTTCATTGTTTCGGACATGGAAGCCGAAATGGTTCAACCCCAACGGTTCCTCCGCCCGCTTGTAAAGCAAGGCGAGATTAAAATAACCGTCGGAGACAAAAATGGATGAGCGGTCAGTCCGCTCGACCTCCTTCATGTCGAGCACCTTGCAGTAGAACTCGGCGAGGCGTTGCGGATCGGCTGTGTAAAGCGCGATATGACGAATCGGAACCGGGGTCTTTTGATACGATGCGTCAAAAGCCCTTCTGCAAAGGCCGATCGCGTTGCCGTCCGGATCCCGCATTTCGTACTCGATCTCTCCGCCGGATAATTCCACAAGGCATGGATCTCCGTCTCTTGCATGTGCCAGTTTTTTCCGGATCGATTCGATTCGGACCGTTTCAAAACCCATATAACTAAAACCGCTGGAGATGCCGTCAGACATCGGAAGGAAGGCAAGGCTGAAAGTTCCATCGGAAAGAAAGACAGCGCCGCCCGCTTCGCCAATTTTCTCGAGATCAAAAACATTCTGGTAGAACGCAGCCAACTGAGCCGGATTCTCGGCGTGGATCGCTAATCGACGTAACTGCGGCATATCTTCAAACACTCCTTTCCGTTAACCTTGGATCAACTTACCATAGGTCGCGACGCACTGTAACTTAGTGAACGCCTCCGCTGATGTACACCAATCCTCCGCTTTCCAGCGACTGGGGCTGAGATCTTATCGGCAACAGCAAAGAAAACACACTCCCCGACCCGACCTCGCTGGTTACCCGAATCGTTCCACCCAGCGCTTCTGCAAGTTTCTTACACAGGCCCAGTCCCAATCCGGTGCCGCCATAGTGACGGGTCGATGATCCGTCGAGCTGGCGAAACTCCTCGAAAATAATCTCTTGATCTTCCTTTTTGATGCCAATGCCGGTGTCCGCGACGGCAATCTCCACGATGTCTTGCCCGCGCTCGTTAAGAACCCTGATGCTCAGTTCGATTTTCCCCTTTTCGGTAAACTTTAGAGCATTGGTTAAAAGCTGCATCAGGATTTGTTGTAGTTTCTGGCCGTCGGTCTCAATGGTATCGATGAGAGACTCCGACTTGACTCCAAACTCGATGGGCCGTTCTCTGATGAGTCTTTGGGTCATGATTTCCAATGCCGACAATATTTCTTTTAGCTTGACCACTTCATAGTTGGTGCTGGCAGTGCCGCTTTCCATTCTCGAGAAGTTAAGCAGATTGTTCATCAATTCCGCCAGCTCCTGACTGTTATGGACCAACCTTTCCAAAATCGCTCGCGCATCGCTGCTAAAATTGTGATCGAGGAGTATTTCGCTATAACCGATGATCGTGCTCACGGGCGTCCTGAGTTCGTGGCAGATGTTGGCGACAAATTGTTTCTTGACGCGATCCGCTTCAATCAATCTCTGATTCGCCGCTTCGGCCCGGTTGCGGGCGTCTACCGATTGTTCATAAAGCCGGCCGTTTTCCAACGAAAGCGCCAACTGATCGGTCAAGGTTCCCAATAAGCGTAGGTCCTCGGCGCTGTATTCTTTGCGCGACCGTTTCGAACCAAACGCGACCAAGCCGCGGACCTCTCCTTCGAAAATCAATGGAATCATCAATTCTGAGTTCAGCTGGTCAAACACTTCGAGCAAAACGCCGCGGCTTTTTCGAAATCTGGGATGGTTTGTCACCTCACCGCGGGATAGCCCGTGGGAGTGGCTGCCGATAGGCTCTTCAGACAAACTCTGAACTCTGCCGGCAATGCCAGCCAGGTCTGTTTCCGCTCCGTCAGTCGCGGCCATCAAAAACTGACTAGAGCCTTGGGGCCGATAGGCGAGCGTTGCAGCTTCAATCCCAATGCGTGCGCATAGCCGTTGAATGAAACCATTCGCAAGGATCGGCGCGCTGGCCAGAGATCGAAGAAATAGACTTACTTCTTTTTGCACTCGCGCAGGATCATAATCCTGTCGGTAGATATATCGATCGATCACCTTTTCAATCCAACCCAGCAAGGGATTGAAAACCAAAACAACCAGCACCGAAAAGAAAAGCGGCACGAGCGGATCGCTTTCATAAACGCCAATCCAGGGGCGTATCAGCAAAACTACGGCCGCATACATCCCCAACAGAAGCGCCATCAAGGCGATCCGACTTAATGCAACTTTTAAAGCATTGCCGAGCTCAAACAGGCTGTATTTTAAGAGTGCATAGGTGACAGAAAGAGGAAAGAAAACCGTTGGGACCAAAGCCAAGTTGTAGGGAATAGCCCAGTCAAGGGAACTCGTCAGGACGGTGCCAAGCGTAGGGAGCAGGAATCCAAGCACACCGCCGACGAAAATCACCCGTAGCCTTGATCGTTCCAAATTTCCCGAGGCTCCCCGAAGCGCCGACCAAATGATCGCCAAAAAGCCTAGTGCGCCAGCGCAAGCATAAAAATAAGCGACCTGGAAAACATGAATCCAGCTTTCGGTCGGGCCAAAAAACATGACGCTGTTCAAGCAACCAAGAACCAACGAAATTCCGTAGATGACGGCGAGATAAACCGGGTGCGATCGCCGCAGCGGTCGACCCGTTTTCAGCAGCAATGCCAGGTGAATCCCAGCGCTTGGCGTCAGCGTCAAACCAAAGATGCGCATTTCCTTTGCTAACGTTCCCGCCGTCATGAAATCGAATGTCGTCTCAAACCAGACGAAGACCGCCAGCACCATGAAACAAAGCGGTAACGCGGCCGGAGAAGATGCGCGAAAAAAGTAAGGCGCAATTCCTATAAGAACAAACGCCATTCCCATCACCACGTAAACGCCAAAGCTTAGAAACCAGTCGTGAAGCAGGAAGTTCATCGATGGAACGGTGAGTTCCAGGATCTGCGAATTGCGGACGATTCGGTAATGGAAATTAGAGCCGGCGGGCGAATTCTTAACGATCTCGTACAGCTCAAGCCGCTGGCGTAGCACTTGACCGTTGACGGCGATCACGCGATCGAGGGACTTGAGCCCGGCTACTGACCCACTCCATTGAGGAAGGAAGTAAGGGCCCACCGTCAAATTCTCGTGCACGAAGAAGCCCGGGAAGGGCTTATGAATCCACTGAACCGAAGAGTTGATCGTCTGCGCGATGAGGCCGACAGCAAGAAAAGCGATCACCGCAAGTAGGACTCGTCGCTGGTAGCTTTGGTGGCCCATACAGTCCTCCCTCTGGAAGAACGCCTTTAGGATCGATCTAAACGCATCGCCTTTATCAAGCCGGCACGAACCCGTCAAGGGAACTCTGTCCCAATTGCCCTATTTTCCAAACCTCGACTCTCTCACGCTCGGCCTTTCTCTATGCGTGCTTCGGTGCGCGAGTCTTACGGCAGCGGCCTGTGGGCCTGTACCTTGAGGGTCACCCACATCGACCCCAAAGGGTGCATACTCCAAGGGTTACGGTCTGTCGTGGAACTCTTTACTTCTTCGCCCCCCCGCCTGCAGCCTTCACTCCCCCGGGCGGAAATGAGCCTCACACTTGAAAGACCCAGTCAGGACAATTGAGGTCTGAATCTCCGAGACAACTGAGATGCGGGATAACTGTAGAATCCCGCGCCATTGGCGGGACCCGATAGGGTAACCGTCTTACGGTGAGGTCAAGGCTAGGGGACGAATAAGCAGGAGAGCCTGCTACTGGGAGGGGGGACAAGGGCTAAATCTTTGCGATGGTCTCACTCGGTAATACAAGCCTGGTCTGACGGCCGAGAATTTCCAGCAATACCGCCACGCGCTCGCTGCCTTTGAGAGACTGCTCAAAAACTGCGTCGAGTCCGGAGAACGGCCCTTCATTGATTCTCACTGTATCGCCGGTCTTCGCGGTGACCGGTTCGATCTGTGCGACTCCATCCGGACACCGTTCCCGCAAACCTTGAATAATGTCGCTTCCGATCTCGGCAATCCGATTACCGAAGGTAAGGAAATCTTTGACTCCCGGTGAATAACGCGCCGCCTTTCCCGAAATAACAATATCCAGCCGACAAAAGAGATAACCCGGAAACAGCGGCACCAACACCCAATGAAATCGAGTCCCGATTCTCCGGCGCGTCCGCATCCAGGGAAGGAAGACTCCTAAATTGAGAGCCGACAATCGTTTCTCAACCTCTTTCTCTCTGTTGGGTTTGGTGCGAATCGCATACCACTTTAGGCCCGGTTCTATCTGGAGAGACTCCTGTCTCATAGAATCAACCTCGCTCCTAAACCCACATCACCAGAAATTTTCGGGGTTCACTTAGTGTAACAGACAAATTGCCTGATGATAACCGGCACTCATCACGTCAGATGAGAATCCACTCCGCTAGGGAAATTCCTTGACTTTCACTCTAAACAGCGGTTCAATACCCCAGTGGGAACAGGGTATACTGAAGAATGAGCTCTGTGGCTTCGTCTAAGTTCAGAGAACAAGAGCGGCTAGCCGACCCAGAAAGACATCACAAAGGAGGTCGCATGCAAGCCTTGATACTCACCGGATACTCCTCTGAATCCGCTTTTAGCGTTTCCTCGTTTTTTAGCCATTTCCTCCGATCAAGGTGATGCACGAATCCACAACCGTGCTCTCGGCACTCATTCTCCGCGATCGAATTCATCGTGCATTACTGTTACTGACCCCGTCTCTGACACGCGGCTCGGTTTGCGTTCTGCTGTACACAACCGTGCGAATCAATTTCGAAAGGGGAGGCCACTGGAATAAACAATAACAAAGATTTTGAAAAGCTCATTAAGAAAGACCGTGACCTTCATCAAGCGCGATCCTGGCGCGGCAATCTGTTGGGGTATCTGGACGAGGTCAAGGCAGATCCTTCCATCGCCAAGCTCGCCCATGCTCGACTGTACGACGTGATTATGAAGGTCGGTGTCCGGGATATCCAGGACAGCGGCGATCCCCATGTCAGGCGTCTTTATAAAGATGAGTCCATCAAAGTCTACGATTTCTTTGCGGATGAGTTCTTCGGAATCGAAAAGACCGTCTCCCAGATCGTGCGCTACTTTCACGCCGCCTCTCTCAAAGGCGAAGAGAGCCGCCAGGTCTTGTATCTCATGGGGCCGGTTGGTTCGGGGAAAAGCTCTTTGGTTGAGAAGCTTCACCGCGGCTTGGAAGACAGCGAGCCCTTTTACGCCATCGAAGGGTGCCCGATGTTCGAGGATCCACTCCACCTGATCCCGCGCCACCTGAGAAAGGAATTTGAAAAGATGTTGGGCGTTCACCTCGAGGGTGATCTTTGCCCCGTGTGCCGCTATCGATTAAAGGAAGAGTTTGGCGGCCGATATGAAGAGTTTCCCATCGGCACCGTGGAATTCTCCAAACGAGCGCGGATCGGCATCGGAGTCGTGCCCCCGGTCGACCCCAATAACCAGGACACCTCCGTCCTCATCGGCAGCGAAGATATTTCCAAGTTGGACCTCTACTCCGAAGGCGATCCACGGGTCCTAGAACTTAACGGCGCGCTGAATATCGGCAATCGCGGGATCGTCGAGTTCATCGAGGTCTTTAAGAACGAGATCGAATATCTTCACTGCATGATCACGGCGACACAGGAAAAAGTGGTTCCAGCGCCGGGCCGGCATGGTTTGGTTTACGTCGATACCGTCATCGTCGCCCATTCCAACGAGGCGGAGTGGCAAAAGTTCAAGGCCGACCACACCAACGAGGCGATTCTCGATCGCATCGTCGTCGTTCGGGTGCCCTACAACCTGCGGCTGTCGGAGGAGGTAAAGATCTATCAGAAGATCATCCGCAATTCTGACTTCCGCGCGCACGTGGCGCCGCATACGCTGGAGATCGCCTCCATGTTTGCCATCCTTTCCCGCCTCGAGCCCACCAGCAAATGTGATCTGATGAGCAAGCTCAGGCTCTACAACGGCGAAGAGGTCGTGGAAAAAGGCAGAACCAAAAAAGTCGATGTTCAGGAGTTACGCGAGTCCGCCAAACGCGAAGGCATGAGCGGCATCTCGACGCGTTTCATCATGAAGGCATTGGACAACGCCCTTTCTGACAACACAGCGGGCAATTGCATCAATCCCATCAACGTTCGTGAAGCCTTCATCAATATGGTCAAGGAAGCCGACCTTTCGGACGACACCCGGAAGCAATATTTAGAATTCCTCCAGGACACCCTGCACAAGGAGTACTTGGAAATTCTCGAAAAAGAGATCACCCGAGCGTTTGTTTATTCCTATCAGGAGCAGGCCGAGGTGTTGTTCCAAAACTATCTTGATCATGCCGAAGCCTACGTGAACAAGAGCAAGGTCAAGGATCGCAATACCAGGGAAGAATTGGCTCCGGACGAAGGCTTCATGAAGTCCATCGAGGAGCAGATCGCTATTATCGGCTCAGCGGCCGACGGATTCCGTCAAGAAGTCATTGCCTATCTGTGGGCGGCCAACCGACGGGGAGAAAAGATCGATTACCGGAGCTACGAGCCACTCAAAGAGGCGATTGAAAAAAAGCTGATCACATCCGTGAGAGACTTGAGTCGGGTCATCACCAAATCCAGGATGCGCGATGAGGAGCAGTCCGACAAGTACAACGCGATGGTGAAAAATCTTCTCGACCACGGCTACTGCCCCAGCTGCGTCGACGTGGTCCTCAAGTACGCGGCGAATAATCTCTGGAAAGATTAGCCGGCGAGGATATTTCGCCCTTTGAATCGCTTCAGCCATTGGACATAAGTGGAAACGATCTTTCGACCCTATCATCCTTCATCCGGGCAGCGTAGTGATCGCAGCGCCGGCGACCGCCTGCGCCATCGTCAAAAAGTCCGCGAGGCGATCCGCAACAACATCGCCGACATCATTGCCGAGGAATCGATCATCGGCAAGGACAATAATCGGATCATCAAAGTGCCCATTCGCGGCGTCAAGGAATACCGCTTCGTGTACGGCGAAAACGTCCCTGGCGTCGGCCAAGGAGGCGATGGGGAAGTTCAACCCGGCCAGACCGTCGGCAAGGGCAAAGAGGGTCAGCAAGGGCACCAGGCGGGAGATCAGGCAGGCGTCGACTATTATGAAACCGAGGTGAGTCTGGACGAGCTTGTCGAGGTGATGTTTGAGGATCTTGAATTGCCGGACCTCGAACGAAAGCATCTGCGTCAGATGGAGACCGAACGGCAGCTTCGCCAGAAAGGATACAGAAAGAAAGGCATCCGCGTTCGGTTGGACAAAAAGCGCACTGCGCGCTCGCGGGTAAAACGCAAAAAAGCCTCCCAGCGGGTGGACATCACCGCAGCGCAGGACCGCCGGTTCCCCTTTCACCAGGACGACTTAAGGTATCATCATACCGTCACAGAAACGCGCCGCGAATCGAATGCGGTAGTTCTCTGTATCATGGACACTTCCGGATCCATGGACACGATGAAAAAATACCTGGCGCGGAGCTTCTTCTTCTTGCTCTATCGATTTCTCTGGACGCGCTATCAAAATGTCGAGATCGTCTTCATTGCGCACCATACGGAGGCGCGCGAGGTCACCGAGGAGGAATTCTTTCACAAAGGCGAATCCGGCGGAACGTTTATTTCGTCCGGCTATCTCAAAGCCCTGGAAATCATCAATGAAAGATACCATCCGGCTCTGTGGAACGTCTATGCGTTTCATTGTTCCGACGGCGATAACTTCGAATCCGACAATGCCACAGCGCTCAAAGCCGCTACGGAGCTGGCTCAGGTTTCGAACCTGTTTGGCTACGGCGAGATCAAGCCTTTGGGTTCGGGTTATTACGGCAGCAGCATGATCCAGTTTTTCTCTCAGATCGAAGAGTCCAACTTCCAAACCGTTCAGATTCAACGCAAAGAAGATATCTGGCCTTCTTTTAAAACGTTTCTGGCAAAGGACCGCGTGCGTGACGACGCAGCTTAGCCGCTTCCATTATGGCCGCAAATTACGCCGTTGAAGATCTGCAGGAATGGAATCAGCGGATCGTCGAGCTGGTTCAACGGTTCGGCTTGGATCCCTACACGCAGGAGTTCGAGATCTGTGATTATGAGGAGATGCTCTCCTACATGGTTTATTCCGGGATGCCCTCCCATTACCCACACTGGTCCTACGGTAAGGCCTACGAAAAACTCAAAACGCTTTACGATTATGGCCTGAGCGGGCTGCCCTATGAGATGGTGATCAACTCCGATCCCTGCATCGCCTATCTCATGCGCGACAATACCCTGGCTTTGCAGATTCTGACGATCGCCCACGTTTACGGCCACAACGATTTTTTTAAGAACAATTTCACGTTTCGCACGATCCGGGCGGAATTCACCATCGAGACTTTCAAGGCCCACGCCAACCGGGTGCGTCATTACGTTGAAGATCCGAGCATCGGTCTGGAGAAAGTAGAGCGCATTCTGGATGCTGCCCATGCTCTATCTCTGCAGTGCCGGCGCAATCTTTCCATCCGCAAACAAACGGAAACGGAACAAAGGATAGCCAAGCTCGAAAACTCGAAGCCTTCGACCGACCCGTTTCAATCGATCCATCGGCGTAAAGACTGGGTGTCCCCCGACCTGGATAAGGTTCCGCTGTACCCGGAGGAAGATATTCTGCTCTTCATCCGCGACCATAATCCTCAACTAGCCGATTGGGAGAGGGATCTCCTGACGATGGTCCATGAACAAGCCCAGTATTTTATCCCGCAGATTGAAACCAAAATCATGAATGAGGGCTGGGCCAGTTTCTGGCATAAACGCATCCTTGAAGCCTTAGATCTGCCTCAAGGCCTGAGACTGGAATTTTTCGTCCGGCATACCCAGGTCCTAAGCCCTACCCCCGGCGCCATCAATCCCTATTACGTCGGGATGAAAGTTTGGGAAGACATAGAAAAACGCTGGACCCATCCGAGTCCGGAGGAAGTAAAAGAATTCGGACCGAAGAAGGAAACCGCCAGCGAAAAACTCATAGAAGTTCGCGAAGTCGAGCGGGACAGTTCTTTTCTCCGCCGCTATCTCACCGAGGAGCTCATCCGTGAACTCAATCTTTTTGAGTATCAGTCTCGTGGCAACGAAAAGGTCGTGAGCCGCGTCGCCGACGAAGAGAACTGGCAGGCGATCAAAGATACATTACTGCAAAACGTCGGCACGGGAACGATTCCGGTCATCAAAGTCGAAGACGCCGACTACAACAACAATCGTAGCCTTTTTCTCAAGCACTACCACGACGGCCGCGATCTCCAAATCGAGTACGCCGAGAAAACCCTTCAGTATCTCCGCCAATTGTGGGGACGCGACGTTGTGCTCGAAACCGTCGTCAACGATAAGAAATCGTTGCTCTGTTATTCTGAAGATAAACTGGCGATTAAGCCCGTTCATTAAAACCCCGCCTTTAGTTTTTCGTTCCTTCCGTCAGTTGCGAAAATGCGGCCCGGGATATAACTCTGAGATATTCCGGAGCCGCGCTCGATGGCCTCTCAAAACGACATAGCCGCGATTCGGACCTGTATCGCCAATCAAATAGACCCGGTCGCCATCGGTGACCGTCGCATTGCGGGTGTCATCGGCGACGCACCCTCCCTATACTCTAAGAGCCCCGCCCTGTGGAACGCGGCATTTCGTCACCTGGGCATGAACGCGATCTATCTGCCCTTCGACGTCGAAGAACGGCGGCTGAAAGACCTGGTAGCGGCCATGCGGGCTTCGGAGCGTGTGCTGGGCGTCAACGTCACGGTTCCGCACAAGCTCAGAATCATGGAATATCTCGACGAACTGGACCCGGACGCGGCGCGCATCCAAGCCGTAAACACCATCGTCCGCGCGGAAAACGGCCGATTGATCGGCTACAACACCGATGGGGAAGGTTTTGTAGAAAGCATCTTAAAAACGCAGCCCGGAGAAAAAAATAGTTTTCTTGAATCTCTCGCCGGTATGGACGGGTTGCTCCTCGGCGCCGGCGGTGCCGCTCGCGCCGTCGCTTTCCGCGTTAGCGAACTCTTGAAAGAGCGGGAACTCCTCATATGCAACCGCAACCTCGAGCACGCCCAGGCGTTAGCATCCGAGATTCGTAAGAATGGGCGCCCTGCCCGCGCGGTGGCCGAATCGGAATTATCAACCTGGGCCCCTCAAGTTGGCCTCATTGTCAACAGCACCACTAAAGGCCAAGGAGGTCTGCGCAGGCTCAAAAACGGCGACATCGCAACCCTGGAGCCCTACTCCGCCCTCGCGCCGGCGCATGCGGTTGCCGTGCCCGAGTCGGAGTACGGAAAACCAGATTCCAAAAACAGCGCGGCGAAGGCTTTGCAGGCCGACATTCACGTGAATAATCAGGCTTCTCTGAGCATCGCCTCGTCGATTCCCAAGAGTGTCGGCTTTTATGACTTGATTTATTTCCCCGAGGAAACCGTCTTTCTTCGTCACGGCAGACTCACGGGTCACCGGACGATGAACGGCAGAGCCATGATCATCAATCAAGCCGTCATCGCCTTTTGCAAGAGAATCTGCCGCGCGGAGCTCCAGGCGAGAGGGCTCAACAACCCGGAGACCCACGGGCAAATCTTAGAAGTCATGTATCGCGCTTGGTAGGTTCTCTCAGCGACGACAGTGACTTGTTTGACGTTTATTTGAATTCCCTCGCTGAGACGATTCGAAAGGCAAATCAGCTTTGAATTATTTTCCTGAAGTCCTTTAACTCCTGCTGAATCCAAGCGCACTCCGATTTTAAAGCAGGATGGTTCGTCAGCAACCGCTTAAGAAGGTTTCGCGCCTCGGGATTAGAGGGATCAACTTTGATTGCTTGTACCCAGAGCCAAGCAGCGCCCTTAAGGTCACCTTGGCCATACAAACTTATTCCAAGATTCTTGAATGCGTCCGGCCGTTTATAATCAATCTCAATCGCCCACCGGCAATACCTTTCACCTGCGCTATAAAGTCCCTGCGCATTCAAACAGTAGCCCGCATTATTACGGAGGAAATACGCTGTCTCGCGTTGTTTCGGCAGCAGACATAGACCGTTTTCGTAGTGCTCCAAAGCTAATGTCCATTTCTCATCCGCCTGAGCGATCCGCCCCAGGACGAAGTAAATGATAGCTGTAGATTCCGTATCATCGGAGGATTCCTGGATCATTAGCTCAAGAAGTGCCACAGCGAGGTCACTGCGCTTCGCTTGCTCTTGATAAAAAAGCACGAGTCGCCATAGAGTTTCGCTACGCTCCTTGCCTCCGGTGGCCACCTCAACCGCCCCGAGAATCTCTTGCTCTGTTTGCGTGTCCGTCGCGGGTATTCCGAAAGGCAATGGCAGCCTAGACGATGCACTCATGGGCCATGGCGAAGAGCAAAGGGACGGCCAGGGAAAAAGAGACCCGAGATGAGTGGTCCCGGGAAGCAGGGGGAATAGTCGGTGATATTGACACCGGGCACAGTCGCCGGTTTGTCCAGTGTGCAGGTATGGTCTGGCTTTTCTGGCATACATGTTAGCCTTTGTCATCGCGAAGACGCGTAAACAATTCGCCTCTCCACTTAATCTTAGATACGTTGCGGCTCCGGCACTTGTCTCTATCCGCACGCAATGGGCACTAACGAAGGAAGAAATAAAAAGCCGGTGGCTCAAACCCGAGTTGGTCGCGCAGATAGAGTTTACCGAGTGGACGCCCGACGGTCACCTGAGACACTCGAAGTTCGTGGGTTTGAGAGACGACAAAGTCGCACCTGAGAATTACATGCGAAGGATGACGGGAGGCAAAGATGCAAGGATGCAGTCACAAGCATCCTATGTAGATCTAGCCTGCGCTGAGGTGGACGAGCGGTTCAGGCCACGGGAGATTCTTTGCCCTCCCATCACCGCATCACACACGTTGCTCACGGGAGCTCCGACGACTAATACCTTATATCCGCCTGACTTCCGTCCCCATGCCGTGGTTTGCGAGCGAATGTAAGCCATTGGTTCTTTAGTCCGGTTTCCAAGGTTTGAGTGGCCTCTTCGAGGTTTTTCAAACCGCCAATTTCAAGCCGATGCAGCAAGAGATCGTTCGAGACTCTTTTCGGTATGATTATGACTTGATAGCCTCCCTTGCCTATGCGGCCGGCGGCTTCATCGGCTCCTGTTCGGCTGAGAAACGATGCTACAATAAGACGATACGAACCGTCGGGTTGCTGCCGTAACAATGTTTCCGGCGTGAGAACAGGGAGCAAGAGCTCCTGCCCTGCGGAGACCGAATTTAGGTTCTGGATTTGAGGATTGAACTCTTTGATAAGGTCCATACCGAGAACTGCGTTAACTCCATAGGCATCACTCGCGATTTTGTAGATAGTGGAGCCATATTGAATGATGACCCGGTGCTCCTTCCATTTGAACTCGATTTGTGCGTTCTTGAGTCCCGCATTCTCGGCTTCTGCATTGACTTTTTGTGGGATGATTTTTTGGCGAGTAACGAGCAGAACCCATTGGTTTAAATTATGCTTAAAGAGATCAAGAGATCTCGCAGCAATCGTGAAAAAGCTTTGAGGATCGGTAACGGAGACTGTGACGACAAAAACGAGCATGACTAAGAAGGTTCCAACTCCAGCTCTTACCATGTTTCTCACTTTGTGCTGAGAAACCCGGTTGGGTGCTTCACGAATGGGTGTTTCCCGTTCGGCGTTAGATACCGATACAGTAAAAGTGTTTTTCGCCTCGGTACGTTCGGCTTCCGATTCTAACCTGAGATCGCCAGCCACTTCTCTGATCATATGTGCCGAAACAGTTTTTCGAGACGCTGCAAAAGCGATAAGTAGGGCATTGTCACAGAGGATGTTGATCAGCCGCGGGATGCCCTTCGAATAGAAGGCGATATTCTGAAGAGCCTCGCGATCGAACAGATTCTTACCTTCATAGCCGGCAACTCGGAGCCGAAAATTGATATAGGAACCGACCTCATTCTCCTTAAGGGGGGCGATCTCGCATTGAATTGCGATTCGCTGCTTGAACTGGCGTAGACTCGGCTTATCTAGTTTGGCGTTGAGCTCGGGCTGGCCCATCAGCACGATTTGCAGAAGCTTTTCTTTATCGGTCTCGAGATTAGAAAGGAGCCTTAGTCCTTCGAGCGATTCATCGCTCAGATTCTGGACTTCGTCTATCAGCAGACAGACGATATGGCCCTTCTCAAGCTCCTCGATCAGATAGGCGTTGAGTTCATCAACCATCGCCAATCGGTCTTTTCCTTGCGTCGATAAGCCCAGGTCGCGCAATGTGACCCGGAGCACCTCGTTGAAAGTGAGATCAGTGTTAAAGATGAAGGCGAAATGGATGGTGCTCTCCAACTCACGCATTAATTTACGCAACAGCGTGGTTTTTCCTGTTCCTACTTCGCCGGTGATAACAATGAAGCCTTTTTTTGCGTCGATGCCGTACCGGAGATTGGCGTAGGCCTCCAGGTAAACTGGATTGGCGTAAAAAAAACGCGGGTCGGGGGTAATGCTAAAGGGTGATTCCAGGAATCCAAAGTGCCGGTTGTACATGATGCCCCGAGCTTGAAGATTTGAGTCTTTGCGACTGAGCCAGATGGTCGTCGACGAGCCGAAGAACTTGCGAAAGTTTGTGAGCTTCGGGCATGACATGGTCCTTGTCATGCTGCTTCTGAGTATGTAGCTGGGAGACTTCCGAAGCGGTTAACTGTTTCCCAACAACTAAGCCATTTTTCCGCCTCTCATTCGACGTCGATATCATTCCAGCGATTCTTTTCATTAAGCTTTTCTTCAAACGTTCTACCTTTGCCGAGTTACTGGCCGTCACATGCACTGCGAATCTTAACCGATTTTGGTTAACTCGAACGATATAGTAGCCAGCAGCTCGATTGATTCGTCGATTGCTCTAAGGGATTGGGCATAAGAGAGAATCGCTGGCGTCATAATGATCCAAAGGGCAATCGTACCTGATGACTCATATACAATACGGCAATCCCGGTCCGCCCGCTGCCTAAGTGCGGCACCATCTGCCTCAGGGAGTCCAGTGCTCTAGCTGAGCACTTATGGGATAGGTATGGAGGCCGTTACCCCTCCTCACCAACCGTTGCGGAGAGTACCGGCTGCAGAACCCTCTACTATCCCATGGCGTGCCATACGGCGAGAGGTTCTTAGAGCAAGAGCAGGGCCACTCTACGAGACGGTTTGCCGGTTTTCCGACGACATATTTGCCGCTCACGAATCGAGATGAAAAAAACAAATTAATGGAGTGAGCGCATCGAGGAGCACAAATATTAGCGCCAAGTAATCCGAGTTCAAATAGCGCAAACGCAGGTACAGTAAGTTTCGAAGCAGCAAAAAAGCTTGTCTTTGAAGAGAGGGTCTCAGAGACGGCTTAAGACAAGAGGTTCAAGAGAACTCTTTTGTTGACAAGGAGGAGACGTTTGAGTTCGGCTTGGCCCCTCTTTTTTTCCTCTCCCTTCGTGACTAAAATATAAGTGGCTCGATTATCCTCGTGGGAGGGTACCATCATGCCGAAGTACAATGTTTATGCCTTGTGCAACGCATGTGGCGATCTTCATCCAATGGAGATTTCCGTTACGTTGGATGACGGTCCCGTCGAGAAGCAAAGCATCGGCGACAGGTACGAGGCAAAGGGGATCTCCCTGCAAACCTGGTCACATTAAAAGATAAGCGGGTTCAATGCCCGAAAACTGGAAGATAATATGCGCAGAAAAACGATAAGCAGATATTTCTGGTTCCTATTAATTAACTGATGCCCACGGCGGGCGGTCAGCCGAGAATGTTAAAGTAGTCTAACCGTTTTAACACAACCACTTCGGGACCAGGAGCAGACTATCCACTATGACGAGCAGCACTGCGCCAGCAAACCACTGTTGGGCATAAGGGAAGACAAAGAAGCCAATACCGAAGCCGATGAACACTAGAGACATGCGTCGCCGAACTGTTGTATTCTTTTACTGACAAGTTCCCTGTGTGGACTGTTGGGTTTTTTCTACGCCCTCCCTCTGTCCACTCTCCATTGAAGCATTTCTTTCGGTCGGCATATGCTTTGCTAACTTAGCGTGTATCGTGAACTCAAATCCCGTCGATCCACGGAAGGCGCAAAACAATGCGTCCAACAAAGCCGATAATGAAGCACAGTTTAGCGACCAAAAGGAGTCCCGAGAGCGATCACTGGAGCTGCTCGCTAAGATCGAAAGACTCATTTGGCGTTTCTATCTTCAGGGGAAAGCTAGGGGGAAGCAAAAGTAAGCTGGTCTCTGCTGAGTCACAACTAAGGGCAGCCAGACTGGCTCAACGACGGCCACTTGCACCTCCCTAGCCTCTGCCTCAGCCGCGCGGGTAAACAGAATATAAAAAAGTATTTTCGCTGCCAGTCTTTGTAACGCGATAATTTCGCCAGATCCTCTCGGCACGTAAGATCTCAACTAAGAATCTGGCCCAGAATCTTGGCCGTTTCCGAATTACAAGTTAGCGTCAATCCATGCTTTGGCGAGATTTATCACAAACCTTTCCGCTTCCTCACAAGTTTTGAATCGATCCGCGAGGCCGCCAATGGTGTGTGAGTATCGCCGGCCATCGCGCTTCCAAGTGATTTCAGCTCCCGGACTCCACAATTTGGCGCTTTGATGTATAGATGCATACGCGATAATGAGCCGGTCGTTGTAATACAAATTAGCCATGGCGCTCGGGTCTTTTCAGTTTCGGTTTCCGCTCTACATAAGTCTACTGTGACTTCGCGGAATTGTTGCCTTGCAACCGGTATTTCGCTTGGCGAAATAGAACAGCGCCGCACTCACCAGCAAGCCGGGAGAAAACCTCATTTCACAAGCTTCGCGGATGCCCGGCGAACGAAGTCCACGACAATACTTTGGTATGCTGTTTCTGGGGCGAAAAACAGATTTGATCTGTAGATAGGATCAGGAGCATTCTTCTAAGGCAGTTACAATCGTATTGAACGCTTCTATAATGGAGAGTTATTGCCGAAGGGTTGGTGCCCTTCACTTTAAAGTTTCCTCCTTGATAATCTCTTCTCTAATTCCCGACCCACCTCTAATCGGAGAAATGTCTGTCTTTCTGACAAAACCGTTGGGCTTATCCATGCGGGAGATAACAAAGGCCTCTGTCGTGGTGAACCCCACAACATTTAGCCTCATTCCCTTGGCAATTGGGAAGCGTTTTCCTTCCTGGGTAATGAGGCTTGTGTCCACTATCGTCTCGTAGACCTCAACCTTATTAAGAAAGGTCACCTCATCAATACTCCCAGACCGCGCATCAAGCGGAAACAGCGAGATCAAAATAATAAGGCACGGTATCAAAGATTTTCTCTTGGTAGTGCGTCGGGCTTCCATTCTTTCACCCACTTTTCCAACCGCGGCGCCGCATCCTCAGACGTGAGTTCCACTCGCGCCACGTGTTGCAAATCGAGCCAGCTTTGATCGGCGGGTAGAATATTTTGAGGATCTTGACTAATTATTTGCTTACGCATTACTTTTTTTACTATATCTTTCTATCCTATGTAACTCTAGAAGGCCTACCGCTTCACGCTAACCGGGACCGGCTCCTTTTGAGCCTGAGGCTAGATGGCTCAGTGACTCTTTTCCGATGGCTTCGTCATCGCGGGAATGCCGCTCACAGTGTTCTGTACCGCGCGGATTAACCACTCTCCGTCTTGTTTGACAGTGACCATGGTGATGATTCCCTTGAAGCCCTTAGCCTCCTCGCCCGACGGCGTGCGGCCGAATTCTCAAAAAAGGCTGCCTTGACGGTGATTACTTATCCACTGTTTTCCCGACTGCAGCGCGTACTCTTCGGCGTCACGTTGAGTTGTGAAGCCATTTGAATCTTGTAGCTTTTCTTCCTGCCGCCCGCCTGCCCATGAAATATGAGTATGGGGCCGCCAAACTCCTTCCTCGTTCTTCGCCGTGCCTGTGACCTTATAGCCGTGATACAAGATTTGCTTCATGTAAAGAGCCACTTATGGTTAAAGCGAACGCTATTTTCTTGAACGCAAATGGAGGGCGAAAGCGTGAACGACGGAAGTCCGACAGAGAGCGCTTCACAAAAACTCAGGCAATCTTGCGACCGTAGCATCTTCGGCGATTATGATTGTTAACGGCTTTCGAATGAAACTTTCGCTGCGCCTCCTTCCAGGACAACAGCCCCTGACGTATGTAATTTGGGTCTAGCCGTAAGGCCTCACAGATATTCTCAAAAGAAAATAACCAATCGCTATTTTTCTCCAGAATCCACTCTTCCTCCTCTTGAAATAGCTTTTTTCCCTTCTCATCCTCTGCAAGGACATACTTCTGGAAATACTCGACAGCATCTGCCAGGACCGCCAGCATGAGCCCCTCCTCTCCCTCCTGGATGTTTTTCCGAAGCAGTCTCTCGAGAAGTCCACTGTCCGTAGGGTCTCTAAAAACCAATGAGTTGTTCATAAGAGAATTCATTAGTCTTTTTATCAGTATGGGCCAGTCTTTGGGTGTTGAGTATTACTGGATGTGTTTCCAGCAACAGCTCATCAGTCGCGTTTATCGGAATTATGATGGTGCCATGGCTTCTGCCTAGTGGCTCGTTCTATAAAGCAACGCGAATGCCGAACCGAAACTGGGCTAAGAGTGCAGGAATTGGCCCGAAAGTCCAAGAAAGTCCTACGTACCTAGGTGCGTAAATGCCGTGAGGCTAGGTATGATGACGGTAATAGGGCGGTTTAGCCTAATAAGATTGCATTTAGTTAGAGAATAGAAGCCGAAGGCAACTCCCCAATTTGCGGATCCTCAGGCCCGAGCACTGCGTTGGGGTCCATCACGATGCCACTAAGCCCATCGCGAACGCGTTGGGATCGAGAAGGTTGTCGGATTCTTCCAAACTTTCTTCTCTGCGCCAGAAAACATCGAGCGGCTTTGTCGCGATTGATGCGCGCAGTTCGGCTTTCAGACGCAAGTCTGTGTCGTCCTAGCGACCCAGATTCACCGCCACTTCGCGCCCGTTTAGAAGCAGGCGCGGCACCACCTCTACAGGCTGCCGCAGAGTGTTAGTCGCGTAGCAGGAGCGCTCCATGAATGCCAGAAGCTTAACCACCCGCTCCTCTTTCTCTGGACTTTGCAGATCGAGCTGATAGGTGAATCGTTTGCAGGCCGAAGGAACGTCGGCGAGGCCGAATTTGCCCCTCTGATCGAATTCCCCTTTTACCGTTAACTCCGCCTTTTCGATCCGGACATTCAGGTACGACGCACACTGCGTCAGTTGGCTCAACAGTCAAAGTCCCACGGAGGCGACCAGATACTGCAACGGTGCCGGGCCCTTGCCCGAACCTCCCCTCTCGGCCGGCTCGTCGCAGGCGATCGTGTAACCGCCGGGTACCTGCGCTTTTTTGTAATGATCCTTGATCAAGCGGATCTTCGCCTGGTGGGTGGTGACCGCCTTTTCCGGATCTTTCAGGAAAGCTTGCCGACGCTGCTCAAAGATCTCCTTGTGATGCTGATAGTCGATCGTACAACAGCTTTCTTCCTCCTTGTCCATTTAGCTCACCTCGCTCAGTGTTTCTCAGTCAGAATACCAAATCAGAGCCGCCGAAGCGTATGACAACCTCGGATAGATTGTATTCTCCTTGCTACCCCTGCGGCCATACGAGAATCCAGAGTTAAAAGTCCTATCCTGCTAATGATCGATCTCCAATGCGCCAGAGATAGATCGTGCTACGCGATCTAAAAAACTCCCGACCCTTTTAATCTATGCGGGTTTAATTCCCCGCAGCTTGCTACGTAAGAGCTAACCCCAGACCTCTAAGGCTGTCATTCCCCAATGCTTCTATCGGGAATCCAGACGAAACTGTGACTGGACCCCCCGATAAAAACGTTCGGGGGTGACGCCGTGGCTCACCGCTGTTCTTGGTCTCGCGAGCACCCCATCACTGATCTAGGAGCCGCACGCGCTCGACGTGGTGCGAGATCGCATCGGTGATCTGCCTTGTGTCGGCGCTCAACTCAACTGGGCGGTTCTGTTGACTCGGGTGGATCCCTGCGAGCGTGCCCGAGTGATAGGCGATCTTCTGGTCGGTGAACTTGAGGCCGTTCGCCGTTGAGATGACCACGATCCGTTCGTGTGACCGAATCACCTTTCGCTTGACGAGCTTACGCAGCGCGGCCAGTCCCACGCCCGTGTGAGGGCAATTGAACATTCCAGTGCGGTCGGCACGGGCGGTTTCTTCGATGAGCTCTAGCTCCGAAGCCTGCTCCACCACGCCGTCGAAACGTTGCAAGGTCGCTATGGCCTTCCGAATGCTGACTGGATTGCCGATCTGAATCGCGCTCGCGAGCGTCTCGCGTGCCGTGACGGGCTCGAAGTGCTCGAAGTTTTTCAAGTATGCGCGGTAGAACGGGTTTGCGTTCTCGGCTTGCGCTACGCAAATGCGCGGCAGCTTCGAGATCAAGCCGAGCTCGCGCATCATCAGGAAGCCATTGCCGAGCGCGCTG
>WNGG01003644.1_pt1 | contig 33121 bp, 28 predicted proteins | sample 5400661 | NCBI WGS metagenome assembly WNGG01 (sample SAMN13153372, study PRJNA577476) | soil metagenome | isolation source: 100 cm soil or saprolite under Garry oak tree replicate 1 | place: USA:California | collected 2016-06-15
GAAGAGGGGATCAATCACATACGGCCTGATGAATATCAGAAAGACAAGGAGAGGCAGCAATGCCAGCCAGAAGGAGAACCACCAGCGGCGCGGGCTGCGGCGGATGACGCCGTAGAGGAGCCAGATCAGAAACGTGCTCATCACCAGCTCGATCAGCTGGCCTTTCGTCCAGTCCCAGAACCACGAGCCCCAGCCCTGCACCGACTGATCGTACTTCAACGCCAACCACTGGCCGGAGATGGCCGTGGGTAACCCCAGTATCCCCAGGGTCCCCATCAGCAGCGGCACGTACACCACTGCCTGAATGAACCGGCGCGAAGAGGCGCGTTCGGCCCAGTCGCGGAACTTTGGCGCTACCCGCCCACCTAGGACCGCCAGCAACACGACCAGCCCGTATATGACCCCAATGAAGTACAGTCTGTACTGGGCGCGGGAATAGGCTACCGCCTGCTCATACTTCTCCGGCGGCAGGGTGTAGCCCTTGATGATTCTTGTTTCGGCGGGCGCTGCCTCGCTAGATGGAGGAGTTGTGAGTGGAGCAGCTTCCTGGCCAAGGGGTGTCGCCCACGCGGACTGAGCGGTTAACAGCGGACTGGCGAAGGCAGCGGTGATAAAGAGCAAGCACAAGCAGGTGCTTGTAGGAAAAAAAAGTCTCGCGTGGCGCACGGCTTCCTTCTGTGGCTCAGTAGGGCGCGCGGTCATGACACCCCTGGCGGAATGCGGGGATAATCTCCTGCGCAAGGCGGCGGAGGAGCTGACGGTCAACAGACGAGGGCACGGAAAAGATCAGGTGCGTGACCCCGACAGCGACATAGTCCATGATCCGTTGGCGGACCTCACCGAGCGGCAAGAGGGCCGACAGCAAGACCGACTTCTCAATCGTCGCGGGGTCGCGGCCGATCCGCTGACAGTGCGCAGCCAGCCGCGCGATCTTGTGGCGAAACACCTCGGGCGTGCCAAACGTGTTCCACATCTGCGCGTGGCGCGCCACTATACCTAAGGCCACGTGCTCGCCGCTCGCACCAACTAGAATGGGGGGATGGGGACGCTGCACTGGCTTCGGGTTACAGACTGCCTCGTGGAGCTGGTAGTATCTGCCAGAGAAGGTGGTACGTTCCTCCGTCCATAGCCGCTTGATCACTTCCAGGGATTCGCCGAGCCGCGCCAGCCGCTCGGCGACCCGAGGGAAGGGTATGCCATATTCCCGGTGCTCCAGTTCGAACCAGCCTGCGCCAATCCCCAGAATCAGGCGCCCGCCGCTGATGATATCGACCGTGGTCGCCATCTTGGCCAACACCGCTGGCTGACGGTAGGTGTTGCCCGTGACCATGACCCCCAGGCGCACATTCTTGGTTGCCATTGCCAGGGCGGCCAGCGCAGTCCAGCCTTCCAGGCAGGGGCCAGTGGGATCGGAAAAGATGGGCAGGAAGTGGTCAAACACCCAGGCGGTGTCAAAGCCCAAGGTATCTATCTCTTGCCAGAGGGAGAGCATATCCTGCCAGGAGGTATGTTGTTGCGGGGTTTGGATGCCAAAGCGGATCGGATGCGCGGCGTCTGCCATACTGCCTCCTTCTTGAAAGAGCTTTCTCGATGTTATACGCAGCAGGATGATGTTCTCTCGTATCATCTCCAGGAAGTTGCGGCGACCGCTGCAGCTGAGACGTATACTCGACGACACAACCGTCGGGCAATTGTTGGCCTGCTGCGATGGTAATGAAATGTGGCTTTAGAAGACCATCTCGCCACGTCAGGAGTAAAAAACCATGAAAGAGCGCAACTTCCAACTCATCCAAACGAATGGCATCCGGCTACGCACCGTGGTCGAAGGCAAAGGTCCGCTGGTCATTCTGCTGCACGGTTTCCCGCAGTGCTGGTACCTCTGGCGCCACCAGATCGACCCTTTGGTGGAAGCTGGGTTCCAAGTCGCCGTGCCCGACCAACGTGGCTACGGTGGCAGCGACCGGCCCGAGCCGATCGAAGCCTACAACATCGTTGAACTGACGAATGACGTCGTTGGCCTTGCTGATGCTCTGGGCCACAAGCAGTTTATCGTCGTCGGCCACGACTGGGGTGCGCCCGTCGCATGGCACACGGCGCTCCTGCACCCCAAACGCACACGGGCAGTCGTCGGCATGAGCGTCCCGTACACCCGCTGGCGGGCCGGCACCATGACCCGCCAGGAGAATTTCGGGAACAATTTCTGGTACATCGTCTACTTCCAGAAGCCAGGAGTGGCAGAAGCTGAACTCGAGGCGGATATTCGCAAGTCCTTACGGATAACCTATTTCGTGGCCTCTGGCGATGCGCCTGAGGGGATTTGGTTTGTACCGAAACCCTCCACGGCAAAGTTCCTTGATGGCCTTCCTAACCCTGAGCGCTTACCCGCCTGGCTCACTGAGGAAGATCTCGACTACTATGTTGCCCAATACCAGCAAAGTGGTTTTCGCGGGCCGCTCAATTGGTATCGGAATATCGACCGTAACGACGAACTGACCCCGCAACTCGAAAACGCGAAGATCGAACAGCCTTCTTTCTTCATCGCTGGAAAGAAAGACATCGTACTGTCTTATGGGGGAGGCGGTTTGGTAGAGCAAATGAGCCATCGGGTGACAGACATGCGCGGCAAGGTGTTCATCGACGGTGCCGGACACTGGGTCCAGATGGAGCGCCCGGCAGAAGTCAATAAGGCACTCTTGGGCTTTTTGAAGACTGTATCGTGAGCACACTCAGGAAGTCGATTAGGTCGCGTCTAGCACACGGAGGAAAGCAAATGGAACGTCCTTTGCGCTTCGGCATCTTCATGGCGCCCTTTCACCCTGCCGGTCAGAATCCCACCCTCGCCCTCGAGCGCGATCTTGAATTAATCGTTCGCCTTGACGAACTCGGCTACGACGAGGCGTGGATCGGCGAACATCACTCCGCGGGCTTGGAGATCATCGCTTCGCCCGAGGTCTTCATCGCCGCAGCCGCCCAGCGTACGCGCCACATTCGTCTGGGAACCGGCGTGAGTTCCTTGCCTTATCATCATCCCTTGATGCTCGCCGACCGCATGGTGCTCCTCGATCACCTCACCCGGGGTCGGGTCATGTTCGGCGTCGGGCCAGGCGCTTTGCCGTCCGACGCCTATATGATGGGCATTGATCCTGCGACTCAGCGGGAGCGCATGGAGGAATCGTTGGGGGCGATCATAGCGCTACTCACTGCTGATGAGCCGGTCTCGCAGCAAACCGATTGGTTTACGCTGCGTGAAGCCCGTCTGCAGCTACGACCGTATACCTACCCCCATTTTGAGATTGCCGTGGCCGCCACGGTTTCTCCGGCCGGGCCACGCACGGCCGGCCACTATGGGGTCGGACTCCTCTCTCTTGGTGCAACCAGTATGGGGGGATTTGCCGTGTTGGGCGATCATTGGAAGATCTGGAACGATCAAGCGCAGGAACACGGTCATCAAGTCGATCGCTCGACCTGGCGGTTAGTTGGCCCGATGCATGTAGCGCGCAGTCGCAAGCAAGCCTTTGAGGAAGTTGAGTACGGCATCCATGAATGGATTGATTATTTTCGCAATGTGGTAGCGCTGCCCCTTGCTCCCACCGAACCCGATCCACGCAAGTGGTCCCAAGCGCTCGTCGAGTCCGGCACAGCCGTCATTGGCACTCCGGATGACGCCGCAGCACAGCTTGAGCGGTTGAAGAAGCAGTCAGGTGGCTTTGGCTGCTTCCTGATTATGGCTCAGGACTGGGTCGATCGGCAGGCGTCTTTAGCTTCCTATGAACTGCTGGCCAAGGAGGTCTTCCCCCGCTTTCAAGGCTCATCTGACCTGGCCGTTAATTCCAGAGAGTGGTGCCGGAAGGATCACGATAGCCTGATCGGCGGCGCGATGCATGCGGTGGCCAAGGCAATCGATCAGTACGAGAAAGAGACAGGCTACCGGGCTGCCATTGCCGATCTGGCCCAGGGTCAGGGGCAGAAAAACACCTGAGAGGGTGTTGGGTGTTAGGGCTTTGCAACTTTGCCCTTTGAACCTTGAACCTTGCACTCTTTTTGACCCTAAATCGGGCTTCAAGAGATTGGCACACCAGGATCGTCACCCTGAACGAAGTGAAGGGTCTCGCAGTGAGATTCTTCGCTGCGCTCAGAATGACAGTCCTGAGAAATTCCAGGGTAAAGTGTACCAATGTCTTGAATTCTGGTTTAGACGCTAGACGCTAGACGCTAGACCCCAGACTGTTTTCAACTCTGCTGATTCCCCCAGCGATCCCAGTGGATGACCTCTTCGACCGGCCTGCGGGTGACAGGACCAAACTTGCCCTGCGGATATCCCATCGGGAGCATGGCAGCAACTTCCATATTGTCCGGGATACCCAGCTTGTGTTTGAGTTCCTCTTCAAAGAAACAGTGGATGGTGGTCAGCGTCGCCCCGACACCTAAGGCGCGGCAGGCCAACAGAATGTTTTGGACCGCGGGAAAGATCGAGCCGTGGACGACGATCGTGCTCGCGCGGGGGTTGTTCAGCGAGGCTAAGGGCAAATACTCCTTATGCGCGCAGGCGAGGAGAATCACGGGCGCTTCGTCCACATGGGCGGCAAGATGGGCCGCCGCATTGAGCATGCGCTGCTGCGCAGGCGGGAGATTCGCCGGGGAGATGATTCTCTTGGCCTGCAACTGCTGCCACGTGTTCCAGTAGTAATCGCGGATAAAGCGCTTCAGCTCCGGGTCCCGGACCAGGACAAACGCCCACTCTTGCGTATTGCCGCCACTAGCGGCGCGGGTGCCCGCATCGACAATTTTCTTGAGCGTTTCTTCAGGAATCGGCTCAGGTTTCAGGCGGCGCATGGCGCGGGTTGAATAGATGATTTCAAAAATCCCAGGCTCTGCCATCGTACTCCCTCCTTTTTGTGGTGATGGATATCCCTGTAGCAAGATGTTGAAAAACTAGTGTTCGTGCTTCGACAAGCTCAGCACGAACGGGAAATCTTCAATGTTTCCAGGGCGTCCTCCGTTCGCCCTGAGCCTGTCGAAGGGTGAACGGAGCATTTTTAGCAGCCAACTAGAAAATGGCGACTGGTTGACAGGGCGACCCCGTACTCCCGGCGATGCGCAACGGCAGGGCCACGAAGAGAAACTCATAACGGTTCTCCTCGGCACAGGCCGCTACCAAGCGTTCGGGATAGACATTATCAATCAGACACAGCCCCAGCAGGGGAATCCCCAGATGGACACCAAAATCGAACCCGTCATATCCGACCGGGCGTTCATCCAGCAGATCCCAGGCAATGCCAGCCACGTCACGTTCGCGGAGCCACTCGAGACAGGAGATATGCAGGCCCGGCCGCACATTGATATTGGGTATGCCCTGCGTAGAACCTGGGAGTACAGCATCGGCCTCGGCAGCTTCATATGCCTCCCGGCCACTCCGCACCACGACAAAATCGCCGGGTTCAACTTTTACCCTAGCTCGGGCCGCGGCCGCATCCAACTCCGGGGGTGTGACCGGCTTACCGATACGCACGTAGCCCTCTGCTCGGGCAGCAGCCACATCGAGGAGCACCCCCCGAGTGACCGCCCCCTCAAACCAGGCATCCAGCGCACCCCAACTGGCTCCGCCAAAGCGGATGTGGTCTTCAAAGCTGCGGCCGTTATACAGCTTGCCCTGATACTCCACATGACAGAGGGCATCCATGTGGGTCACAGCGTAGCCGTGATAGACCATGCCCACATAATCGACGGCGGCTTTGGAGCTGCCGCGTCGGACAGGACAGAGCATGTGGTAGTCGAGCGCCGGCTGGGGCGTGATATCCCGCGCCAGCGAGACGACACGCCCGCTACGGGTCAAGGCGACCGCAGCCGCCCGCTTCTCAGAGGTAATCAAGTTGAGGGTGCCCCGCTGATCCTCGTCCCCCCAACGCCCCCAATTATTGAGACGCGCAGAGTATTGCTCAACCTCAGCCTGCGTCGGCGGTTTCCACTCGGGCATAGTCCAATCTCCTTATCATCTTTTGGGCGACCCTATGTGGCCGCCCCCAGACGTGGCAGCACGCACAAATCCCCCCTTAATTCCCCCCTTTTGCAAAGGGGGGAAGCGCAGAGCGCAGGGGGATTTGCACGAGTCGGCAGCGTCGCTTGTCATCTTGTTAGAGGCTCTTTGTCATCGTAACTATTTTTCCATCTGCGCGATGACTTCCTCGGTACTCCCGCCATAACTCTGGGCGGCATCCTGATCATAGGTGAGGACAATCAGCGTTGCCCCTTCTGGCCCACATCTGAGCGGCACTGCCTCCTCACCGGCGGCGATGAAGCGTAAGTCCTTCGGTCCGAGTGTCTTCCCGTCTACAACAGCAGAACCTTTGTAGACGACCTCGTAACGGCCATAAGAAGGCGCTGGCGCCCTCAATTCCAGGTGTGGTGGACACTCGATGATCTCAGCCGCTGGCCCTTCACTCGCCGGGATCAGGACCTTTCGCCATGCTCCCGCGTAGCCCGGCAGCGGCTCCCACTCAACCTCGTGGGCACAGCGTGTGATCTCGCGGCCGCGGGTATTCGCCTGATACCGACGCTCCCTGTCCCGCATCAGCACCACCCCGCCCGGCTTGGTGTGCAGCACCAGCATGTCATGGCCATTGCGGACTATGAACGGACCGTACGGAACGTTGTGCTCGGTATAATGCACGGCTGGCGCCTCAAGCCGGAAGGTCGGAAACTCCATCGTCCCTTCCAACAAGAGTTGAAACTGCGCGGCCAAGTGGAAATGGGGTTCCACCTCGTAGCCCTCTGAGATACGCGCGCGAATTGCCTCTGGACCACCGTCAGCGCCCCGCAGATACATCTGCAGCTGGGTCGATCCTCCCCGATCGAGAGCCAACGATTTCCACGGCACCTCTGACGACTCGATCATGAAACGATGGGGGTCCATACATCTCCTCCTTTGACTATCTGAATCGCTGTGTGTCCGTTCGGGATTTCCGGTCCCTGTTGTGGGTTTATTCCAATAGCGGCTTGGTCGTCAAGACTTTCCTCTGCGCCCTGTGTCCGAACGGTTGATTTCGGACCGCCTTAGAGGTAAGTGGCTGCGTGAGGATAATAATCAGGAGGACGTTATGGCGGGACCGCTAGCAGGCATACGGGTTCTAGATTTCGGCATGGCCGCCGTTGGACCGCTCGCCACAACCTATCTCGGGTTACTGGGCGCTGACGTGATCAAGATTGAGCAACCGAAGGGCGACATCGTGCGCCGGCCTAGCGGCCCGACTATGCAAGGCATGGGGATCACCTTTATCGCGAATAATTACACGAAACGGGGGCTGTGCTTGGACCTCAAGACGGACGAGGACCGAGAAATCGCCTGCAAGCTGATTGCGACTGCGGACGTGGTCCTCGACAACTTCCGCTCGGGCGACATCATGGAGCGGCTTGGCTTGGGGTACGAGGTGCAACACCAGATCAACCCACGGATCATCTACCTGCAGGCCTCAGCCTATGGCAATCGGGGTCCGTGGAAAGGTATGCTCAGCCACGAGTGGATGACGCAGGCCGCGGGTGGGTACACGAGCCTCAATGGGAAACCGGGAGGCGCGCCGGAATTCCTCCGGGGCACGGCCAATTTGGACTGGAATGGCGCCATGCTTAATTGCATTGGGCTGCTCGCTGCCCTGTATCTGCGCCGCAAGACCGGGCGTGGGATGAAGCTGGAGACCAGCCAGTTACACACCACCATCTTGGCCGGCCTCACGCGCTACACCGAGTATTTCACCACGGGCGCCGTTCCCGGCCCCCTGGGGAGCGCCCGTCCCAACATCGTGCCCGACCAAGCCTTCCCGACGGCACTCGGGTACCTCAGCGTATCAGCGGTCCATAACGGGATCTGGGCACGGCTGTGCGCAGCCCTGGGACGGCAAGAGCTGAGCACGGACCCACGGTTTGTGACCAACGCCGAGCGGGTCAAAAACCGGGAGGCGCTGATCCCCATTCTTGAAGAGGTCTTCAAAAAGAAGGCCGCGTGGCAGTGGGAACAGGTCCTTAAAGCCCACGGTGTTCCCTGCGCTCTATATCTGCGAGACAAACCGCGCAGCCATCTCGTGCACGACCATCCCCAGACCCAGGCAAACCAGATGATCGAGACGATCCACACCCCCTGGGGTCCGTGTCGAGTCAGCCGGGCGCACTGGCGCTTTAGCAGAGAGGTGACCTCGATCCCACGGCCCGCGCCGAGGCTGGGAGAACACCAAGCGGAAATTCTGCGGGAGCTTGGCCTGACGGGAGTCCCGGCCCGCGCGTCTGCCGCATGATCCGCGGCCCGCTGAGTAAGGAGGGCGCATGGCCCTGGCACTTACAGGGATCAACGTGATTGATGTCTCACAGGGAGTTCCTGGTCCGCTCTGCGCCATGATGCTCGGCGACCTGGGAGCAGCAGTCACCAAAATAGAACCGCCCGACGGGGACTGGCTGCGAGAAATAGGCCCTTTCACTCATGGCGAGTCGGCCCTGTTCATCCGGCTCAACCGCAATAAAAAGGGCATATGTGTGAACCTGAAGGAGAAGGCAGGCCAGGAAATTGTGCGCCGCCTCGCGAGAGGGGCAGACATCCTCATAGAAGGGTACACCACAGGCGTCGTGGAGCAACTCGGGCTCAGCTATGACAGCCTCTCCAAAGAAAACAGGGGATTGATCTACTGCTCTATCTCGGGGTATGGGAGTCGCGGCCCTTTGGCAGACACACCAGCCACCGAGCTCGACCTGCAAGCCTTCGTGGGGAAGTTTCGCCATCTAGGTACTGCCGATAAACCGCCGCTCCGCGTGGGCTTCGACATCATCGCAGCAAATGCGGCCTGGGCGGCCTGTCAGGGCATCCTGGCGGCCTTGTATGCGCGGGAGTTGACGGGCGAAGGCCAACGCGTGGAAACGTCATTGCTTGATGCTGCTGTCGCCATTATGCAGTGGACCATCGCCTCGGAAACCACGCCGGATGAGTGGAGAGCACGGCCGATCTCGGGCTATACCGAACTACCCGACCACGGCTTTCAGTGCAAAGATGCCCACTTCCTCATGGACTGGGGCAATCGCACTGAATCCTGGCAAACCTTGTGCAAGGCGCTCAACGCTGAGCATATCGCCACTGACCCTCGATTCGATGAGTGGTTCAAACGGCTGAACAACGCGGGTGAGCTGGCGCAGGAGTTGAAGCCCTTCCTGGCCAAGTGGAGCTTTGACGACTTGCAACAGCTGATACAGGGCATGGGCGGCACGATTGTGCGCATGAATACCGCAGACACCTTGTTTAATGGTCCGCAAGTCGCAGCGCTGGGGATCGTCAAGGAATTAGACCACCCTGTAGTAGGAAAGTATAAAACCATTGACGTCCCTTGGCTCAGCTCCGAACCGATAGCTGAGTTATCCCCCGTGCCGGCGCCCAGTCTAGGAGAGCATAACGAGGAAGTGCTGCAAAACCTGGGCTACACCGCTGAGCAAATCGACCAACTCGTGCGCGCTGGGGTTATAGGTCAAACGCCTCCTGTGCAGTAGACACAACATAAGGGAGCATCTACAGCGATTAGCATCCATCTGAAGAAGGGAGGGTGCCCATATGTACCATACGAACATGTATGAAGGCATGCTGGCGGAAACCGTCACCATCCAGGGCTTCAAAGGGGACCTCATCAACGCCTACTTCGCCCGGCCGCTGGGCTCTGGGCCGTTCCCTGGCATGGTCCTGATCCACCACCTGCCTGGCTGGGATGAATGGTACCGGGAGGCCACACGCAAGTTTGCCCACCATGGCTATGCGACGGTTTCTCCCAATCTCTACTACCGCGACGGCCATGGGACCCCTGAGGATGTGGCGGCCAAAGTGCGGGCGGCGGGCGGCGTCCCGGACGACCAGGTCGTGGGCGATGTCGAAGGGGCGATGCGGTCCCTGCGCTCGCTGCCCTACGTCAATGGCAAAGTGGGTGTTTTCGGCACTTGTTCAGGCGGCCGTCATGCTTTCCTGGTGGCGTGTCGCGTGAAGGGCTTTGACGCAGCCGTGGACTGCTGGGGTGGGCGTGTGGTGATGACAAAGGCAGATCTCACTCCCAAGCAGCCCGTTGCCCCGATTGACTACACCAAAGACCTGTCTTGCCCACTCCTGGGCCTCTTTGGCGAGGAGGACCAGAGCCCCTCCCCCGAGCAAGTGGCTCAGCATGAGCAGGAACTCAAGAAGCACGGCAAGACCTATGAGTTCCACATGTATCCTAAAGCGGGCCACGGTTTCTTCTACTATGACCGGCCGAACTATCGGCAGGAGCAGGCGGTGGATGGCTGGAAGAAGATGTTTGCCTTCCTGGAAAAGTACCTCAGTACGCCTACGGCGAGGTGAGCTTAGCCCGTCACGTGAGTACGGAAAGGAGCACGATGATGTGTACCATGATTGTTAAGCAAGCGAAGGTCTGGGGCAGCGGCAAAGGAGCGAATGGCTGGTTCACACTGCGCGAGGTCAACGTGTCGTATGACCACCCCTTCAATGCGCCGCTGGAACATGCACTGAACATTGACTTTGTGAACGAAGCGGAAGGTCCGGGGGCCCGGGTAGCGGTGGAGCTCAGTGTGGAGTCGGCGCGACAACTGGTGCAGACGATCCTCGCGACGTTGGAACGTGCTGAGGCAGGCGGATACCTTGAGACAACAGAAATGGACGGAGGATAAGCTCATGGCATTCGACGCCCTACGAGGTGCAAGACCATAAGAGAGCCACGTCTGTGACGAGGAGAGAGGCTATGCCACCGCAGGTCTTAACTGACGGTCTCCAGTTTCCCGAAGGACCCGTGTGGGCGCCGGACGGGACGGTCTACGTCACCGAAATCGAAGGTGGTCGCATTACAGCGATCGCGCCAGATGGTAGCAAGCGGACGTTTGCCGACACGGGCGGCGCACCCAATGGCGCGGCGCTTGGTCCTGATGGCTATCTCTATGTGACTAATAACGGGGGCAAAGGGCCAGGCTACATCCAGCGGATCGATGCGCGGGGCAAGGTGGAAACGCTCTACGATCACTGGGAAGGGCATCCCTTTCAGGGACCAAATGATCTGGTCATGGATGCCCACGGCGGTTTCTACTTTACCGATCCCGGCTCGGTGTCACGCGAGGGGCTCAAATTTGGCCATCTCTACTACGCCCGGCGGGACGGCAGCGAGGTCAAGCGGTTGCAGTATTATTTCTCCCTGCCCAACGGCATCGCCTTGACCCCAGACGGAGCGACGCTGATCGTGTTGGAGTCGCTGACCGGCCGCGTGTGGGCTCTCCCCATCGAGCGCCCGGGGACCCTGGCCCAGGTAGACGCGGGCGCCCGTGCGGGAGCGCCCCGGGCCTGGCCGGTTGCTGCTTTGCTGACGACCGTGCCGCAGCCGGCCGCCCCGGATGGCATGTGCGTGGACGAGGCGGGTAACCTGTTGATTTGTGCCCACAACAGCGGTGTGGTCTCCGTCCACGCGCCCGACGGGACCCCGCTGTCGCAGATTGTGGTGGAGGACCGGAGACTGACCAATTGCTGTTTTGGCGGCACTGACTTTCAGACCCTCTACATCACCGAGTCCGGTCTCGGACGGGTGGTCATGGTCCGCTGGGAACGGCCCGGACTCCGCCTCCACGACCGTTGAGAAGCAGAGGGGCGCAAATCGCCGAGCGTGTACAGAAGATACCCCTCAGTTGCAAATCCCCCCGCGCTCCGCGCTTCCCCCCTTTGCAAAGGGGGGATCAAGGGGGGATTTCTGCCGCATGTACGTTTGTAAGCCTGCCTTAGGGATCAATCCTGGCAGAAGCATAACCGCCGAGCACCTCGGCCCCCTCTTGATTCATGGTGGAAACGGCCAGATCGACGAAATACTGACCACCTTCCTCTCGGATGGCTTCCACGGTTGCTTTAGCGATCAGGGTATCCCCGGGCCATACTTGGCGCGTGAACCGCACCCCAAATCGGGTCAGGCGCCCATCCCCCACATAGTTGGTCAGCATCTTGCCCGTCATTCCCATGGTCAGCATGCCATGGGCAAACACGGAGGGATACCCGGCAACTTTGGTGGTGTAGACCTCATCCGTATGAATAGGGTTGTAATCCCCAGACGCGCCCGCGTATTGGACAAGCTGGGTCCGCGTCAGGTTGTTCACGATGTCTGCTTCGTGGGTATCCCCCACCTTGAGCATACGTGCCGACAATGCCATGACTGCCCTCCTAATTCTGATCGACGGGGCGTTCGGTCCGGACACCAACGCCGCGGGCCGTAATCACCAGCTCCCCGTTTTGATTCCGATACTCAGTCACGGTCTCCGTGAAGACCAGCTTGCCCGCCCGGCGCCCTTCTTTTTCCCAGGTCTTGCCCGGCTTCACCCTGGCCGTCAAGACATCACCGGGCCTGAGATGGCGGTGATACTCGAAGTGTTGTTCGGCATGGAGACCGCCGCCGCCACCGCTGCTGCGTTGCACGCCTGTGGGTTCCTTGCCCGAGCCAAACCAGGGCTGCCTGACTCTGGGCCGCAGCGGATAGTCGGGATCAAATTGGGCACTGGCTATCGCAAAGGTCGGCGGGGCAATGATGGACCCCGGCTCGGTGGTCTTGGCATAGTCTTCGTCAGCATAAATCTTGTTGTCGTCGCCAATGGCGCGGGCGAACAGCATGATGTGGCCCGCCTCGATGGGAAATTTTTTCACTGCCACGGTTGTTCCTCCTTGTTTCTTTTCCGACAATGGCATTCCGCTGTCGGGAGCATATGTCTGCCGCTTTGTGGTTGCAAGCCTTCAGGCATCGTCCGGGAATTTACTTTTGCACCTCACGAGAACGACCTCTTGCCGCCTGGCTTCCGCTCTGCCATAAGAGACTGGCTGGGTCTATCGGCTTGTCCGCCTCAGCGGCACGGAAAAGGAGGAATGATGCAATACGATCTCATGATTAAAAATGGCACTATCATCGATGGCTCGGGGCTCCCCCGCTTTCGCGCTGACGTGGGCATTGTCCACGGCAAGATTGCTACCATCGGCAAAATTCGCGACCGCGCCAAGGAAGTCCTCGACGCCGACGGCCATGTCGTAGCACCGGGTTTCATCGATGCCCATACCCATATGGACGCGCAGGTGTTCTGGGATCCCCTGGGTACCTGCTCCTGCTGGCACGGCATCACCAGTGTAGTGATGGGCAACTGCGGCTTCTCGCTGGCGCCCTGTGGCGAGAAGGACAAGCTTCTGGTGATGCGCAACCTTGAGCGCGCCGAGGACATCGCCCCCGAGGCGATGGAGGCTGGCATCAAGTGGAGTTGGACGACCTATCCCGAATATCTGGATGCGGTCGAGCGCCTGCCCAAGGGCATCAACTACGCCGCCTATGTTGGCCATTCCGCGTTGCGCACCTACGTGATGGGGGAGCGGGCGTTCACCGACGCCGCCACGTCCGATGACTTGGAAGCGATGAAGCGGGAAGTGCGCGATGCGATTCGGGCGGGTGCCGTTGGCTTTACCACCTCGCGCACCCACAACCACCAGACCCCGGATGGCCAGCCGGTGGCGAGCCGTCTCGCGACCTGGGACGAGGTCCGCCAACTGGTCGGTGTCATGGGGGAGATGAACGCCGGCGTGTTTGAAATTGCGAACGAAGACGTCAGGTTCGATCCCGACCGGGTCCACGAGTATCTCGGTCGCCTCAAGGCGCTGGCCGTTGACACCGGCGTGCCCGTCACGTTTGGCATGTTCAGCAGCCGCCAAGCGCCGGACATGTGGCGGCCATTCTTTACCCTGGCGGACGAGACCGCGGCAGCCGGTGGGCGCATGTTCATCCAGGTGCATAGCCGCTCACTGAATGTGGTGCTCTCCTTCGAGACGGTCACCCCGTTCGACAAGCTGCCGGTGTGGCGAGAGCTTCGCACGTTGCCGCTGGCGGAACAGGAAGCGAAGCTCCGCGACCCTGACATCCGTCACAAGCTGGTTGAAGCGGTCTACCAGACACCGCGAGACTCAAGCCGCAGGGTCGGCGCCGAACCGCGCGCGGCCCATTTCAAGTGGCTCCTGGTCATGGAGAAAGCAACGCCGCCGTACCGCTCGGTTGCCGAGATTGCCGCAGACCTCAACAAAGATCCGGTGGAAGTCTTCATCGACCTGGCGCTGGCGAAGCACTTGAAACAATTCTTCCTGCAGCCCCTGGTCAACGAGAATCAGGACCACGTGCTGGAGATGATCAAGCACCCCCGCTCTGTGGTCACCTTCTCGGACTCTGGAGCACACGTTTCCCAAATCATGGACTCATCCCTACAGAGCCACCTGTTGAGCCACTGGGTACGGGAGAAGCAGGCGGTGACGCTGGAGGAAGCGGTGCGGATGTTGAGCTTCGTGCCGGCCTCCCACTGGGGGTTGACCGGACGCGGCTTGCTGCGCGAGGGGTGGGCTGCTGATGTCGTCATTTTCGATCCCAACACGATCACGCCGCTGCTGCCAGAACTGACGCATGACCTGCCTGCCGGCGCTCGGCGGTTGCAACAGAAAGCGACTGGTATCGTGGCCACCGTGGTCAACGGCGAGGTCGTGCTGCGCAATAACGAACACACCGGCGCGCTTCCTGGTCAGTTACTGCGTGGTCCGCTGGCCCGCCGCTAACGCCCATCGGTCCTCACTGAAGGTATTGTGGCGATGGGTTCCCTCTCCCCTCGCGGGAGAGGGACAGGGTGAGGGGGCGTCCGGCAGCACATCGGCCGTGAGACCCCCAAAGGAGGTACTGACATGCCAGCACGCAAGCCTGAAGAGTGTGACACCCTTTTGATCGAGGCGCTGCACAAGGGAGACCTGGAAGCAGCCGTCGCTCTGTACGAGCCGAACGCCAGTTTTGTCCAGGACTCGGGCCAGGTAGTCGCAGGCCGGGCAGCAATCCGCGAGGTCATGCAAGGTTTTCTGGCACTCAAGCCGAAGTTTACCATGGAGGTCAAAGCTGTCCAAAGTGGAGACGGAGGCCTCGCTCTGACCCGCGCGAAATGGAGTGCCACCGGCACCGGCCCTGACGGCAAACCGGTCACGCTGTCTGGGAATAGCACGGAGGTGGTCCGCCGCCAGCCCGATGGCACCTGGCTCTTTGTGATCGATAACCCGCGCGGGGCGGATTGAGGCGGATAGTTAAGTATTTTGTTCCTAACCATAAGGTAGGGAGGGAGACAGCAAGATCTTGCTGTCTCCTCGTGTCCACAATCAATCGTTTCAGGCAGCAAGTGCCGGGTTCACATTGGTGCGAGGGGTGCTAGGGCATCGACCTCCGCGAGCTCTGCAGCCGACAGCTTCCAATTCGCCGCTGCGGCATTGGCACGCACCTGCTCGGGGGTCGTCGCACCGGCGATGACCGAGACAACACAAGGATGCGCGGCCAACCATGACACCGCCAGTTCTAGGACTGTACGCCCTCGTTGCTCGGCGAAGCTTTGCAGCGCCTCGACCTTCGTGAAGTTCTCTTCTGTGGCTAAGCCCTTGAAGTACTTGAAGGTGGCCAGGCGCGTCCCGGTGGCGAACGCCTCGCCCCGCCGATACTTGCCCGTCAGCATCCCACTGGCCAGCGGGAAGTAGGGCAGTTGTCCCAGACCGTGCCGCTCGCAGGCAGGGATTACATCCCGTTCGGCCCCACGATTCAGCAAGTTCCACTCGTTTTGGGCCGTGACGAAATGGACCAACCGGCGCTCTTGCGCTTGGGTCGTCGCCTCTGCGATCTGCGCGCCCGAAAGGTTCGAGCAGCCCACCGCACGTACTTTGCCCTGGTGCACAAGGTCGTCCAGGGCCGCCAAGGTCTCCTCGATCGGTGTGGTTGGATCGGGGTAGTGGATCTGGTAGAGGTCGATCCACTCTGTGCCTAGCCGCTGTAGACTGGCCTCCAGACAGCCGACGAGGTATGTCCGCGTCCCCCACCGCTCGCCGCTGTTCCGCATCATGGCAACGCCGCCAAATTTTGTTGCCAGTACGACCTCTTTGCGCCGCGGGCCGAGCACCTGGCCAATAAACTCCTCGGACTGGCCATTGCCATACATGTCCGCAGTGTCGAAGAAGGTGATGCCCGCATCGAGGGCGGCGTTCACTACGGCGCGACTCGCCGCCAGGTCAATCTTCATGCCGAAATTGTTACACCCGAGGCCTACAAGAGTCGCTTCGAGTCCCGAGGTACCGAGCGGACGCTTCTCCATCATGGGTTCCCCCTTCTAGCAATACGCCTTAACTTTTTGACACGTAGAGGCAGTCCTGCAGGGCTGCCCTTCCCCCAGGGCGACCACATCGGGTCGCCCCTACAGCAAGATCCGACTGTCACAAAAAATTATTTAATCGCCAGCGGGTTCAGCGGGCTGCCGACCGCGTGCGGAATGTAGAGCGGCGGCGCCACCCACAGGAACTCGTACACCCCATCCGCCGCGCAGTCTGTGGCCAGTTCTTCAAAGTGGAAGATCTCTCCCAGTGATAATCCCATGTCCCGGATCGCCACTTGGTGAAAGGGGATGAACTCACCGTCAATTTCCGAGGGCAGCCGCTCCACTGCAATGTTGTCGACGGCGATACAGGAGATTTCTTTCTTGCGTAGCCACTCGGCGGTGAACACCGACACCCCGGGTTGGGCATGGAAGTAGGCCTCCTTTTCCTGGGGGGTCTTGAGCGTGTACCAGTACGGCACCCAGCCGGTACGTAGGCACAGCGCATCCCCGCTTTTCACCTCGACCTTCTGCACCTGGCAGCAACCTTCGAGGTCTGCCACGGTGATGGGGTAATCCGCAGGCAGGTGCCCCTCTTTCTCACACCTTTTGTAGCGCACCATATCGAGGAGCACGCCCCGGGTGACAAACGACTGAGAGAGCTTGCCGATGTCGTTCTTGGCCGCGCCGCCGTGCGCGGTGACGGCGCTAGCGGGCAGGTCGTTGTAGAACTTGTTATCGTAGCCCACATGGGCGAGGCTGTCCCACTGCGTCGAGCCCTGCAGGTACATGGTGATGTAGTCGTCGTTGGCGATGGCCGCGCCGGGCAGGCCGAGCTCTTTGAGCGGCACATTGAGAATCGCCATGAACCGCTGGGCCGGGGTGCGCGTGGGAAAAACCGGTCCGGCCTGATCGATAGGAATGCAACAGCAAAAGACTTTGCCTTTCTTCACCAACTTGGCTGCCGCCATGATCACTTCCGGTGTGATGAAATTGGCCGTGCCCTTTTCATCGTTCTTGCCCCAGCGGCCCCAGTTGCTAACCTTCGGTAACGCTTCGCGTCCTGGCATATGGCCCTCCTTCTGTTAAGGTTGGACCGTCTTTATATCCCAGCAACAACCTCTGGTGTAGAGCGGCAGGATTCGTCTCCATCATCTGCCCCCGAGAAATGGCCGCATTGTTCTGGATTCCCGCTTTCGCGGGGAGCTAGTAGGGTGCGCTCCGCGCACCACAGAGCCGAGGCAAAGAAACCGGTGCGCAAGCGCACCCTACAAACTGGCTTGCAGGAGTATGTAGGAGAAGGTGGTGTGAGCTTTCGCCCTCATGGTCGTGTGGTCTGCGCCACGTTGTCCACCACCTCGGCGAGGGCAACACGCAGTTCGCGCAGCTTGGGCGGTTTGCTCAGGACGCGGTCCACATGGGGCGACAGGTCTCCTTCGCTCACCAGGCGCTGCCCCCAGCCGGTGAGGAGGATCACCGGCGTCGTCGGCGCGGCCGCCTTTATGGCTGCGGCCACCCGGCGGCCATCCACATAAGGCATGCCGAGGTCGGTAATCACGGCCGCGAACGACTCCCCGCGCTGCACCGCCGCCCTGAACAAGTCGATGCCGCTCTGCCCGCTGTCCGCTGCGCTGACGAGGTGACCATCCCCTTCCAGCGTGTCGCATAGAGACTTGAGGAGCAGCGGGTCGTCGTCCACGATGAGGAGGCGCAACTGCGTCGGCACTTGCCCGTGGGCTGCGGGCAGGGCCGGCTTCCTAGCCACGTCCAGGGGCACCGCAAAGATGAGCCGCACGGTCGTGCCCTGACCCATGGTGCTGTCAATCTCAAGCTCCGCGCTGTGGCGTTGCACGATGCCATACACCATCGCTAGGCCTAGTCCAGTGCCGTGCTCACCCTTAGTGGTGAAAAACGGCTCCAGACAGCTGCGCCGCGTGTCCTCGTCCATCCCTACACCTGTGTCGCAGACCTCCACCTGCACGTGCGTGAGGGCGTCCCTGTTGCCCTCGCACGGTTCGGCGGACACAGCCCGCGTGCGCAGGGTGAGGGTCCCGCCTTCGGGCATTGCATCCACGGCGTTGAAGACGAGATTGAGGAGGGCCTCACGCAGTTCGCTCTCCACCCCCATGATAGCGGGCAGGTCCGGCGCGAGGTCCAGGCGCAGGTCGATGACTAAGCCTTGTTGCTGCGGCATGTCGCTCCAGCGGGCACGCGTCAGGTCGACCGCCTGCTGCAGCACCTGCGTCAGGTCGACCGGGAGTAGCATGAGTTGGGGCTCGCGCTGCCGGTAAAACTCCCGCAGGCGCGAGACCGTGTGGGCGACGTCCTCAATGGCGTTCTGCATGGTCTCCAGGTGTGACCGGGCGTTGGGGCTCAGGTTGGGTTCGTTCTCTAGCAGGGACTCGGTGTAGAGGGCGAGAGGCGAGATGGCGTTGTTGATATCGTGGGCAATGCCGCTGGCCATCTGGCCGAGCGCGCGTAGGCGCTCCTGTTGCAGCACGGCCTGTTGCGTCTGGCGCAAGTCGTCGTAGGCCTGCTGCAAGGAGGCGTGGAGTTGTGCCTGATGCGCGGCCAGCGCGACGTGTCCGCTCAACTGCTGCACGAACTCACACTCGCCGCTGCTGAAGCTGTGCGGTTGCCGCCGCGCGGTCATGAGGACCCCGAAAACCTTGCTCTCAACCAGCAGTGGCGCCGCCACCAGCGAATGCAGGCCGCCCCGCGCCAACTGTTGCAGGAAAGGCACCTGCACCCGGCTGAGGTCTGGCTCGTACACCAAGTGCCCGCGCACGCAGCCCGCCAGACCGCTTTGCGCGAGGGCAAGGCGCGCCTCCCTCATCAGAGCCAGTTCCAGCGCCAGCCCCTCGCTGCGGGCGCCGACGCTGGTGACGGTCAGCACCTCGTCGGTCGGGTCGTAGAGACAGAGACACCCGAAATCGATCGGCAGGTCGTCCTCCAGACTGCGAATGACGACCTGGAAGATGCTTTGCAGGTCCAGCCGCTCGCCGATGGCGCGCGTGATGCGGTTCAGCAGGTCGAGCCGGCCCAGTTGCGCTTGCAGCTTCTGCTCGGCCTGTTTGCGCTCCGTGATGTCCCGTAAGAAGCCGGTGAACATCGGCGCGCCGGGCATCTGGGTAATGCTCAACTCCACAGGGATCACTGAGCCGTCGGCCCGCTGGCCGACGATTTCTAGGCGTCTCCCGAGCACCGGCGCTTCACCGGTCGCCAAGTAATGGGCAAGTCCGCGCCGATGTTGCTCTCGCAACGTAGGAGGGATGATGATATCGGCCAAGGGCTGGCCAATCACCTCGCTGCCACGGTAGCCGAAGATCTGCTCTGCGGCTGGATTGAAATCCACTATCCGCCCCTCATGATCCATGGTGATGAGGCCGTCCATCGCGGTCTCGACAATGGCGCGACTACGCTGCTGGCTCTGGCGCAGGGCCTCTTCGGCCTGTCTATGCTCGCTGACTTCCGCCTCCAGGGCAGCCGTTCGCTCCTTGATCTTGGCTTCCAGGCGATCGTTTACATGCCGTAATTCGTCCTGGGCCAGAGCCAATTCCTGGTTTTTCTGCACTGCCGCTTCATAGGTGGAGAGCAGGAGATTGAGAATTTGCAGTCGGTCCGAGGTGATGAAAAATTTGCGTCCAGCAAAAAAGATTTCCACGCCCACCTGCGTGCGTTCGGTCTCGCGCAGGTGCCGGTTGGCCAGCACATACGCCACCCGGGCGAGGAGGTAGCGCTCGTCGTAGGGCTTGAAGAGGAAGCTGTCGGCCCCGGCCTCCAACCCTCTCACCACATCGGCGGGGTCGCTCAGGGAGGTCAAGAGGATCACCGAAATGCTTTTGAGTTTGTCTTCCTGCTTGATCTGGCGGCAGAGCTCGTAGCCATCCATCTCGGGCATGATGATGTCGCTGATAACCAGGGCAGGCGGGCGCTGGCCGATGGAGGCGAGGGCTTCCCGGCCGTTGCGCACGGTGGAGAGGCTATAGCCGTGCTGTTCGAGGATGTATTGCAATTGCTTGGCCTGTGTAGGGCTGTCCTCGACAATGAGGATTTCCACATGCTCTCGGGTTGCATTGGTTTTCATGGCTTGGTCACCACCGTTGTCAAGGTTTTGGCAATGGCCTCGGGCGGCAACACCTGCAGCGCTGCGCCGACCTGGATCGCCTGACCGGGCATGCCGTGAATAACTGAACTCTCTTCATCCTGCGCGATGGTGAGGGCACCTGCGTCCTTGAGACGTTTCAATTCCTCCACGCCGTCCTCTCCCATCCCGGTCAGCAGCACGCCCACCGCATGCGGTCCGAACACTGCGGCAACGGAACGGAAGAGAAATGAGACCGCAGGGCGCATGCCGTTTTCCTGTACATCTTTGCTCAGCAGGATGCGGTGGTCTGTGCTCACGCCCAGGTGAAAGTCATCCGGCGCAACATAGGCATGGCCGGGTAACAGACGTTCGCCCGCCGTGGCCACCCGGGCCGGAAAGCCGGAAGAGTGCGCCAGCCACTCGACAAAGCCGGCCACAAAGCCTGACGCCATGTGCTGCACAATGAGCACGGGAACGGCAAAATCTTTGGGAAGGCCGGAGAGGAGGGTTCGCAGCGCCAGCGGGCCGCCAGTCGAAGCCCCAATGGCCACGGCCTGGATGGTCCCTGGCGGTTTCTGCGTTTCCACCGGCGGAACCGTGGGGATTGCTGGCATAAATCTGGACCGCGGCCAGCGCCTGACCACTTTGACTTCGGACATCAGTTTGACCGTCGCCACGAGTTCCTTTACCTGGACCGCGTGATGCGGATGGCCAGGCCCAGGTGGTCGGGCCACAACGGCCAGCGCGCCGGCCTCGATTGCCTGAAAGGTGGTAGCCATGGCAGCCACACTGACACTGCCGCTGACGATCACAATGGGCGTCGGACAGGTCTCCATGATTCTCCGCGTCGCCTCAAAGCCATTCACCTGGGGCATATGAATGTCCATGGTGATCACGTCGGGCTTCGTCTGTTGAGCAGCTTTGAGACCTTCCTCGCCATTCGCCGCAATTCCCACCACCCGAATCCCTGGGTCAGCATTGAGCACGTGCGTTAAGAACTCCGCCACGACGCGTGAATCTTCCACTACGAGAACCCTGATGACTTTTTGTTCGCTGAGCTTCATATCAGTCGCCGGATGACCTCCAGCAGGTTGCTTTGCTCGAAGCTGCTTTTCACCAGGTAGGCGTTGGCGCCGACGTCGATGCCTTGCTCGCGGTCCTCGCGGGACTCGAGCGCGGTGACCAACACCACGGGCAACTCGGCGAGCTTTGTGTCGGCGCGAATTCTCGTCGTGAGACCGAAGCCATTCAGCCGCGGCATGTCCACGTCGGAAACCACCAGGTCGAATGCGCCGCTCCGCAACTTGGTGAAGGCATCGATGCCGTCCACGGACGTCTCCACCTGGTACCCCGCCGTTTCGAGGAGGTTCTTGAGCAAGGTCCGTGCAGTGATAGAGTCTTCGGCCACGAGCACCGATTGCTTCTTGGTCTCGAGGGTCTCCACGGTAGCCGGCGCAGCTCGGGCGCCGGTTTCGCTGGCGCGCACGGCGGATTGCAGCAAGTCAGGCACGTTGAGAATGGGGACGACCTTGCCGCTGCCCAGAACGGTCGCCCCGGCAATGTTCCGCACCCGCGCGAGCTGGGGGCCGAGCGTTTTCACCAGGACTTCCTGCTCGTTGACAACCTCATCGACCACAAAAGCGATCTGCTGATTGGCGGCAGCCAGCACGACGGCGGGCTGCACGTCCGGCTGCCCGTTCGCCGCAGTTTTTCGCGGCAGTGCCAGTACCTCCGCGAGCCGCGCCAATGACAGCGCCGCCCCGTTGAGCGCAATCGTCTCCCGGTTCTCGACGGTTTTAATGTCCGCTTGCTTGACGCGCGCCACGCGCTCCACATGGCTGGTGGGCAGCACAAACAGTTGGTCGTCCACACGGACGACGACCCCGCGAAAGCGCGTGAGCGTCAGCGGCAAAAGGATGCGGAACGTGGTTCCTTTGTCCAGCACAGTCTCGACGGAGAGCGCGCCGTTTAACTTTTCCACCTTCTCCTTGACGATGGCCAGGCCGAGGCCGCGACCGGAGATGTCAGTGATGATCGGGCTGGTGGAAACTCCGGGTTGGAAAATGAGGGACACCGCCTCTTGATGGCCGAGGGCGTCCGCTTTCTCCGGCGCAAGCAGGCCGAGCTGCACAGCAGTCGCTTTGACTTTGCCCGCGTCGATGCCGGCGCCGTCATCGGTGATCAGCAGCTCTACATGGCTGCTGTTTCGCGGCGAAATAGCAATCGTCAGTGTCCCGTGCGGCGGCTTGCCTTTTTGCACGCGCCCAGCCGGCGCTTCAATGCCGTGGTCCAGAGAATTTCTGACCAAGTGAATGAGGGGATCCTTCAGCTCCTGCAAAATCCGCCGATCAATCTCGATGTTGCCGCCGCGAATCACCAGCTCGACTTCTTTGCCCTGGTCACGGGACAGTTCGCGAATGAAGCGCGGAAACACCTCCAGCAGGGCTGAGAACGGCTGGACCACCACCTTGTTCATCTCGTCGAGCAGCGTGTCCACCATCCCCCCGACCAACCGTCGATCGTGGTCCGCCGTCTTGGTCAGGTCCACCAGTTCCCTCTCTAGTAATTCGACGAAATCCCGGCTCCACTCCAAGAACTCCAGCACGCGCAGCACCTGCGAGCTAGTCGGCAACCCGCCGTTCCGTTCACTTTCGCGAGATTGCCGAATCGGTCGCACGTCGGGCCGCAGCTTCGCCCATTTCCTTTTCCATTCGGCAGGGTGCGCCTGCAGTTGCCGCAACTTCGTCGCGTGCTGAGTAGCGGCCAGTTTGGCGGACAAGAGTTCCTCGGCTTGCCGCAGCACAGCGTCGAGCTTGGTAGTGGACACTCTGACCGTATCGGCCAGGCCGCGTTTCTCCTGAGAGCTAGTGCGTGCGACCTCCACCGGAGCTGCGGCAGGAACCTCCACCGGCTTCTCCAGCAATTCCGGCGGTCTTGACGACAGATTGTGCGTCAACACGGAGTGGAGGGCTTCGATCAAGCCGGTGACGGGCGGCTTTGGCGGAGCGGTGGGCTCGGCGTCGAGGCACTGCAGCAAGGTGCCGAGCGCGCCCACAACCTGGTGCAAGAGATCAAACAAGTCCGGAGATGGGGTGATTTCCCGGCGTTTCAGGGTAGCAAAGACGCCTTCCAAGGATTGGCACAGGGCTTCGATGTCCGTCACGTTGACCGTGCGCGCCGCGCCTTTGAGGCTGTGCGCCGCACGAAAGGTCGTCTCGAGAATGCCGACGCGCGCCTCCGCGGTCGCAGCCTGCTCCAACTCGACCAGGCCCGAAGCGATCACTTGGATATGCTCCTGCGCTTCGACTGTGAACGTCGCCAGCAGGCGCTGCAGGAAGTTGTCATCTTTCGTGGGCATGGGACGCCTCACACCTGGTATTGCTCGACCATACGCTTGAGCTTCTGTCCCAGCTCGTGCAGGCTGTGCGCGGCCGTCTCGGCCTGCTTCGTCCCGGCTACGTTTTGCATACTCGCCTGCTTGATGTTCTCCATCGCCAGCGCCACCTGGTCCGTCCCCACCAACTGCTGCTGGCTCGACGCCGCAATCTGCGTGGCCGCTTGCGCCGCTTCCGTGATGCTGTCGGCCAGGGAGCGAATGGCTTCGCCCGCTTCCGTCGATTGCTTCACGCCGGCCTCCACCGCTTTGCTCCCTTGCTCGGTTGCCAGCACCGCTGCCGTCGTCGCCTTTTGAATGTCGTTCAAAATGGTCCGCACCTGCGCCGTCGCCTGCTTCGATTGCTCCGCCAAACTCCTCACCTCGTGTGCCACCACGGCAAAGCCCTTGCCTTGTTCGCCCGCTTTGGCCGCTTCAATCGCCGCGTTCACCGCCAGCAGGTTGGACTGTTCAGTCAGGTCGTTAACGGCGGCGATGATCTCGCCGATGGCCTGGCTCTGCTCGCTCAGCTTGGCCACACTCTCGGCGATGGACTCCATTTGCGCCCGAATGCGCTCCATGCCGTCGATGGCGGCTTGGACGGCTTGCCGGCCGGCCTGCGCGACGTGCGTGGCTTTCTGCGCGCTGTCGGCGACGTACTTGGCTTTCTGGCTGGAGACTTGAGCGGTTTGTTTGACTTCTTCGACGGTCGTGGTGGTCTGGTTCACCGCCGCGGCGGTTTCGCTTGAAGTGGCGGCGAGCTGGGCCGTAGACGAAGAAATCTGCGTCGCGCTCAGGCCCAGGACAGTGACCCCCTCGCTCAAGCTGCGAATCTGTTCGCGCAAATTTCCCGCCATGCGGTGGAAGGTTTGCGCGAGCCGGCCGATTTCGTCGGCGCGCTGGTCGCGGGACAGATTGACCGTCAGGTCTCCGGCGGCAATCTGCTCGACCATACCGGAAATCTCCTGAATCGGGGTGCAAATAACCCGGCTCAGAACCAGTACCATAACCACGGCAACCAAGAGCGCGAGGGTGCCGAAAAAGGTGAAAAGACGGAAGGATTCGCGCGACCGTTGTTGAGACACCACGATAGCAGCCCTGGCTCTCTCTTTTGCTGTGCTGCCGAGTTCCATAGCGATGGCCCGTATCCCCTCATAACGCTCGGCCTGGATCCCAAGTCCCAGCCTCCTGGCCTCCTCAATTTTTCCGTCGTAAATCTCGGCAATCTGGACATCGCGAGTTTGCTTGTAGTCCTTGCGGACACCTTCCAGGTCTTGGAGTCGGCGCAGGAAGTGCGCATCGTTTCCCTCTAGCTGGAAGAGTTCTTGCGTGAGGTGGTCGGCCTCTTGGTCCCGGTTCCTGAGGTCCTTTTCAGTCGCCTCTTGTTCGACCCGATTGGTGGTCAGCATCATCTGCTGGATATCCGCCTGCTGACGGTTCAGGTCAGCGCGCAGTTGCATCAGATCGGTGACAAGGGTGAAGTCGTGTTCAAATAGTACTTTCTGTGAGGCCTGAGTCTCGGAAAGGATCAGGGACGCCGTCAGCATGCTGGCGATCAGCAGGACGACAATCAGGCCAAAGCCCATAAAGAGCTTCGACTGGGTTGGCAGGTTCAGGAACCATTTCATACCGTTTGCCCCGCTTTCCTCTCGCCGTGTCTGCAACACCGGGTTAAGGGTGCGCCTCCTCGCGGACAATCACTCTCGGGTCAGCGAGGATTTTCGCCGCATCCAGGATCACCAACCGTTGGCCCGTCACTCCCTGCAGATACTCCTGACGAATCCCCGTCAGCGTAGGCAGCGGCGGTTGCATCTCCCGCAGCGGAATCCGGCGTACTCCGGCAACGGCGTCGGCCAACAGGCCGAACCGCATGGGTCCGTCGCTGAGGATGAGTACTTTGTTGAGATCGGTCAGTCCTTTTGCCGGCAGGTCGAAGAATTTTTTCAGATCGACGACTGACACGATCTGCCCGCGCACGTTGATGATGCCGGCAACAAACAGCGGCGTGCCCGGCAGCGGGGTGAGTTCTTTCAAGGGATAGACCTCGTGTACGAAAGACGATTCGATGGCATACCTTTCGTCAGCCAGGAGAAACTCGACAATCTCAAGCTGTTCCTGCCCGTCCTTATCCACCTCCGGCTCGCGGGCCAAGGCCTTTGCTCGTGCCTTCAGGATCTTCTTCTTTTCCTCGATGCTGGGCGCTGCTGCCCTTTGCTCAAGGGTCTCTCGCACGCTCTCCAATCGGCGATGAATCTCCCGCCAGTCAATGCGCGACGCCGGTCCGTTGGTTACCGCTTTCGCTTCCTCGGTCATGTCGGTGTCTCCATGAACATTGTTGACTGAATAAGTTCCCTGAACCGCCCGGCGACTAGGCCGTCAGACCGAGGCAGTACCTCGTTGTCCCCATAGCGTTTCAACAGGGTGAGCGCATTGGTGAAATGCTTGGCGGCCTCTTTGCCCCGCTGGTGTCGCAGCGCTAGAGTACCCAACGCGAAATGGGCAACCACGCAGTCCGGGTCGAGATAGAGCGCCCGCTTCAAGGCGGCAACGGCTTCTTCGAGGGCGCCCTGTTCCTGGAGAATAGTCGCGCGAAGATAATGCAACCCCGCGTCGAGCTTGTCCGCAGCGAGGGCTTTCTCGGTCCAGTCTCGGGCTTCGACAAGCTGACCGAGGTTGGCGCACGTGCGCGCCAATAAGGCTACACTCTCCGCCCTCGCTACAGGGTCCGCTTTGCGTTTCTGAGCTGCCTCGACGTAGTCCCCCCGTTCGTACAGCGCCAACGCCTCTTTAGCTTCAACTGGCGTGGCCTCTTCCAGTACCGGAGCTACCGGCGCAGGCGACTGCCCGGTCCCTTTCCTGTACAGGGTCGCTTGCTCGAAATGGATTGGCGCGAACAGCGAAAAAAGCTGGGAAGAGGTTTCGACCAGACTGACGATGAGCCAGCCGCCCTCCACCAACGAGCGGTGGAAATGGTGAATCACGCTCTGAGCGCGCTCCGCCGCGAAATACATCAACACGTTCCGGCAAAAAATCAGGTCCATCGCGTTCGTGTTGTTGGCAAGCGCGGGATAGGTATCTTCTGCCAGGTTGAGGGAGGCAAACGTCACCATCGCCTTGATCCGGGGCAGAATGGCAAAACGCTGGGCAGCGACTGGTTTGAAATAGTTTTCTTTCAGCCACGCTGGGGCATCGCGAAACGACCATTCGCCAAAAACGCCCTCTGCGGCCTTCCGTAGGAAGCAAGGATTGACGTCCGTGCCCAGGATGGTCACGTGCCACTGGCACGGGTCAGGCAAGACGCGATCGAGCAAAATCGCGATGGAATACGGCTCCTCTCCCGTACAACAACCCGCGCTCCAAATTCTCAGACGCCGTTCAGCCCCCTGCCGGACGCGCAGCAATTCCGGCAGAATGCGCTCGCCGAGGATTGCAAAGCTGCGCGGCTCGCGGAAGAAATAGGTCTCCCCAACAGTCAGCTCGCTCGCGAGGATTTCAATCTGATTCTTTGTGAGCGGCGCTGACAGCAGCCACCGCGCGCACGATTCCGCATCTGGAGTACCAAACTCACGCGCGGCCGACCGGATACCTCTCTCCAAATCGCGCCAACGTGCCCGCGGAAAATGCAGACCCAGTTGGCTAGTGACACACTCGCTGAGTTGGGAAAGCAGTTGGTCTGACAGGCCTCGGGTCATCTTTGACTCCTAGGTCGGCGTCATCGCTTGCTCCAGGGTCTTTTCCTCTTCGAGAGAGAGAAACGTATCTAGATTGTGAATGAGGATCAGTCCGTCCTCCAGCTTCACCACGCCTTCTACGTATTCGAGGCCAGGAAGAATCCGGTCGGCTGCGGTCAGTTCTTCTTCCCAACGTTCCACCACACTGACGACTGCATCCGCCACCAGCGCTGCCGCCCGCTTGGCCGTGCGCGCAATGATCAAGTGATCGCTGAGGCTCATTTCCCGATCCGGCAGGCGGAACCGCTTGCGAATGTTGATGACTGGAATCACCTGTCCCTGCACGTTGATAACTCCGAGCACTATTGCGGGCGCCTTTGGCACCGGCGTGATTGCCGCGACCCGGACAATGCGTTCGACCGCAGCAAGGTGCAGGGCGTACTGCTGTTCGTCCAGATTGAATACCACTATTGATCTCTGCATAAGCTTTGAGAGCCCTGCCTTGAACAGACAAGCAGTTCGCTGCGCAACTGGGCTGTGGCAAAGATATGAAGGTCCACCTGCCGCCCCCTAAGACTATTAGATGGAAGAACATAGCGAAGTATCGGGAGTATTAACTATTTCTTAACATGCTTCCTTGCGCTGAGATAAAAACATTAAGAAATAGTGAGTGCTCCCGATAGAGAGAAAACCGGCTACGGTTTCAGTGCCGAAAAGGTCTGAGGGGGTGGGTTGGCATCAAGAGTACGTCTAACCCCGACATTCTGCGGGTTATATGCGAAAACACAACGCTCCTCACCCTATTTACAAACTTTGATTTGGCAGGATGGAGCAGGAGAATGGGGAAAATGAAAATTGAAGTGACCTCTATGGCTTTACAACCCACGCCCCCGTTCGTGCGCGAGTTAGTGGTTGGGTTACTAGTTGCTTTGCTGATGACCCTGAGCTCTGTGCATGCTGTGCAAGCTGCCCCGGGCGATCTCGACCCCACCTTCGACAGCGACGGCCGGGTGACCACCGACTTCGCGGGCAACTCTGACGTGGCCTTCGCCGTCGCCATTCAGACCGACGGCAAGCTGGTGGTAGCGGGGTGGGCGTTTACCAGCACTGATTATGACTTCGCCCTGGCGCGCTATAATCCCGATGGCAGCTTGGACTCCACCTTCGGTAGCGGCGGCCGGGTCACCACCGACTTCGCCGGCAACTCTGACATGGCCTTCGCCCTCGCCATCCAAGCCGACGGCAAGCTGGTGGCGGCGGGGCGGGCGTTTACCAGCACCACTAAGAGTGACTTCGCCCTGGCGCGCTATAACCCCGACGGCAGCCTAGACTCCACCTTCGGCAGCGGCGGCCGGGTCACCACTGACTTCGCCAGCAGCTCTGCCGAGGTTTTCGCTCTCGTCATCCGAGCCGACGGCAAGCTGGTGGTGGCGGGGGGCACGAGCATCGGCTTTAGCGATCTTGACTTCGCCCTGGCGCGCTACAACTCCGACGGCAGCTTGGACCCCACTTTCGACTTCGACGGCCGGGTCACCACCGACTTCGCCAGCGGCTCTGATGTGGCCTTCGCCCTTGCCATCCAGGCCGATGGCAAACTGGTGGTGGCGGGGCGTACGTTTACCGGCATTGATTTTGACTTCGCCCTGGCGCGCTATAACTCCGATGGCAGCTTGGACTCCACCTTTGACGGCGACGGCCGGGTCACCACCAACTTCGCCGGCAGCTCTGAGGAGGTCCTCGCCCTCGCCATCGAGGCTGACGGTAAGCTGGTGGTAGCAGGGGATACGTCTACCGGCACTGAGCTTGATTTCGCCCTGGCACGCTACAACCCCGACGGCAGTCTGGACTCCACCTTCGACAGCGACGGCCGGGTCACCACTAACTTCCCTGGCAACTCTGCCGAGGCCAGCGCCCTCGCCATCCAGGCTGATGGCAAGCTGGTGGTAGCGGGGGATACAGATACCGGCACTGATTTTAACTTCGCCCTGACGCGTTATAACTCTGATGGCAGCCTGGACTCTACCTTCGGTAGCAGCGGCCGGGTCACCACTGACTTCGCCGGCAGCTTTGACGTGGCTCTCGCCCTGGCTATCCAAGCCGATGGCAAACTCGTAGCGGCGGGAGGTGCAAATACTGGCAACGGTCTTGACTTCGCCTTGGCGCGCTACCAGGGTAGTAGTCCTTCTTCTGAGCTCCAAGTCACGATTGACATCAAGCCTGGCGGCTTCCCGAACAGCATCAACCTCAAGAGTCGGGGAGTGACGCCAGTGGCCATTTTGACGACGGCCACCTTTAATGCCACCACAGTCAAACCCAGCACAGTCCGCTTTGGCACCACCGGCACAGAGGCCGCTCCGGCAAGGTCTGCCCTGGAGGACGTCGATGGAGACGGGGACATCGACATGATCCTTCACTTCAGCACCCAGAGCCTGGGCATACACTGTGACGATACAGAGGGGATTCTGACAGGAGAGACTTTTAGCGGGCAGGCGATCTCTGGGTCTGATTCCATCCGTACGCTGTGTCACTAGGAGAGAGAAAACAAGGCGTGCTCCAAGATAGACAGTGCGCATCGTTTCCTGAAGTTTGACCCCTGATGCGCCCCCGCCTCCTTGACGCTTTCGCCGGCCTGCCATAAAAGCGGGCGAGACTGTTCCGCAGGAGGACGCTTATGCCCGGACCACTCACGGGGGTGAAAGTTGTCGAGATCGCCCAGGAAATCCAGGGACCGTACGCCGGTCTGTTCCTCGCCGATATGGGCGCAGAGGTAATCAAGGTCGAGATGCGCGATATCGGCGACCTGAGCCGCTATATGCTTGTGCGCCTGATCGCCGGGTCTGAGGCCAAGAACGCCAATTTCAGCCACTATTTCCTGGCCATGAACCGTGGCAAGCGCAGCATTACCCTGGACCTCAAGAAGCCCGAGGCCAAAGAGGTCCTCTACCGCCTGCTGGAGGCCGCCGATGTGCTGCTCAGCAACTACCGCCCCGGCGTGCTCGACCGCCTGGGCTTTGGCTATGACGAGCTGTGCAAGCGCAACCCTCGCCTGATCTACGCGCTGGGTTCATCCTGGGGGCCGAAGGGACCGTGGGTGCAGCGGCCGAGCCGCGACACCCTGGCCCAAGCCGCGGGTGGCATTATGGCCAAGAATGGCATGCCGGACGACCGCCCCCTGCCCTGCGGCACGCTGGTTGCCGACCACGCCGGCGCGCTGACGCTGCTGGCTGGTGTGCTGGCAGCGCTCTACGCGCGTGAGCAGACCGGCAAGGGGCAGAAAGTCGATGCCTGCATCTATGGCACGGTGCTCGCCTTGCAGCCGATGGAGATCAACTTTACCTCGGTGAGTGGGGTGGAGACCCGTCGGGCCGGGCGCGGCCATCAGTTTCTGCAAGGGGTGTGGGGAGCATTTCGCAGCAAAGACGGCTGGATTTGTCTAGCTGGCGTGGATGATAAGCGTTGGCCGGACTTCTGCCGCGTCATGGGGATCGAGCACGTGCTCGCCGATCCAGAGTGCAGTGATAACGTGACCCGCAATTTCCGCGGGGTAAAAATTGAGCGGCTCCTCGACGCAGTCTTTCCCACCAAGACCACTGATGAGTGGATGAGTCTGCTGAACAGCGTCGATATCCTGGCCACGCCGGTACAGGAGTACCGCGACATTCTCACCAGCGAGCAGGCGCTGGCTAACGGTTATATCACCGAGATGGACCATCCCCAACTTGGCAAGGTCCGGGTCGTGGGGACACCGATCACCTTGAGTGACACTCCCCTCACCGCCACCAATCCCCCTCCCGAGCTAGGGCAGCACAGCGAGGAAATTTTGCTCGAAGCCGGCTATTCCTGGGACGAGATCACCGCGTTGCGTGAAAAAGAAGCGGTGTAAGGCTGCTCGATCGCTCAACTCAATTGATTGCCTCTAACAGGCTGCTGAAAAAGTCGGATTCGTGCTTCGACAGGCTCAGCACGAACGGAAAATCTCCAACGATTGCAAGCCTGCCTCCGTTCGCCCTGAGCTTGTCGAAGGGTGAGCGGAGGGTTTTTCAGCAGCCTGCTAAGCGCAGCAAACGGCATTGCCGTGTTAGGATATTAGACTGCACGATTTTGCCGCCTAACAAGGATGAGGCGCTGCTTGAAACCTAACTGGCAGAGGTGTTAGAGTCTGGGCTGTTTTTGGCAACCGGCGGCTTCTCCGTAGTGCGGTGTGAGGCCGCGGAAAGCTGCAGTGTTTGCCAGTTTTATTAGGTGGCCGAATTCCTGTTAGGCGTCTCACTGGACAGTAGGTTAATGACAACGACAGCAGTTCTTCTTTTCGTCAGTATGGTTGCGGTCCCGAGCGTTACCCAAACCGTTGCCGACGGCCAGCCGTGTAAGGCGATCACCACGGTCTTGCAGTACGAGCCAAATCGCTTAAAGACCTACAGCACTCTTGAGCTTTTATCCTTTTTTACCGCCGAGTCTCAGGAAGAGAATCGTGGCACTGCGGAAAATTACCTCGATGAAATAAAAAAAGAAATCGTTGCGAGGCGACCCATTCAAGAGCTGGTCTGTGTTTTGGAGATATCGGACAGCTTTCCGCAGATTGGTTACACCAGTGACTTGCTGTCAGAGGTGTCCGACCGAAGTCTAGACAGCCGTCTGAAGGTTATAGCGCTTGCTGATATCTCAGAGAGATCGTACTTTGCTCTCATGTATTTCGCGCGGCGTGGCGACGTATGGGCTCTAGAACGTTTGAACACGCACTTCTATCAATACCCTGTATCTTCAGTTGCTTGGGCAGAGACCGTTGACCTCTTTGGAAAATATCACTACCTGCCCGCTGCTCAAAACATGGCGGAGGCGGTGTATTCGGTGTCTCTCAATATGGCGGATGCCTGCCTACGTAATTTGGAACTGATGTTTCCCGGCCAGCATCCGGCTTTCGCTTTTTCTCCTTCTCCAGAGGCGACCGAATACTGGAAGGAGTACATTGTGCGGCATACTAAATAGGCGAAGTGAACGCCGTATGTCGGCTAACAACAGCGTGGAGCGGACAGCGCCAAGAGTTGCGAGGGTTGTAGCTATGGAAACTGTCATTGCTGTCCTTCTCGTTGTTGTGTCACTCGTGTTCCTTGGCGTGGTCGTGGATGCTACTCGGCAGAAGTAAGAGGAAACCATGCCATCCGTCGCTATGCAGCCTCGCTACACCCCAGAGGAATATCTCGCTCTGGAGCGGAAAGCAGACTACAAAAGCGAATACGTGAACGGCCAGGTCATCGCGATGGCTTGGGCGAACCGCTCGCACAACCTGATTGCCGGCAACCTCTATCGTGAAATAAGCCAGCAACTGCGAGGACGGCCTTGCGAAGCGTATATCAGCGATATGCGCGTCAAAGTCAGCCGCACGGGTCTCTATACGTACCCCGATGTCGTGGTGGTCTGCGGCGAGATCCACTTTGAGGACGTGCACAACGATACCCTGCTCAACCCGACCGTGATTGTGGAAGTTCTCTCCGCCTCGACCGAAGCCTATGATCGCGGCGAAAAATTTGCCCACTACCGGCGACTGGAGTCACTGCAAGAATACCTCCTCGTGGCCCAAGATAAAGTCCGGATCGAGCATTATGTGCGGCAAGGCGCCCAGTGGGTACTCTCAGAGACAAGCACGCTCGATGAGACGGTGCCGCTTGCCTCGATTGGCGGTGACGTAGCCCTGCAGGGCGTCTACGATAAGGTCCAGTTTGCCGAGAGCAGCGAGGCGACCCCGCCTGGCCCAGGCATGGAACCGACGCGCTGAACGCGCAGCTCATACCCGGGCGATATGAACCATCAGCTGTGAGCGGAGCCTCAGGTGTT
>WNGG01001374.1_pt1 | contig 33119 bp, 37 predicted proteins | sample 5400661 | NCBI WGS metagenome assembly WNGG01 (sample SAMN13153372, study PRJNA577476) | soil metagenome | isolation source: 100 cm soil or saprolite under Garry oak tree replicate 1 | place: USA:California | collected 2016-06-15
ATGTTGAATGTGGGCGGGTTCTTCGGCGCATTCGTATCGCTGTCCGGCTTGCAGGATGTCTGAGGGAACGAGAACGGGTCGCAGAGCGCCATCCCAAACCATGGCGCCACGCTGAGCTCGAACCAATGAGTCACGTCCGAACCCGGCGTGCTCACCGTCGGCGACGCCGCGGGATCGAGCGGTAGCTGTTCGTTCCACATCACGTTGTTTCCCGAGCCCGGGACGGTGGAAAGGAAGCGGATGCTGGGCTCGTCGTGACCGATGTAATGACCGTTGTCGAAGAAGCGGGAGGGCTTGCCGTCGTATAGCGACCGCGGGTCGGTGCACACCATGCTCAGCTTGACCGACCTCTGTATCGGGCTGAATCCATTGCAGTCGAGCATCCCGACTGCATTGGGCGCCACGCCGCTGGTGTCGGCGGTGGTCGCCACGGCGGGCACGACCGCCTGGAGCACCAATGCGGACATGGCGGCAAGCACTGCCGAGAAGGTGCGGACGGAAACCACCGAACTGGCCATAGTCATACCCCCTGTGACCACGAGCCGAAGTCAGAGCTCAAATTGTGCCAACAACCGTGGTGGACCGCAAAAGACCAATTCGGTGGCCCGGATTCGGCTTCGTGGAGGCGCCCCCGCCAGGTCTACGCGTCAAACCCGATTTCCGCCAAACGGGTTCCGTTGCACCCCGCCCAGAGCCTGTGTACCAGAGTTGGCCTTGATGCCAGCGCACGACGACCTCCTGCATGAGCCGACCTCGTCCATTTGGCAGCCCACCCACGGCATCGATCGGCCTCGAGATGACTTCAGTTGGGCCACGTTGGAAGCGTGGCTCTTGCGCGGGTCCTGGAGTACCCTTTGACCCAACCGGTCCCCAACGCGGGCAAAACGATGCAAGAAGCGAAGCTCGAGACCAGATTCCAGATGTGGGTCGCGCGCGGGGGACGCGTGCGCCTGGAGCCGACCGAGCGACGCGTCCGAGCGAGGCTCGGAGGCATTACGGTCGTGGACAGTCGGCGAGCTCAGCTGCTCTATCTGCCGCCGCCCTTCAACGCGTATGCCTTCCCCCGGGACGACGTGCGATGGGACCTGCTTCACGAATCCGGAATCGCCTTGACCATGCCGGCTGTTGGCGAGGTAAAACAGTGGACCATAGCGGCGGGTGGACAGGTCCGCGATGGTGCGGTGTGGACCTTCCCTCAGCCACCACCCGGGTTGGAGCCGTTGCTTGGGCTGGCAGTTATTCGCTGGCACCTGATGGATGCATGGTTTGAAGAGGACGATGAGGTGTTCGTCCACCCGCGCGATCCCTATCACCGGATTGATGTTCTTAACTCGTCGCGGCATGTAAAGGTGAGCGTGGGCGGCGAAGTCGTGGCCGAGACGCGCAGACCACGCCTTCTGTTCGAGACCAGTCTGCCTGTCCGGTACTACATCCCAATGCTTGACGTGAGGATGGATCTGCTCGAACCAAGCGGCACGATCTCACGCTGCCCCTATAAGGGCGTCGCATCTTACTGGTCCGTTCGCGTTGCGGGAGCAGTCCACGCCGACCTCGCCTGGTCCTACAAATCGCCGATTCCGGAGTGCCCCAAGATCGAGAACTTGATCGCGTTCTTCAACGAGCGCGTCGACCTCGATATAGACGAGGAGCGCGCGCAGCGCCCGCAAACGCCGTGGTCCGTTGCCCCAGACGGTCAGGCGCCCACCAGGGTCGCGGATGGTTTCGTCCCTCCAGCGGACAATGGAAGCCTGTGATGTCAAACGCTTCCCTACCGAAGTGGCCGCGTGTGGGTAGGTCCGCGCTCCGGCTCACTGCCTCATTTGTTGCTCCGCCGCCTTGTGCCATATGCGGGCGGGGACACGCCCAGACCGGTTGGCATCTCGATCCGTTTGGCGGCATGCATGGTCGCTGCCAAGGCTGCGTCGACGATGGAGCGCCTGCCGCAACGAGGCCGAAATCAGGCTCACCGCCCACGAACTAGCTGCGACTCACTGACCGTTCGAACGGCGGAAGGACCACGGTGAACACGGCCCCATGACGGTTACCTTCGAACAAAAGTTGGCGTTGATGCTCGCGCACGACTGTTTGCCATATGAGGGCCGAGCGCTCCCAACCCCCGCGCGGCCCTAAGATTCTGCGCGTAATCGTGGGTACCAAGCTGCAGCCCAGGCTTGCGGTCGTTATCGCTTAGGAGGAGGGGACGCGTGGCTCCGAAGACGAACCGACAGGTCGTCGAGCGATATGTCGATGCTCTGATCGCTCGCGACCTTGATCTCCTGGCCGACATATGCGCGCCGAACATTGTGGTCGAGTATCCGCAGTCGGGTGAGCGAATTCGCGGTTGGGCCAACGTCCGTGCCGTGCACGAGAACTACCCTGGCGGTTTGCCCCAAGAGTTTGCTGGCAAGGCGATCGGCAGCGAGGATAAATGGGTTGTCGGTCCGAGTTTCAACGTCCTGCGGATAGAAGGGACGGGCGACACCTATACCATAGTCGGTTCCGCCAGATACCCGGACGGCCAGATTTGGCAGGTGATGTCGCTCCTTGAGTTCCGTTTAGGCAAAATCGCTAAGACGACTGACGTTTACGGGGCGCCCATCGACCCGCCGACATGGCGCTCGAAGTGGGTCGAGCGCACGACCTAGACTCGAGCACGACTTGGTCGAGACGCGGGCTCATCAGGAGAATGGTGGAAGGGTGACTGTGAAGACGGCCCCGCGTCTGTTTCCTTCGTAAATTAGCTGGCCTTGATGCTCGCGAACTATCCCGTACGACATGAACAGACCCAGCCCAGTACCCGTTTCCTTGGTGGTGAAGTGGGGTTCGAAAAGATGGTGGCGATTGTCGTCGGAGACGCCGGGTCCGTTGTCCACAACGCTGAAGAAGGGCCACCCGTTGTTGCGCCGGCCCGTTGTCATCTCAACATGTCCATGCACGGGCGCAGCGTCAATCGCGTTGTTGATCAGGTTGGTGATGACCTCGCGGAGGAGCAGAGGATCTGCTCTTACTTTCACCGCCTCAGGCGATTCGCGTAGACCAAGCTCCAGCTCTTTCGATCGCGCCCTCGGTCGCGCCATGCCCAACGCGCGGCTCACCAGCTCATTCAGCTCGATGGGCTCGGGGGCGTAGCTCACCCGAGGGGTGGCGCCTTGGGAGAGAGTCCGCAACACCGTCACAGCGTCGTTGGCGGCGGCCGTGGCCGTCTCGATGGCCTCGCGGTCGACGGGATCAAGTCGGCGTGGATCGATCTCCTTGAGATAGCCGATGGCGGTCGCCATGTGGTTGCGGAGGTTGTGCACGACGCCCTCGACGGCGCGGCTGTGGAAAAGATGCCGATCCGCATCGGAGAGCTCTGACTCGAGGACCCGCCGAATCCGGCGACCGGCAATGGTGTCAGTCAAAGCCAAAGCAAGCACGAAGACAATAGTCGCCAGGAGATAGCCCAACAGCGAGCCGTCGAGGACGTAACTCGTGAGCAGTGATGCCAGTGCAAAATAGGCATAAGCTGCGAAGAACGGTCCGCTGAAGTTGTGTCGGACAATGCTCCGAATGGGTTCACCGGTCCTGAGTGACAAGCCACCTCCGACAAGGATCCAGGTCGTTATGTGCATGACTATCAGAACCAATATGCGAGAGCCGATGTTTAGTGACCCGCTTGTTCGCAGATGTTCTGCCACCAATGCAGCAAGACAGGCGTAGGTGGCTGCCATGATCGCGTTGCCGCCTATCGGCCACCGACCCCTGTGAACCATCGGAATGGCCAATGCCAGACCGATGATCGTGGCGTCGAGAGGATTGAGAAGGAGAACCGCAGTGCCGATTGCGATCCCAGAGAGAGTAAGTCGGCCCCGCTCAATCCGGACATCAACCGAACTTAAGACGACGACTACAGTTAGTAGATAGAGCACCTCTATGAGGTTGTCCGGGTGAAAAGTGATCTCTTGGCGGGCTCTGTAGTTGGCTACTACGGTCCAGCTCGCCAGCACCCCTAGGTAGGCATACGTGATTGCGTTCCGAAGGGCTGGCTTGTTGATAAGCTGCGCGGCATCGCGAAAGCTGCGCTGGATCATCGCAAATACCGGGTCCTTGTCGTTGACGACAGCATCGTGCCGCGTACGGCTGCGCGGGCCATGCTGTCAGCAACCTCAGAGCTCAAGTTCGCAGGCGAAGCCTCGTCTGGCCTCGATGCTCTAAAAGCGATGGACAGCCTGAAGCCTGACCTCGTGCTCATGGATGTGCACATGCCACTCATGGACGGACCATCGACAGCAAAGGCACTCCTCGCCAACCACCCAACCACCAAGATCGTCGCATGGACCGTGTCCGAATCGAGCGACGATCTCCTAAGGATGATGCGAGCAGGATGCTCCGGCTACGTGCTCAAAGACGTGGGTCCGGGCGAACTGCAGCGGGCGTTGCTGGCCGCTCTACGAAGCGAAAGTCCAGTCCCCAGAAGGATGATTCCTGAGGTGTTGCGGAGGGTAGCCGAGTCAACGCCGCTTTCCGAAGGCAAGGTGAACCTGACGTCGCGCGAGATGCAGGTACTTCGGGGGGTCGCAAAGGGGCACACGACAAAGCACCTGGCCAAAGACCTTGGCCTTGCCGCGCCCTCGGTCGAAACCCATCTTCGGAACATCTTCAAGAAGCTGGGCTCCAGCAACCGGGGCGAGGCTGTTAGCTCGGCTCTCAAGCTGGGGCTTATTACGCTCGCCGACCTCTAGCACCTCAATTTCCATGTCCTGAGCGGCATGGATTTTGATTACGACCCTTCATTGAAATTGACGATTTCCCTGACACGTCCACGCGGTGAGACTTGGGTTCACTCAAGTGACTTGGAAAACGCAGCCGCAACCGATGGGAATCTAAGGGGATAGGAGGGAGACATGGTCCGCATGTTCCGAAGGCTTCTGCGCGGTGGCAGCAAGCAGCGGGTTGCTGGCGCCTGGGTGTTCTAGCTGAGAGAACCACTAACAGTCAAAGACGAGGGTTAGGAGGTACTCGGCAGCAAAATCGGGGTCTAGAATTCGACCGATTTGACCCCTTTCAGTTCGTTATCCCGGTCGGCCCAGGTGTATATCGTCGGCGTCATTGGGGCCGGGGTTCTCGCGGTGGTGCTCGGATGGGTCCTTAGTCCGGTTCCGCCGTCTGCATACGCCACCCTCATCTACCTTGGCGTCGGCACCCAGATTGCCGCGCTCCGGCCGATTCCGTGGAGACGTGGCCGTCAGTGGGTAGTTGATCCCCTCCTAATAGCCACCGGACTGTTTGCTCCGGGGGCCGGTGTGGCCCTGGTGGCGTGGTTAGCAGTATTCGACGGGCGAATACCCGGCCGAACGATTACGTGGTGGGCCTTTCTGTTCAACCGCGCAATGTTGGCAACCGCTTACGTAGTTCCTTCAATAGCCGTGTCCTCCTTCGGGCGCGATATCGCCTGGCTGCCGGTTCAGACGCTCGTTTACGTCGTGACAGCCCTTAGCCTCAATTACACATTGACCGCCCTCGGGTGGGCATTTGTTTCCAGAGTTTCGTTGGTTACAACAGTATTCGAAAACGTGGGTGTGACCGCGCTATTCGGCACGGCTGCATTGAGCTTTTCTGGCGGCATCATCTACTTGCTGCTTCAGAGCCCAGTTGGTTACATCATGGCTCCGGGTTTGTTCGGCTTCGTGTTGGCGGTCCGGGGCAACGTGGCTGATGCACAGAGGCAAACCCTCCTTAAGGATCAGACCCTAGAGCTGGCAGCGCAGGCCCTTGACGCGCGGGATCATCCGAGTCGCTGAGCTCGCCGGCCATTTGGGCGAACGGCTCGAGCTCGGCGATCGCGAGGTTGAGTTGATACGAACGGCGGGGTCCCTCCACGACCTTGGCAAGATTGGTATTCGTGACGACATCCTCAACAAGCCAGGGCCACTGACTGAGGAGGAGTGGGAGATCATGCGACGACACCCCGATATCGGGGCAGACATGATCGCGCAGCATTCCGCCCTGGCTGAGGTTGCGCCGCTCGTGCGGCACCACCATGAGCGTTGGGATGGGTCGGGTTATCCGGCCGGTCTGAAGGGCGATGTCATTCCGTTCGGAGCACGCATCCTCTCGGTCGCCGATTCCTTTGACACCATCACGGGGGCCCGTCTCTATCGACGGTCGCTGATGACGCCGATCGAAGGGGTGGAAGACATCAGTCGAAGGGCAAGCCAGTGGTACGACCCGAACGTGGTGGATGCGCTGCGCGACCTGCATGGGCTGCAACCGATGGAGGTCTTGAACCGGCCCGAGGTGCCGCGCCGCATCACCACCCTGCGCGTCCTACGCTCGAACCCAAGCTTCAGCAGCTTGGTTGCCGCGATCGGGATCTCATCACTCGGTGATCCCCTCACCCAGGTGGCCTCACTCATATCGATTTATGTCAAGACCAACCATGACGCACGCTTCGTCGCGCTCGGCTTCATCGTTCAGGCCGTCGCGACGATTGTCATGACCAGTCTCGCCGGCGGCCTTGCCGACCGTCTGCCGCGACGGGGACTGGTCGTCGGTCTCGAGCTGCTGCGAGCGGCAGGACTTATCGCGACCCCGTTCTTGATCGGGATGGATTGGCGGCTCATTGTTCCGATCCTCTTTCTCCTGTCGAGCATCAATGCCATCGTCCAGCCGGCAAAACAGGCAGCCATTCCCAACCTCGTTTCGGCCGGTCAGGTGGGCAAGGCAAACGCCATTGTCGCGGCGACGACGATGCTTGGGGGAGCAATTGGCTTCGGAGTGGCTGCTGCCGTTCTGAGCAGATTTCCGGGATCGATCAACATGCTGTTCATCGCTGATGCCATGACCTTCGTCCTGGGTGCCGTGATCATCCTCGGCATCCCGAACCTCGGCGGAGGATCGATCAGTACCTCCGTGTCTGGTGCATTGCGACGTTCGTGGGCCGTGGTCGAAGCACGCCCCCATTTCGCGATCAGCACATTGGCCGCATTCTTGATACCGATCAGCCTTCCAGCAGTGCTTGCGATTGCGTACCAGGTCTCCACGACCGGAGCGCAGACATACTCAACGCTGGAATTGATTGGGGCGATCGGAATTTTCACCGGCTCTCTTGTGGTCAGCCGCCTTGGAGTGATCGGCTCCATGCGTACGGTCGGGGCAGGCCTTCTGCTGACCGGGGCGTTTTCTGTGGCGATCGCTATGAGTCACGACCTGTGGATGATCGTTGCGGCCCTGTTCATTGCGTCGGTGGGCAACCCCGTGTACACGGTCGCGAATCAAACCGCGCTCATAGAGGCCGCGGAACCATCCAATCGTGGCAGCGTGATGGCGACTCGATTCGGTCTGGCTCAAACAGCCGGCATCATCGGCCTGAGCGTCGGTGGTTTGATCACCAAGTTCTACGGCCCGCAATTGGCATTCGGAGTGCTCGGAGTCGGTCTTGTGATTCTGGCCTTGTATGCGATCGCTGCTGGGCGCAGTACTACGAACCCGCTCCACGGTGCCGCCTACGAGGAAGCGGCTCTCCAGCAGGCCAAGACCTAACCGGGCGCCGGTCGCGGTTCTGGTTGTCATACTGCCCGTGATTGCGTAACGTGCGACCCAGCCCGCACCCGGGAGCGCCCCACGAGAGAGAACTCGAGAGCCCGGCCCCGGTCAGCGGGGTGACGGTATCGGCGTGGTCTCTCGATCCGAAGCGGCGCCGTCGCTACCTGCAGATCGCATTTGGATTCGCGGCCCTGATCGTGGCCATCGTCGTGCTCTTCCTGCTTCGCGACTTCCTAGGCGCCTTCGTGCTCGGTGGGGCGATCGCCTTCTTGATCCAGCCTCCCGTGGCTCGGCTTCACGCATTTGGCATCCCGCGCGTGGTCGCGATCTTGCTTGTGTTCGTCGCAATGCTCGCGGTGCTGGCTGGCCTTGTGCTTTTGATCGTGCCCCTCGCCGTCAGCGAGGTCGGCCAGCTCCAGACCCAGGCGCCCACCCTCGCTGCTGCCGCGCAGGATCGGCTCTACGGCTTGCAGCCGATTCGTGTATTCGGGATCGATGTCGATCTCAAAGGCGTGACCGAGACGATCAACTCGCACTTGCGGGAGTACGTCCTCGGCCAGTTTGGCAACGCCGTGTCCCTCGGCCTCACGGCACTGGCAACCTTCCTTCAGCTTCTGCTGATGTTCATCGTGGCCTTCCTGCTCGCAATCGAAGCGCCAGCGGTACGACGCGATCTTCGCCGTTTCGTGCCCAACGACTACCGCACCGATTTCGACCAGATCTGGCGCCGGGTCCGCAAGATGCTCTACGCCTACGTGCGTGGGCAGCTCATCATCGCCGGGCTAATCGGCATCACATCTGGAATCGTCTGCGCGCTGTTGCGTCTGCCGGATCCAGTTGCTCTGGGCCTCATCGCGGGAGTCACCGCATTCATTCCCTATCTGGGCCCGTTCATCGGGGCCGTGCCCGCTATCCTCGTGGGCCTTTCTCAGAGCCCCGGTCAGGCGGTGCTGGTTGCGATCGCATACGTGGTCATTCCAAACATCTACCTCAACTTCGTCTATCCGAAAGTGATGGGAGATGCGGTTCGCTTGCCGCCGATTCTGGTCATCGTCGCCCTGATCGCCGGTTTCAGCTGGGGCGGAATCCTCGGCATGTTCGTCGCGGTTCCCATCGCGGCGACGTTGCGCATCCTGTTCGATCACATCTATCCGCGCCTCTACGAGAGGCCGGCTTGAGGATCGCGATTCTTTCCGACATTCACGCCAACTGGCAAGCGCTCGAGGCGGTGCTGCGCGACTGTCCTCCGGTTGACGAAACCCTATGTCTGGGTGACGTGGTTGGCTACGGCGGCGATCCCAAGCGTTGCGTCGATGAGGTCATGAAGCGCAAATGGTTGACCCTTGTTGGCAACCACGACCGCGCCTGCACCGACCCCGAGATTCTGGAGTGGTTCAACGACGATGCGGCATCGGTAGTTCGTTGGACAATTGAGGTGATCGAAGAGGCGCGGCTGGAGTGGTTGCGGGGGTTGCCGGACAGCCATAGCGAGCACGGCGTGCTGCTCGTCCACGCGAGTCCGCGCGATCACATTTATGAGTACGTTCTGGACACCGCCGTCGCGCATGCCAACCTTGAGCTGTTGGACGGTGGCATCTGCTTTCACGGGCACACCCACGTGCCGGGAATCTTCGGCATGTCCAACGGAACGGTGACGCATGAATATCGCGTCGACAAATTCCGGCTTACGGGACCGGCGCTTGTGAATCCCGGCAGTGTGGGGCAGCCGCGCGACGGCTTGCCGACCGCGAGTTACGGTGTCTGGGACGTTGACGCGACAACGTTCGAGTTCCGGCGGGTGCGCTACGACATCAAGGGCGCACAGCGCGCTATTCGAAAGGCCAAACTCCCAGAGCGCTTCGCCCTTCGCCTCGAAAGCGGTCGATGAATCCCCGGCTGGCCATGCGCTTGGTGCGGCTTGGCTATGCGGGGGCCGCCGGGGCCGGGATCGGTTCGTTCGCGTTCTGGACTGTCTACTGGTTCAGCTTCGTCCGGGGCAGCCTCCGCGGTCCGGACTTTTTCAACTTCTATGCCGCGGCCAAGCTCTACATCACGAATGGTGGTTCCGCGGTCTACGACATGGCGATGCAGCGCCAGGCCGAGCTGCAGATCACGGGCCAGGATCCATCTCGCTTCATCCTGCTGCCGTACTTCCATCCCCCCTACTACACGCTGCTGATCGCGCCCCTGGCGTACCTGGACTACAGATCCGCGTACTACGTGATGGCGGCGGTCAACCTGGCTCTGGTCGTCGCGCTGATCGCCATCCTGGTGAAGAGCAGCCTGCGGGTGCGTGGCCGGGGATGGTTGGTCGCTTCGGCGATGATCGGGGGCTTCTTTCCCCTTTTCATCACCGTGCTGCAGGGGCAGTCCGACCTGGTCGTCCTCGTGCCGCTGGCCGGGGCCTACGCGTCATGGGCTCGGGGCCGCTATGCGATGGCCGGCGCCTTGAGCGCGCTCGCGCTTGCCAAACCCCAACTCCTGTTACTGATACCGATTCTGTTCATCGCCCGGCGCGCTTGGCATGCCCTTGCCGCTTTCGCAGGCGTCGTTCTCGCGCTCGGCGTCATCTCAGTCGCGGGATTGGGCATCGGATCCGTGATGACCTATCTGACCACGGTCGGGACGTGGGCTTTTACCGGCCGGATTCCGAGCGCAGGGGGGCTCGTTTACACCGATCCGGCCGTGTACTCCCTGCGCGCCCTTCTGGAAGCCACCCCGGGGCCCGGGCCGGTTTTGGCGCCGGTGATCCTCCTCCTCCTGCTGGCGCTGGCTGCGCTATCCCTCAGCTGGCGGCCTGACAGGCCCCGTCTCGATTTCGCGCTCGCGATCGCGGCTTCACTTGTGCTCAGCCCCCATCAGAACGTTCACGACCTCGCACTGCTGGTAATTCCAGGATTTGCGGTCGCCGACCTGGCTCTGGCCGGGCAGCTGCGATGGCCGCATGTGGCGGTGGCGGTGCTCTTTTTTGCCTATGCGGCGATCGACCTGACGTTGACGATCAACTTCTGGTCGGCGGCGGTCGGTGCCCTTGCCGTGGCCGGCTACCTGACGGTGGAGAGAATGGCGGTGCGACCGGACCCCATTCCGCTGGGCGAGCTTCAGTGGAGCGGGCCGCGGCCACGACGGGTCATCGTGCTTCCCGCGTATCGAGCGGCCAAGACCCTGGTCGAAGTCGTCGGCGACATTCCGCAGGGGCACGCCGATCGGATTCTTCTTGTCGATGACGCCAGCGCGGACGCGACTGTGAGCGTCGCCACCGCCCTTCGACTCGATGTGATCCGGCATCGCCGCAACCTTGGCTACGGCGGAAACCAGAAGACCTGTTACCGGCAGGCGCTGGCCATGGGCGCCGATGTCGTCGTCATGTTGCACCCGGACGGCCAGTACGACCCGGCCATCATCCCCAACCTGTGCCGCGTGATCGAGAGCGGTGAGGCCGACATCGTGCTTGGCTCACGCTGGCTGGGTCTGGACCCGGCCAAGGCAGGCATGCCGTGGTGGAAGAGGCTCGGCAACCGCTTCCTGACCGCGTCAGAGAACCGGGTGCTCGGCCTGAGACTCTCCGAATATCACACCGGTTACCGAGCGTATTCGCGCAGATTCCTTGAGGCGATTCCCTTCCTGGAGAACAGCAACGACTTCGTCTTCGATACGCAGGTGCTGATCCAGGCGGCGACCTTCGGCTTCAAGATCGGAGAGGTTCCGGCGATCGGTCGCTACCACGAAGACGCGAGCTCGGTCAGCTTCAAGACCTCGACGGTCTATGGTCTGGAGACCCTCGGCGCCTTGGTGCGGTATGTCCTCCACCGCGCAGGCTTCCCATGCCCGTGGCTGACCCCGGCGTCAGATGCCGACGAAAAGGCGCTTGCGATAAGCAAGGTAGCCCACGACAGCCAGGTTTAGAAGCAGCGCTCCGACCTTGAGCAGGGTCGGACGGGTGACGACCTCGTAAGCCTCGTAGGGAATCAAGATTCCCGTTGCGATGACGGTCAGGTACTCCGCCCAACGCCGGCGCATGGCGAGACCGATGCCTTCGGTTGCCTCGAGCGCTGCATAGAAGATGGCGCTCACCGCGATCAGGCTGATGTGGTTGAAGGCGCCGATGTACGCGAGCGCCCGCAGCAGGAGCTGCATGATGATGCCTCGGCCGACATCCAGGTTGAGCTGACTCTCCGCGTAGTCGGCCCAGGCGTCGAGCCAACCTTTTTGACCCGCGACCAGCAGCCCGATGGCGAGCGCCGTCAGGACGACGGCCTTGGCGATGCGCTCGACGATGATGACTTTGATGAAGGCGTCGTGCTCGCCGCCCATGCGGCCGAGCTCGCGCCACAGGCGGGCGAAATAGTGTGGGCGCTGTGCCCTGGCCTTGGCCATCGGAATTGACCTTAACAAGCAGGGTTGTGAAGGACGTTTGCGCCACTTAAGGTCGTGTGCCAGGCTCGGCAGGCTGGGGGAGGGCGCCGCCGGGAGAGGGAGGGCCCGCAAGGGCCGGCGGTTTAGGGGGTTTCGTCGTCGCGGTGTTCGCGGTGCTCCCGGAACAGCATCACCCGGCAGTTCGCGTTCTTGAGCACGTACGGCACGGTCTTCCCCAGGTTGAACTCACCAAACCGCCGCTTGTACGGCAGCCCCATCACGATCAGGTCGGCCCCCCATTCGACCGCCTCGTCGACCAGCGCCGGTCCCGTGTCCCGCGCCTGCACCAGCTCCGTCTCGACCGGCAGCTGCGAGGCGGCGGCGAGCTTCTCCACCTCATCGAGGATCTGCTCCCCGCGCTCCACCACATCGTCCAGCACGGCCCCCAGTGGCAGGGAGCGGTTCACCTCGATGATGTGCACCCCGTACAGGCGCCCTCCCTGAGGGTCGGTCATGCGGCAGGCCAGCCGCACTGTCTCGGCGTCGATCTCCTGGCCGCCGACGGCCACCATCACCTTCCGCGAGGTGGTCGGGTGCGCGTGGGCGTCGCGGTCGGCCATCAGTGCTGGGGTCCGCGCCGGACTCGCCGGATCAATACGTAGGCCGCGAAGCCAAAGCATGCCGCCGCGGTCGCACCCGCCAGCTCTTGCGAGACCTGGTCAAGGGTTCGATGCACAGCCAAGTAAACGACCACCCAGATCCCGAATGCGAGCGCCATCAGGCCGATGAACGTGAACGGGAAACGCACGCGTCCAAATCCTAGCAACCTCCGGGCGTTCCGCCAGAGGCTCACAAATGAGCCTCCCTATAATCAACCGGCGTTGAAGCTGGTCATCGTGGGGTGTGGGCGCGTCGGCTCGCAGATCGCAGCCGACATGGATCATGCGGGGCATGAGGTCGTCATCGTCGACCGCGACCCCAATGCCTTCTCGCGTGCCTCGACGCGCGGCGTCCTGACCCGCGAGTTCAAAGGCGACCAGGTCGTTGGCAACGGCACCGACGTTGACATCCTCCGCAGGGCCGGCGTGGAGCACGCTGACGGCTTCGTCGCCGTCACCGAAGGCGACAACCGCAACATCATGGCCTCGCAGATCGCCAAGAACATCTTCAAGGTTCCTCACGTCGTGGCTCGCATCTACGACCCCGAGCGCGCCGAGGCATACGAGAAGATCGGGCTCCATACCATCTGTCCCACGCTGGAAGGGGCACGGCACATCGAGAAGGTGCTGCTCGAGCGGGAGAGCCGCTGATCGCATGTACGTGATCGTCGTGGGCGGCGGGACCGTCGGTTACTACCTTTCACGCGACTTGGTGGAGCGCGGGCACGAGGTCACGCTCATCGAGCGGGACGGCAAGCGCGCCGACTGGCTGGAGACTCAGCTCGGAAGCATCGTGATGCGAGGAGACGGTTGTGAGGTCCGCTTCCTGGCGCAGACGGGCATCGAGCGAGCCGACGCGATAATCGCTGTGACCGCCGACGATGAGGACAACCTCATCGCCCTTCAGATGGCAAAGAAGCACTTCAAGGTCAAGAAGACGATCGCCCGCGTGAACAACCCGACCAATGTCGAGATCTTCAAGATGCTCGGGGTCGACGAGGCGGTATCCGCGACCGAAGTCCTGCTCGGAGCACTCGAACCACCGTTGACGACCTAAAAGAAAAAGGACCGCTCGATGAGCGGCCCTTGTCAGTCGAATGTCGTTATGTGGCCTTACCGATCTTGTAGATCTTCGTGCCGCAGAAAGGGCACGTGCCAATTGTTGCGGGCTTGCCGTTCTTCATCGTGATCGGCTGAGGATCTTTCATCTCGACCTTTTTTTTGTCCTTCAAACAGTAGCCTTCCACTAGTCACCGTCCTTATCCGAGATTCTGTCTGGGGGGGCGGACCCGCCCATTCTAGGCGGGCGTATTTGCCTAAGACAACCCCAATTCAACCTGAATTCAGGCCGCAGGCCCCTGCCAGGGTCGAAAAACGTGCCAGAAGGCGGCCTCGAAGGCATGTTTTGAGTCCTCGCCGAAAAGCACGAACCGCACTTCGTTTACTTGCCAGCCTTCGCTTAACGAATTGTTCAACGACTCCGCCATCACGCGTGCGCATTCGTCGATGGGAAATCCAGCGATCCCCGTGCCGACCGCCGGCACGGCGATCGTGTTCACGTGATTCTGCTGCGCGAGACGAAACACGTGGTCCATCGAAGACTTCAAGGAGGTTCGCGAAGCGCGGCCTCCGAGGGCCATGCTCGCGGCATGAATCACGAAGCGCGCGTGCAACTTGCCGGCGTGCGTGATCGCCGCCTCACCCACCTTCACCGGCCCATGCGCGTCGCACTCGTCCTGGATTGATGGGCCGCCCGCCCTGCGTATCGCGCCCGCAACTCCGCCGCCGAGCTGAAGGTCGTTGTTCGCAGCGTTGACGATCGCGTCGACCTCCTGCTCGACCAGGTCTCCGCTGATGATCACGACTCGCGACGCATCCATTCCCGCACCTCTTCCATGCGTTCTTCGACCAGTTTCGGAGTCGCGCTGGCAATGCCACGAATCCCAATGGACTCAATGGTCAGCGAGGCGCAGGCCACGCCGCACACCAGCGCGTCCTGCAGCCCTGAGCGCTGAGACCCAGTACTGAGCCACCGCGCAAGCATTCCGCCGGCCACCGCGTCCCCTGCTCCAGTTGTATCAAACGCGGGATGTGCGGTCAGCGCGGGAACGTGCAGCGCGCCGTCGGCGGTATGCGCTTTCACGCCGCGCGTCCCGGACTTCAGGACCAGTCCGTCCAGCCACCACTGGCGGCGAAACTGCTCCGGGTCCTGCCCGCCGAGCGCGGTGAACTCCTCTTCGTTGCAGAAAAACCATGCCGCGCGACGGAGGACGTCCCTGGCGTCGGGGGTCTGCTGCTTGACGTATGAGAGCATCGCGTCGGCCGCGAGGAGGCGCACGGAGTGGAGCAGCTTCATCGCCTCGGCCTGGCGATCGGGACGCATCGAACCCACGAACGCCCAGCCTGTGAAGCCGGCCGGAACCTTGGGCGCCCACTCGTCATAGATGCGGTCCGCGCTCCCCAGGTCGACGGTGTGGCCATGCTCCTGGTGGGCCTTCCAGCGATAGGTCGGCGCATCGATGACCTCGAGCAGCGACGTATCGATGCGACGTCCCTTGAATGCCTTCGTGACTCGCTCGACTCCGTCACGCCCGACCGGCGCTGAGACACGGACTGGAATCAGCAGGCTTGCGGCGAGGGCAAAGTAGACGGCCGAACCACCGAGCTCTTCGGTGACCTTGCCAAACGGTCCGTCGCGAGTATCGAGCGCGACCGACCCGACGACCAGCAGCTCGGGCTCGTCAGGCACGCCTTCCGGTACCGCTGCTTGCGGTCACGACATGGCGCGCGAAGCGCAGCTTCTCGAGGAAGTCTTCCGTGCCCGAATACTCTTCGATCTCCATCCAGCTGCGCCCTAGCTCGTCGGCCGCGTGCGAGTCGGACCCTGTTGCGGCCACCTTGCCGAGCTCGTCCGCGATCTCCGCCGCCGCCCGGTTGGCGGTGGCATCACACCACGGGTTGTAGGTCTCGATGATGTCGATGCGGCCGGCCAGCTCGACCAGGCGCTCGGCACGAAAGTTTGAACGATGCCTGTCGAGTGGATGAGGGATATACGTCAACCCGCCCATGCCGTGAATCTGGTCCATTGCCTCCTCAGGCTCCAGAAAAGGCGCCACGCGACTGGCGATGAAAAGACCTATCACCTCGCCTTCGAGCGTCTTCACCTCCTCCCCCCCGATTGCGAGCTCAGGCGCGAGCCGTACGAAGTTGAGGGCGCCTTCGACAGTGTTGTGATCGGTCAAAGCGAGGCGGTCGATGCGGCACTCGCGTGCTCGGTCGATCAACTCTTGAAGAGAGCTTCGCCCGTCGTGTGAAAAGTGGGAGTGGAGATGCAGGTCGACGCGGAGCATCAGTCCGCGCTTTAGAGCGCGGCTTCTTTCAGCATGCGCTCGCGCGAGCGCGCGAAGAGAGGAATCACCTGCGCCGGACCGCGACTGATGCATGCCCGTTCCATGAGGGCCGCCTGCGCGTCATAGATGATCTCCATCACCTGCCCGGGTCTCCGCTCGCGACCAAGGCGTGACGGCAGATTGGGATTCGCGTGACGCAGCACGGTCATGAGCCTGGGCACCAACCATCCGGGCACGATTCGGACTTGCTGCACAAGGCACTCTTCGACCCAAAAGAGAAGCTCGTCAGATTCCTGCAGCAAGCGCCGCGGTGTCATTGCGCGCTTTCCGCGTCGATGCCAGCGCTGATAACGCTCCTGCTCCTCGATGGTCTCCTGAAGCATGGGCTCCAACCCACTATATCAGCGACCTGCCGCGGTTCTTGCTCTTGTCGGATAGCAAAGAGTTCGCCATCCTCCGGCGGCCGGAACGAGATGAACTTGACGGTCGAAGGTCCACTCCCTCCATTGCTGGCGAACGCGATAACGCATCACGAGCCGAGCCACATTGCTGTAGGTCAGCTGGTGCAGCTGGTCCGTCCAACTCTCGAGCACGGTGACGCTCGCCACCTGCATGTCGAGGATCTCGAGCCACTCGTCGAGCCTCGGCATCTCTCGAATGAAGTTCTGCAGGCCGCCCCAGGCGCGCTGTGCGTCTTCGGCAAGCATCTCCCACATCTCTTCGAAACGTCCTTCGACGTGCAACCTCATGAAGCGAGTTTCGAAATTCGCCGGCGCGATCGATGCCGGAGGAGGGGGGCGCAGGGGCTCGACAGGCGGTGGGACAGCCGCGAAGGCGCCCGCCAGGCCGCTTCCAACCGGCGCGCTGACGAACCGGCCGAAATCGTCGGCCGGCCAGGTGGTGAACTGGCCCGCGACCCGCAGAAGGAGCGTTTCGACCCCGGGCCACCGGCGGATCGGTCGAAAGATTCTCTTGACCATTGGGGCCATATGTTGTGTGATCTCCCCAGACTGTATACAGAATGTGGATAACTGGCAAGTCCCAATCGGCGTGAGCGGCCCTCAGTGATCCGGATCGGACTGTCGGCGTGGCGGGTGGCGCCCCGTCCTCAGCCCAAGCTCATCCGCCGGACGGCCGCCGCCACCTCCTCGAGCGGCAATCCGACCGGGCAGGCAGACGTCGCCGCGGCGAGATCGGGACCGGCGCTCGCACCGCCTCCGCCCTCCAGGTCGGACGAGGCGTCGGAGAGTCGCGCGTAGAGGCGCATGTACGAGGTGGCGAGATCCGGCAGCCGGGTCCGACCCATGCGACCGGCCGCCAGTGCACACAGACCGCAGTTGATGCACGTGACAAGACGCGGATGGCGTTCGCGCTCGGCGGGCTCGAGGGCGCGGATGCCGTCCGATGTGTAGGTTTCGAATAGCTCCGCGAGCTGCGAGCGCGGACGCTTGATCCGCCGCCGGGCAAGGTGGATCCCGTAAGCCCATGCGAGCTTCGCCAGCGAATCAGCGCGCGGCATGGTTCCTCGTAAGACCTCGCATCACGCCTTGAGCGAGCTCCTCCTGCGCCCACCCCGCCTGATTGAGGACGGGGGCTCGTCCCAACCACGAGCCGCGGACGAAGTCGCGGGCCGCGTCGAACTTCTGGGTGGCGCTCCATCCGAGCTCTCGACCGACGACCTCCGCCGAGCGAATGATGCAGGCCGCGCCCGCGCACGGTCCAGCCGCGATGCCCACCCGCCGAAACGCGTCAGCCAGCGTGCGCACCTGCTCGTGGCGCGCGGCGTAGACGAGCTCTGCCTCGGTGACAGGTTCGCAGCGGCACAGGATGCGCGACGTATGAGCGTCGTCGAGCACTTTCTCGGCGTCGGAACCATGCCGGCTCTGGAGCTTGACCACCGCGAGCGCAGGAATGCCGCATCGCAGGCCAAGCTCGGCAGCGGGCTCTGGGTCCGATTCGTTGCCCGGCAGAGGCCGCGTCGCGGTGCTGCACATCGCCTCATGCCCGAGCTTGCGGCATACCGCGTCTGACGTCTCCTCAGCCATCAGCCGGTACATCGAGAGCTTGCCCCCCGCGATGGTGACAAACCCATCGACGCCATTCGACGCATGGTCGAAGATCTCATAGCGACGCGAGAGTGAGTCTTCATAGGGTCGCCACTTGAAGAGCGTCGGCCGTACGCCGGTCGTGGTTCTGACCGGCCTGTAGTCGCGGATCGACGGGAATACGCGCTCAAAACCTTGCAGCAGGTAGTCGACCTCGTCCTCGGAAACCTCGACGGAATCGAGGTCACCGTAGAAGTCGTCATCGGTGGTGCCGAGGAGCGTGAAGCCAGCGTGGGAGACCATCAGCAGATCGCGCCCGTCGATCGACTCCGCAAAGAGCGAGAAGTTCGAGATCCGGTGCGGATAAACGATGTGGATGCCCTTGGCAGGCCGCAGCTGCACGCGCACACCGGCCATGTCTCCGATCTCCGGCACCCACGGGCCGGCCGCGTTGACGACCACCCTGGCCCGTGCCTCTGAGGTCGAGCCATCAGTTGTGCGATAGCGAACACCGATGACCTTGCCGCCGTCTCGAATCAGCTCCGTGACCCGCGAGTGATTGAGCGCCCGCGCGCCATGGGCCATCGCGTCCTGCACGTTGGCGAAGACAAGGCGATGGGGATCGACTCCCCACTCTTCGGTGGTGACCGCACCCACGATGTCGGGGGACAGTCCAGGCTCGGCCTCGCGCGCCTCCTCTGCCGTCAAACGGCGATGCGGGTGGGCTTTCTTGAGTGGCTGGAATCGGTCGTAGACCTCCATGAAGGTCTCTACCCGTTCGATGTTGTTCCGGTCGTGAGGCATGACCGGAACCAGGAACACCACCCGATACACGAAATTGCGGGCGATCGTGACGATGTGCCCTGCATCGAGACAGGAAAGGCGCGTGGTGTCCCAGTCGAACTCCAGGTAGCGCGCTCCGCCGTGGATCATCCAGCTCGACGAGCCTGTGGTGCCCGCGCCCCAATCGCCCTTTTCCAGGAGCAAGACCGAAAGGCCGCGCAGGGAGAGGTCGCGCGCCACGCCCGCGCCTGTGACGCCGCCGCCGATCACCACGACGTCGTAGGCGCCTGGGGCGGTCACGGCGCCGATACTAGTTAGTGCGCCGACGCCGCGGCCTCGTGCTGCTTCTGGAATTCCTCGATGATGCCTTTGGCCAGGTGCGCGGGCATCTCTTCGTAGTGGTCGAAATTCTTGGTGAAGCTTCCTCTCCCCTGCGTGATCGAGCGCAGGTCCAGCGCGAATCGCAACATCTCTGACTCGGGGACCATCACCTTCACGTCCTGGTAGCCGTCGGTCGGCTCGGTGCCCAGGATCTTGCCACGACGGCCGTTGATGTCGGACATGATGTCGCCCAGATACTTCTCTGGCACACGGATGTCTGCTTCGACAACCGGCTCCAGAAGAACTGGGCCCGCCTCTAGCGCACCCTTTCGGATCGCCATCGAGCCGGCGATCTGGAACGCCATGTCATTGGAGTCGACCGCATGGTACTTACCGTCGATCAGGGTCACCTTGACATCGACCATGGGGTAGCCCGCGACCACGCCCTTGGCCATGTTGTCGAGGATGCCCTTCTGCACCGAGGCCCGGAAGTTTTGCGGTATTGCACCGCCGAAAATCTTGTCCTCCCACACGAAGCCCTCACCCCGCTTGGTCGGTGAGACCTCGATCACGCAGATCCCGTACTGGCCGTGGCCACCAGACTGCTTGACATGGCGGCCTTCGGCTCGGCTGTGGCTGGAGACCGTTTCGCGGTAAGCGACGCGCGGAACCTGGGTCGTCGCCTCGACGCCGTACTTGCGCTTCAGCTTCTCGAGTGTGACGTCCAGGTGGACGTCGCCCAGCCCGGCGATGACGAGCTGCTTGGTCTCTTCGACTCGCTCCACATGCAAGGTCGGATCCTCCTCGCTCAGGCGGGCCAGGCCGCTGGAGATCTTCTCCTCGTCACCGCGGGCCTTCGGGGTGATGGCCAGGCTGTAGGCGGCTGCGGGCAGGTCGAGTGGCGGCAGCGGCCCTCCGTCCTTCATCCCGAGCGTGTCGCCTGTAAGCGTGTGGGCAAGCTTGGTGGCAGCCCCGATGTCCCCCGCCCGCACCTCAGTCGCGGCGATGTGCTCCTTTCCACGCGGGAAGAAGATCTGGGCGAGTCGCTCTTCGCCGCCGCGGCTGAGGTTGGGGAGATGGGCGTCGGCCTTGACGGTGCCGGCGACCACCTTGAAGTAGCTCACGCGTCCGAACTGGTCGCCTCCGGTGCTGAACACGAACGCCTTGACAGGTTTTTCGACCTCCACCTCTGGCGGCGGCATCAGCTCAGCGATGGTTGACATCAGGGTGCGCACGCCGAGGAGCTTGGTTGCCGAGGAGCACACGACGGGGGCGACCTTGCCCTCGAGAATACCCTCGCGCAAGCCGCGCTGGATCTCCTCTTCGCTCAGCGTGCCGGCGTCGAGGTACTTCTCGAGGAGCGAGTCGTCGCTCTCGGCGGCGGCTTCGATCAACTGTCCGCGGTACTCGTCGACCAGCTTCAGCATGTCGTCCGGGATCGGAACCTCGCCGCCCTTGCCGTCTGGTGTCGTCACGAACGCTTTGTGGTGGAGTAGGTCGACGATGCCGCGGAAGTCCTGCTCTGAGCCGATCGGAAGATGCAGGGGAAACGGGCGAGGCGAGAGGTGCTCGCGCATCGCCGCGACCGCGCCGTAAAAATCGGAATTTTCCTTGTCGAGCTTGTTGACCACGACGATGCGCGGCTTGCTGGTTCGATTGCAGTGCTCCCACGCGACCTCTGTCCCGACCGCGAGCTGGGCCGTCGGGCCGACCACGACCACCGCGCCCTCCGCCGCGCGCAGCCCGCTCAGGACCTGGCCGGCGAAATCGAAGAACCCAGGCGCGTCCAGGATGTTGATCTTGTAGCCGTTGTGCTCGGCGAAACCGACGCCGAGGTTGATCGAGATCTTCCTTTTCTGTTCCTCGGGCTCGAAGTCCATGGTGGCGGTCGACTGGTCCGGGGAACCCATCCGGGCGATGGAGCCGGAGGCGAAGAGCATCGCCTCGGCGAGCATGGTCTTCCCGTCGTGCGAGTGGCCCAGCAGGACCACGTTTCTGATCTTGTCGGGAGCGTAATCAGTCGCCATCCAAACCCCCACCAGGAGCGGCCGCGGTAGTTACGAGCTTCAAGTCTAAGGCTCGGTTAAATTCACCCGGTAGAATCACTTCCCGCATGGTCAAGAAGACGGCATCCATCGAAGAGGTTCTCGCCGCGATCGAGGCAGCGCGCGACAAGGTGATGGCCGACGAGGTGAAGTCGCTCACCAAGCTCGGCATCCCCAAGGCGATGGCCTACCAGATGATCGCAAGCCGGTTCCACCAGAAAGTCGGGAACCAGGAGGAGGCCGAGCCCGACCCGTTCGAGGGGGGGAACGCCACCACCTCCTGGGAAGAAATTAGCTAAGGCTCGGGTGAGGAGGGTCGTCCTCCCGCGCGGGACCCTTAGAGTCCGGTCTATCCGGAAATGCTCGCGACCGAAACCACGGTTAGTCCGGACTATCAGAAACACCTCCTCTTTTCTATGAACCGCGCTGAGCGGCTGGCTCGACTGTTGAGAGTCCTGGCCGCGATCATCGCGGAACCCGGGCTGAACCCTCTCGAGCTGGCCGACCGAGCAGGGGTGTCGGAACGCACGCTGCGGCGCGACCTCGTCCAGCTCCGCGACCTCGGCTACGAGGTCGCCTACACCAGTGGCTACGAGGTCCAGGAGAAGCTGAACCTCGAGGGACGGGCGAAGCATCGGGGGCGTGGCCGGGGCGACGACGCGCTGCTGCAGGCGGTCGCCCAGGCTGTTGAGACGGCGGGTCTGTGGCGTAACACCGACCACTCGAGCGTGCTTGCGCCGAAGCGCGGCAGGTCACGGCAGACCGGCCCTGCGCCGCTCGTCTTGATCCCGAGCGGGGAGCAGGACGCCGACTTCATCCACGCGACCGGCTTCAGCGTGGAGAACGCCCTGTACATCCGCTTCGGCGACCAGGACGACGTCCTCGTCACCAGCCCACTGGAGATTGATCGCGCGCGTGCGCAGTCCAGCGCGAGCCGCATCGTCGAGGACCGGGAAGCCTATGTCCACAAGGCGTGGGCCCGGGCGGGCGCGGCGATTCTGCGCGAGAAGGGAATCACGCGGGCACGCGTCTCACCGAACCTTCGCGCCGCGCACCTCGAAGACCTGCGAGCGCATGGGCTCGAGGTCGAGGTGGACCGCCACCTGTTGGTGGCGGAGCGGCGCCACAAGTCGGCCGAGGAGGCGGTGTCCATCCAGGAGGCCCAGAGCGCGGCCGAGTCGGCGGTCGTCGAGGTCGTGCGGGGGCTCGCCCAGGCCGAGATCAAAGATGGAATCCTGTGGTCGAACGGAGGCCCGCTGACCTCGGAGCGACTATATGCCGCGGCCCAGCTCCACCTGGGCGAGAGAGGGTTCACCTGCCCCGACATGATCATCGCCGGCTCACCGGAGTGCGCTCTTCCTCATTACCGAGGCGAGGGACCGATCAGGGCCAACGCGCCCGTCATCATCGACATCTTTCCGACCAGCCGCAAGACCCACTACAACGGAGACCTGACACGGACCGTGGTCGTCGGCGACGTGAGCGACGACGTGCGCCGGATGCACGCCGCCGTGGTCCAGGCGCTCGACGCCGGGATCGAGTCGATCGCAGCGGGCGTTGCGGGCAGGGAACCTCACTTCGCGGTTTGCCAGGTCCTCGTCGACCGCGGCTTCGGCACCACGAGCACCGGTTACGAAGGTCCGGAGGGGGTCGCCAAGATGAACCACAACACTGGCCACGGGGTCGGCCTCGAAATCCACGAGGAGCCCTCGCTGCGCGAAACGACCGGCGATCCGCTCGCGGAGGGCGACGTGGTCACGGTCGAACCGGGTGTCTATCTGTTGGGCCTGGGCGGGGTTCGCGTCGAGGACACAGGGATGGTGACCCGGCAGGGCTTCAAGAACTTCACGAGGCTGACGCGCAGTCTTAACCCACACGACTACCTGTAAATCGCTCGTTTACGATAGGGGCCACTGGGATGCCGGAGAACGAGACGCTCGGCCAGCGCATCAAGCGAATCCGCCACCAGCGGGGCATGAGCCTGGCCAAGGTCGTCCGCGACGACTTCAGTCGAGCCTTTCTGAACCAGGTCGAGCTCGGCAAGGCGAGGCCGTCGATCCGGGTGTTGAGGGTGATCGCCGAGCGCCTCGGCACCGAGGTGGAGTATCTCCTTGAAGGCCAGGAGGCGGGCATCGAACGCGAGCTCGCGCTGGAGCGGGGTCGCGTCCTTGTCCTGAAGGGGGAGCACCGCCGGGCGTTGCTCTCGCTGAAGCCGGCCCTCAGCTCATATGACTGGCCGCTCGGCTCGGACGCGCGGGTGTCCCAGGCCCAGGCCCTGATCGCTCTGGGGCGCAGGGATGAAGCTGCGGCCATCCTCGCGGGGGAGAGAAAGCAGATCGAGCTCCACAACGACCGCCACCGAATGGATCGGCTGCGGGCAGTCGAGCGCGGCGACAGCTTTCGAATCGACGGTGATCCTGTCGAGGTCCATCTGAAGCTCGCCGACCGCGCCACGCGATACGCCAACAACCACGACGAGCTGGAGCACTACCGGGCAGCCAGAGTCCTCCTGGAAGCCGGCCCTAAAGCCCCGAGTTCGCCGACGAGTGCCAGTCGAACGCTGGAGGCGGAGTCACAACCGGAGGCGTGATCTCGATCGTGATCACCTCATGCGACTTCAGCTGGATCTTGCGCGGATCGCCGTCGTAGACCTGCGCTCCCTTCCCGTCGCCGAGGTCGACGTAGGTGACGATTTTCTGATCTGGGCCGATGGTGAAGGTCGACACATGCGTGGCGTCGAGCTTTTGCGCTGGCTTGCCGTTGGCCAGGCTCCAGGCGTTAATCACGTCGAAGAATTGGCCCACGGTGAAGGTGTCGCTGGCGGGGGACTCGATGTGGATCACGTTCTTGTTCGCGGCGTGGACGTGCAGCCAGTAGTAACAGGTGACGTTGGCGCCCGTCGAGTCGGTCTGGATGCCTGCGTTGTCGGGAAAGTTGACGACGTTGCCGTTGTAAACGATCTGCAGCGCGGCGTGGTAGTGCACCTGGGAGTGCTCGAGGTGGTCGCAAGGGATCCCCGAGACAGCTTGTATCCCCGGCTGCGGCCGGTTGAAGTAGATGATCGCGCCGATCATCACGATGACGAGAAGGCCGAGGATCGAGCCGACCACGACCGGCAGCAGCGGCACGCCGGACCCGCTCCTGCCCCGGGCCGGGGGCCTGCGGGCGGACTTGCCCTTCCCTGTGCCCGCGGCAGCCTTCGCCCGAGACCTGTTGGCCATGACTCGGTAGAATACCGGCCTGACCTTTCTGGTCTCGGCCGGGGACTTGCGTTCCCGCTCGACCGAGGCCTTAAACCCATAGGAAGGAGGTTCCCCGTTGCGGGATTACGAGGTTCTGTACATCGTTCGCGCCGACCTTGACGACGACAAGGTCCAGGACGCGGTCAAGCGGGTCAACACGCTGATCGAGAGATCGGGCGGCACGATCGAACGCACCAACCTCTGGGGCAAGCGCAAGCTGGCCTACGAGGTCAAGCACCAGAAGGAGGGGTCGTACGTGCTGCAGGATTTCCAGCTCGAGCCGAATCGCGTGCCCGAGCTCGAGTCCAGCCTGAAGATCACAGAAGAGGTCTTGCGCCATCTTGTCGTGCGCAAGCCGGAGAAGGCCGCTCCAGTGACCGCCGTGGCCCCGCCGCCGGCGGAGGTCGTGCTGGAGCCGATCGTCACCGACTCAGAAAATGCGGCGGGGCGCGTGCGCGGGGCGGATCGGCAGGAGGAGACATAGATGTCGAACTTGAACAAGGCGCTGCTCATCGGACGGCTGACCAAAGACCCGGAGATGCGCTACACGCCCAGCGGCACCGCGGTGACCAACTTCAGCATCGCGACCAACCGCTGGTCGACGGGACCTGACGGCGAAAAGAAGGAGTTCACCGACTACCACAACATCGTGGCCTACAACGCCGGCAAGCGAAATCTCGCGGAGGTCGTGGCCCAGTACACGCGCAAGGGCGCCCTCGTCTTTATTGAGGGACGCATCCAGACGCGTTCGTGGGAAGGCCAGGATGGCCAGAAGCGGCGCACGACCGAGATCATCGCCAACGACGTGCAGTTCCTCGACAGCCGCAGCGGCGGCACCGCCGAGGGCGCCCCGCGGCAGCGGCCCGCGGCTTCCGACGACATTCCCGCTCCGGACGACGCGCCTCGCGACGTCGACCCCGACGAAATTCCATTTTAGGAGATACCCATGGCAGTCAGCCGTCCCCCATCGCGCGAGCATTCCTCAGGCGGCACCGGCGGTCCGAGGGGACCGAAGCGGCAGCACCGCAAGGTCTGCGCGTTCTGCGCCGAGAAGATCGCCTACATCGACTACAAGGAGATCTCCCGGCTGCGCCGGTTTGTCAGCGACCGCGGGAAGATCCTGCCCCGTCGCGTCACCGGCACGTGCGCGCGGCACCAGCGTCCTCTGACCACGGCGCTCGAGCGCGCCCGCGCGATCGCGCTGCTCCCCTACACAACCGAGCAGCACTAAGTCAAAATCTGTTGGCCGCCAAAGCCATCACCGGAGCGCGCCCATGACATTCCAGACCCAGCTGCGAATCCCCGGACCGACTCCCCTCCCTGAGCGCGTCCTCCGAAGCATGAACCGGCCGATGATCGACCACCGGGGACCCGAGTTCGCGGCCATCCTGGCCGAGATCACAGCCGGCGCCAAGCGCGTCTTCAAGACCAAGAACGACCTCCTGCTCCTCACCTCGTCGGGGACGGGCGGGCTCGAGTCCGCGGTGGCCAACCTCGTCTCGCCCGGCGACCAGGTGGTGGCAGCTCTGTGCGGCAACTTTGGCGAGCGCTTCGCCGCCCTCGCGGCGGCCTACGGCGCGGACGTGGTGCGCCTGGAGTTCGAGTGGGGGCAACCTGTCGACCCCGACGACCTACGCGTGATCCTCGACCGCCATCCCAACGCCAGGGTCGTGCTCCTGACGCACAACGAAACGTCGACCGGGCTCACCAACCCTCTGCGAGAGCTTGCGCGGGTTGCTCGAAACGCGGAAAGATTGGTCGTGGTCGACGGCGTCAGCTCCATCAGCTCCATCGACATCGAGACGGACGTCTGGGGCATCGACGTGGCGGTCAGCGGCTCGCAGAAAGGTTGGATGGCGCCGCCGGGGCTGGCACTGGTCAGCGTGAGCGAGCGCGCGTGGGCGCAGCAGGGCAGGGCGCGCTCGCCGCGCTTCTACTTCGACTGGAAGGAGGCCCGGACCTGGGCGGAGAAAGGTATGACGCCGTTCACTCCGGCGGTCCCCGTCGCCTTCGCGCTGCAGGAAGGCCTCCACATGCTCGAGGAGGAGGGCCTTGGCAACGTGTACGAGCGCCACGCCCGGCTCGCGCGCGCGACGCAGGCCGGACTGCATGCGCTCGGCTTTCAGCTCTACGCGCAGGACGGTTACCGGTCGAACACGGTGACGTCGGCATTGCCGCCCGGCGGCCTCGACGTAGGCGGGCTGCGCAAGCTGCTCGACACGAGGTACGGCGTGGTCATCGCGGGTGGCCAGGGCAAGATGACGGGCAAGATGATCCGGGTGGGTCACCTGGGCGCCGTAGCCGAAGGTGACGTGGTGCAGGTGATCTGGGCGATCGAGCAGGCGCTGGAGGAGCTCGACATCGGGCCGGCGGATGGACGCGGCGTGGCTGCGGTCACCGCCTCGGTGCAGGGCGTACCCGCCGCCGCGCGCTAGGGCGCGGGATATCAAGGTGGCGAAGGTCCTCGTCGCGGACCCTCTGGCGGAGGACGGCATCGAGCGCCTGCGCAAGGCCGGCGAGGTGACGGTCGTCAGCAAGCTGCCGGAAGACGAATTGATCCGGCGCATCCCGGACTTCGACGCGCTGGTCGTGCGCAGCGAGACGCGCGTGACGGCAGCTGTCATCGAGGCCGGACGAAAGCTGCGCGTGGTCGGGCGAGCCGGAGTCGGAGTCGACAACATCGACGTGACCGCTGCGACGCGCAGGGGAATCCTGGTCGTCAACGCGCCGCGCGGCAACATCGTCGCCGCCGCCGAGCACACGATTGCGCTTCTCTTCGCGCTCGCGCGATGGGTGCCGCAGGCGGACGCCTCGGTCAAGCGCGGCGAGTGGACGCGCTCGAAATTCATCGGGACGGAGATCCGCGGCAAAACCCTCGGCGTGGTCGGTCTTGGCAACGTCGGGTCAGAGGTCGCCAAGAGGGCGCATGGCCTCGAGATGGATGTGGTCGCGTACGACCCGGTCGTTTCGGTCGAGCGGGCCGAGCTTTTCAACGTGGAGCTGGTCAGCCTGGGCGAGCTGCTCGAACGGGCCGACTTCGTCACCGTCCACGTGCCGCTCGTCGACTCCAACCGCAATCTCATCGGGGTGAAAGAGCTGTCGGGAATGAAGTCCACCGCGCGCCTGATCAACACAGCGCGAGGAGGCATCGTGGACGAGGCAGCTCTGCACGCGGCCCTCGCCTCGGGCCGGATCGCCGCCGCCGCCGTGGACGTCTTCGACAAGGAGCCACCCGGTGAGAACCCGCTGCTTGCGCTGCCCAACTTCATCGCCACGCCGCACATCGGCGCCTCGACGGCCGAGGCGCAGGTCTCGGTGGCTTTCGACGTTGCAGAGGAAGTGGCTGCGGTGCTGGCGGGAGACCTTCCGCGCTTTGCCGTCAACGCGCCTGCCTTGCCGCCGGAGGAGATGGCCTACCTGCGACCCTTTGCCGGCCTCACCGAACGGCTCGCCGCGCTCCACGCCCAGCTCTTCGGCGGCCGCATAAGCGCGATCGAGCTCGACTGCGAAGGCGAGCTGGCCGAGCACGACGTCACCCTGCTGGTCGCGTCCGCCGTCAAGGGCGTCCTGCAACCGTTCACCGAAGAGCGCATCAACGCCGTCAACGCCCGCCTGATCGCCGGCAATCGCGGCATCAAGCTGGTCGAGCGGCGCAGCCGCTCCCACAGCAGCTACGCGAGCCTGGTCACGCTGCGCATGCAGGATCACGAGATCGCGGGCACGGTGCTCATGGGCGAGCCGCGGGCGGTGCGCATCGACTCGTTCCGCGTCGACCTCGTGCCGGATGGGCGCTTCTTGGTCAGCCGTCACGAGGACCGGCCCGGAGTGGTTGGAAAGGTCGGCAGCATCCTGGGCGAGTACGACGTGAACATCGCCAGCATGCAGGTCGGCCGCGACGCCCCGCGGGGGAATGCGATGATGATCCTGGCCGTCGACGAACGGGTTGCGCCGGACGTCTTGAGACGGCTGAGAGAGGTTGGGGGGATGTCGGATCTGCGTTATGTAGAACTCGGCAGCGACGCCGACGGCTGACGTTCGGGCGCTGCCGGGCGTCAGGTATTACCTGGCGCGGGCGGGGGATCCGAGCAAGCTGGTCGCTCCGCCATACGACGTCATTCCGGACTCAGACCTTGTTCACTATCGCTCGCTGTCGCCATACAACGTCGTCCACCTGACCCGGCCGGGAACCGACTACGAGGGCGCCGGGCGCACGTTCGAGCGCTGGCTGGACGACCGCATCCTCGAACCAGATCCGCGCTCGATGTATGTCCACGAGGTGGAGTTCGAGGGGCGCGTGCGGCGAGACCTCGTCGCCAGCCTGCGGCTGCAGCCGTACGCCGACCGGGTCGTGCTGCCGCACGAACGTACCCACCGGGGCCCTAAGGAGGACCGGCTGGCGCTGCTCCGGGCGACGAAGGTCAGCCTGGAACCGCTCTGGTTTCTCTATGAGGGTGCGGGCACCGGCGTGCCGGAAGTGCTGCAGCGGGTCGCTGGCCGCGCGCCGGCGGTGGCGTTCACCGGACCGGAAGCCACCGACCATCGCTTCTGGGTCATCTCCGACCCCGCCATCCACGCCACGGTCCATGCCTCGCTGGAGCAGCAGCAGGTTCTCATCGCCGACGGCCATCACCGCTACGAGACCGCGCTCGCCTACGCCGAAGAGATAGGAGGCTCCCCCGACGCCGCCTCGCGATTCACGCTTGCCCTGCTGACCGACCTGGCCGACCCCGGCCTGGTCGTGCTGCCGACACATCGCGTGATGAAGACCGGGATCGCGATCGCCGGCGGAGAGCCGAAAGAGTCCCTGGGCGAGATGTTTGGGGCCCTGCGAGGCCGCGTGGCCGCCGGCGCTTACCGCAACCACCAGTACCAGGTCCTCCCGCTGGAAGGAGACGTGGCCCTGGTGGAGCTACACGAGCAGGTGATCGACAACATCCTCGGCAAGCGGGACCCGGAGGACTTTCTCCTCTACACGCGCGACCCGGCGGAGGCGGTCCGGTGGGTGGACGAAGGAGTCGGCACCGCCGCGTTCTTCCTCGACCAGCCCGACCTGCGGCAGGTTTTGAACCTGGCCCGACAAGGGAAAACTCTTCCTCAGAAGGCGACCTATTTCCACCCGAAGCCTCCGTCCGGGATGGTTTTCGACCGGCTGGAACGAGATCGGCGTCTATAGTTAGGAACCCAATAAAGTGCCCATTTACGGTTATCGATGCAGCAGCTGCGGCCACGAGTTTGAGATCCAGCAAAGGATGTCCGACGCGCCGCTGCTGGTCTGCCCCAAGTGCCAGGGCAAGCTGACAAAGATGCTGTACCCCACCGGGGTGATCTTCAAGGGCAGCGGGTTTTACACGACCGACTACAAGACGCCGGACAAGGCCAAGTCGGAGAACGGTTCCAGCCCAGGCGCCGACGTGAAGCCGGGTCCAAAACCCGAGTCAAAGCCCGATTCGAAACCGGAATCAAAATCAGAATCAAGCGATTAAGTCAACAGAGGGAGTGCACGTGGCAAACATCCAGGAAGTTACAGACAGCGAATTTGAAAACGCGGTCCTGAAGGCCGACAAGCCGGTGCTCGTCGACTTCTGGGCAACGTGGTGCGGACCGTGCCGAATGATCGCCCCGATCGTGGAGCAGATCCACGGCGAGCTGGGCGACAAGATCAAGGTCATGAAGATGGACATCGACGAAAACCCCACGGTCCCGATGCAGCTTGGGATCATGTCGATCCCGACCGTGATCATCTTCAAGGACGGCAAGCCCGCGGAGCGGACAGTCGGCTATCGCCCCAACATGAAGGGCGACCTGAAGGCAAAGCTCGAAGCCCTGATCTGAGGCGCGCCCGCTGAATTGCGGCCGCTCTACGTCGGTAACTCATGGGCGCTGGCGGTTTACTACGCGGTCATCGCGCTCTGGTTACTTTCCGAAGCGTCGTATCTGGTTCGCTTTGGTGGAGGCCCGGAAATTGAAAACAGGAGGTTGCGGGCGTCGCCCTGCGGTGGTACGGGATCCACGCCCTCGGCCAGTTCTTCACTTTGCGCGTGACGACCCGCGTTGATCACGTGGTCGTCGACGAAGGTCCTTATCGACTGGTGCGTCACCCCAGCTATACCGGAGCGCTGATGACGGTGTTTGGTGTCCTCCTGTGCTCCACCAACTGGCTCGCCTTGCTCTGCTTCGCGCTCGCCTGGCCCGGATTCGCGTATCGGATCCGCACCGAGGAGGCTGCCCTGACGAGCGCGCTCGGAAAGCCATATCGGCAGTACATGCGCCGGACCAAGCGGCTCATCCCGTACGTGCTGTGAGCCAGAGCGGGATCAGCGTCGGACCCGATGGCGTGGCGAGATGCTGGTGGTCGGACTCGGACGACCTGTACCGGCGCTACCACGACACGGAGTGGGGCCGCCCCGTCGACGACGACCGGCGGCTGTTCGAGAAGCTGATGCTCGAGGGCTTCATGTCAGGCCTGAGCTGGCTGACGATCCTGCGCAAGCGGGAGAATTTCCGCGCCGCCTTCCGAGGCTTCGAGCCGTCGGCAATCGCCCGGTTCAGCACCCGCGACGTCACGCGGCTGATGGGCGACGCGGGAATCGTTCGCAATCGCGCAAAGATCGACGCGACGATCAACAACGCGCGCCGGTATGCCGATTTGCGCCAGGAAGCCGGCAGCTTCGCCGCGTACGTCTGGCGCTACGAGCCGAAACGCCGCCGGCGCCTGCTGGGTCGGGCGGAGCTGATCGAGGCCGGCATCCTACCTGAGGCGGCCGCGTTGAGCAAGGACCTCCGGCGTCGGGGATGGTCGTTCGTCGGCCCGACCACCGTCCACTCCTTCATGCAGGCGATGGGCGTGATCAACGACCACGTGAGGGGCTGCGTGGCCGGGCTCGAGGCGGAGCGGCTCCGCCGGGCATTCCACCCGCCCGGGTTTGCATAAGGCGTAGCCGGTCCCCTTACCCGCCCGCATACTTTCGCGTCATGGGTTTCCTGAGCGACCTTCGCCGTGAGTTCATCGCCCGGCCTGACGCGTACAAGGCCGAGATCCTCTTCAAGTGGCCGGACACCAACATCCGGAGGCGAAGCCAGGTCACGGTCGAGCAGGACGAGGTGGCCGTCTTCTTCCGCGACGGCACGGTCAGGGGCATCCTGCAGCCGGGAGTCAGCACTCTGGACTCATCGGAAATCCCATTTCTCGGCGATTTGGTCGACTCGCTGACCGGTGGCAACTATTTCAAGACGGAGCTCTACTTCGTCTCGACGCGCGAGTTTCCGAACCTCCCATTCGGCGGCATGGTGGACAACGTCATCGACCCCGAGACGCAGCTAGGGGTCGGACTCAGAGTCTTCGGTGACTATTCGCTCAAGGTCGCCGCGCCGGACAAGCTCATCGTCAACCTTGTCGGCACAAGGGATCTGCTGAGCAACGACCAGATCACAGACTGGATGCGTGACCAGCTGCTCAAGGTTTTCCGCCAGCAGGTCGTCACCCACATCACGGTGCAGGCGTGGCCGATCCTCGGCATCGCCGCGCGCAATGCCGAGATCGAGGAAGAGGTCATCGAGGGAGCCGGCACGGCCCTCGCCGGCTACGGCCTGCAGGTCGCGCGCATGGGCAACTTTGTCATCTCGATCAAGCCGGAGGACGAAAGCGCGCTCAAGAAGTACCGCCGTGACGTGCAGTACACGAAGCTCGCCGGCTCGTTCCAGGCCGCCGCGGCGGGTGAAGCCGTCGAAGGCATAGGTGAAGGCGCGGCCAAAGGTGGCGGGGCCGGTGGCGCGGCGGTCATCGGAGCCGGCTTGAACCTTGGCGCGGGCCTTGTCGCCGCGAGCGGTTCCGCGCAGGTCAAGTGCGTGAGCTGCGGAACGATGAACGCGGCGGCTTCGCGGTTCTGCACCAACTGCGGTCACGCGCTGATAGGGACGGAGCAAACCGCCGGGACCCCGTGAGCGCAGCGCTGCCCGCAGACCCCGCGGTCGGGCTCGGACAGATCCAGGCCGCCGACCCTGCCTTCGACCTCGAGCTGTTCAAGCGGCAGGCGGCCGATACGTTTCTCGACGTCAAGCAGGCGGTTGAGGCGCGCGACCTGACCCCGGTGCTGGACGTGCTCTCGGATGGCGTTTTTGACGACCTGAGCCAGGACGTGGCCAGTCTCGTTGCAAGAGACGCGGTCCAGCACTTCGACGGCCTCGTGCCGACGCGGATCACGGTCGAGGCGGCGGATCGCGGACCGCAAGGTGACGCGATCACGTTGCGGATCCAGGCCGTCGCGCTGCAGTACCTGGGCTCCGCGGGCGCGGGTGGGTCTGCGCCCGGCGGTCTCGGCGCGTTCACCGAGTTCTGGACCTTCAGTCGCTCCGCCGGCGCGACCAGTCCCGCTGCGATGCGACTGGAATGCCCGACGTGCGGAGCGCCGATCGACGTGGACACCGGGCGGATCTGCCACTACTGCAGGACCCTGCTGCCGCCGCCGCACGCGCAGACGGGTTGGGTCGTGGCGGCGATCCAGCCGGCGCAAGAGAACCTCGGATAATTAAGCCGCGCTGCGGATGTATGGAGGCTGGTGCCTCCCGCAGTCTTCAAAAACGTGGGGAGTGGTCTCCGCGACGGCTTTCGGATTTCGCCACGAGGCGCACCCCTGTTTGTCGGGCTGACAGCCAAAATAGAGGCTCGCGAGGCTGGGGATGAACGAGGACTGGTGTCTTCCGCGGTCTTCAAAACCGTCTGCGGGGCGCTGTCGAGGCGTCCTGGGTGGGTTCGATTCCCATCCATCCCCGCCAAGTCTTGGCGTTCGTGACAGCC
>WNGG01003130.1_pt1 | contig 33109 bp, 30 predicted proteins | sample 5400661 | NCBI WGS metagenome assembly WNGG01 (sample SAMN13153372, study PRJNA577476) | soil metagenome | isolation source: 100 cm soil or saprolite under Garry oak tree replicate 1 | place: USA:California | collected 2016-06-15
GACCCTCAGCTTGGAAGGCTGATGCTCTACCAACTGAGCTACGCCCGCGCGCCGAGTGGTGGGGGAAGGATTCGAACCTTCGTAGGCTGACGCCGGCAGATTTACAGTCTGCTCCCTTTGGCCACTCGGGCACCCCACCAGCGCCCCGCCTCTCGTGTCCCGCCGCCCGTCCCCCCGTCCGCCGGTCCCGCCCTCCCACTGACAACTCACCCCGCGTTTTCCAAGGCGCGGGGTGTGTCGGACCCTCCAGGACGGAGTCGAGCGGCGCATGCCTCTTCGGCAACGTGAGCTGACGAAGGGACTCGAACCCTTAACCTGCTGATTACAAATCAGCTGCTCTACCAGTTGAGCTACGTCAGCTGGCCACGCCTAAAATTCCCAGACGTGTAGCTTAACGGGGACCGGGCCCGCATGCAAGGGACGGGCCGGGAAGAACTTAGGTGACCCGCCACTTGGTCCCGGCGGCGGTGTCCTCGATCTCCACGCCCTTGGCCTTGAGCTCGGCGCGGATCCGGTCGGCCTCCTTGAAGTCCTTGGCTTTGCGGGCCTTGTCGCGCGCCGCGAGCCGCTCCCCGATCCAGCGCTCCAGCTCGGGATCCACCGCCCGGTCGGTAGGGAGGACGTCCAGGACCCCCATGGCCTCGTGCAGCCCGCCCAGTGCCCGCTGGGCCCCGGATGCGCTCGGGTGGCGGTCGAGCTCGCGGTTCGCGGCCCTCACGAAGTCGAACAGCGCGGCGCAAGCCCGCGGGGCGTTCAAGTCGTCGTCGAGCGCGGCGCGGAAATCGTGCGTGAAGCGATCAGTAACGGCTCCGAGTGCATCCTCGTCACGGGCCCGGGTCCGTCCCGCCGCGACCTGCGAGACTCGGTCGCGAAACTCGGCCAGCCGTTTGACGGCCTCGGCCGCTCCCGCGAGCGCCTCGTCCGTGAAGTCGAGCGGCTGGCGGTAGTGGGTTTGCCAGAACAGGAGCCGGAGCGCCGCCGGGTCCACGCCCTGCTCGCGCAGGTCCCGCACGGTGAGAAAATTGCCGAACCGCTTCGACATCTTGGTGCCGCGCACGTTGAGAAACTCCCCGTGCAGCCACCAGCGGGCGAAGGCGCAGCCGGTCGCGGCCTCGGATTGCGCGATCTCGTCTTCGTGGTGGGGAAAGATGAGATCCACGCCGCCGGCGTGCATGTCGAGTGTCTCGACGCCAAACCGGCTGATGGCGTCGAGCGACATGGCGGAGCACTCGAGGTGCCACCCGGGCCGCCCACGCCCGAAGGGCGCGTCCCACGCCGCGCCCACCTGCTCGTCGATCGGCTCGGCCTTCTTCCACAGCGCGAAATCCCGGGGGTCGTCCTTGGCGTACTCGTCGCTCGCCACGCGGGCGCCGGTCTTGAGCTCGCGGGTATCGAGCCGGGAGAGCCGCCCGTAGCCGGGAAACTTGGCGATCGCGAAATACACCGAGCCGTCTTCCCCGCGATAGGCGACCCCGCGCTCGAGCAGTCGCTCGACGAGCCGCACCATCGCGGGCACGGCCTGCGTCGCCCGCGGGTAGGCGTGCGCCGGCCGGATCCGCAGGTAGTCGCGATCCTCGTAGAACGCCGCGATGAACGGCGCCGTGTAGTCCGCGAGGCGCTGCCCCGCCGCCGCGGCCGCCTTGATGGTGCGGTCGTCCACGTCGGTGAGGTTCATGACGTGGAACACGTCGTACCCCGACCACTCAAGATGGCGGCGCAGCAGGTCCTCGAAGAGGAACGTGCGGAAATTGCCGATGTGGGCGTAGTTCCAGACGGTCGGGCCGCAGGTGTAGAGCGTCACTCGTTTGCCGACCAGTGGCTGGAACGGTGCGACGCGGCGCGTGAGGGTGTTGAAGAGGGCGAGGGTCATCGGCGCGGGTGAAACGTAGGAAGGGGCGGTGGGAGCGTCAACGCGCACCGGGCCGTGGCGGTACACGAGCACGCGCGCCGCGAGCCAGCCGCCCGCGGCGGCGTCCGCCGACGCGAGCAGGCCGCGACGCACGAGCCGCGCGGCGACGTCCGACACGACAAGGAGCGGCGCACTCGAGACGGGCACGCGGCGACGCTATGAGCGGCGGCGGGGCAAGCGGCATCCGATCGCCGCCGCACCAACCATAACTCCGCGTGACCTACTTCGCGGCCAGCGCCTCGCGCACGATCGCGTCCACCAGCGGGCTCGGGTCGAACCGCACCGGGTCGGTCGCCGGCAGCCCGGTCTCAGCGGCGGCGCGACGCACCGCCTCGGCCGCCTCGGCCTCGGTCATGTCGAACGTGTTGAGACAGATGCCGAGCACCTTCGTGGGCCGGACGGGCGCGGCCGCGCGCTCGTAGATCTCGACCAGCTCGGCGAGCGGCGGGATGCGGACCCAGGGCTCCCGCCCGTGATAATCCCCGATGAAATCGCGCGTGGCCTGGTGGCACAGGATCAGCCCGTCGGGGCAGGAGCCGTGCAGCAGGCCGAGCGTGACGCCGGAGTAGCCGGGGTGAATGAGGCTGCCCTGCCCTTCGAGCAGGACGATGTCGGCGTCCTCCGCGCCCTGGAGCACGAGCTGCTCCGCCGCGCCGGCGACGAAATCCGCCACGACCGCATCCACGGCGATGCCCCACCCCTCGATGAAAATCCCGGTCTGGCCCGTCGCCACGAAGCGGGCGCGATGGCCCCGCTCGACCAGCGCATCGCGCAGCTGGAGCTGCGCGGTCATCTTGCCGACGTTGCAGTCCGAGCCCACGGTGAGGATCACGTAGGCCGCGACGTCCGCCGCGCGCCCGTCCGCGATAGGCAGGTTGGGAGGCGGCTTGCGCACGTCGTGGATGCGCACCCCCTTCGCCCGGGCCAGGCCGCCCAGCTCCGGATCGTCCCCGATGAAGGTGTGAAGGCCGCTCCAGATGTCGAGGCCCCGCTCGAGCGCGGTCTTGAGCCAGCCGCGCCACACCGGGGGGAGCTGGCCCCCGAGGGGAGCGATGCCAATGAGCACGGCCGTGGCGCCGAGCGCGAGGGCGCGCTCGAAGTCACCAACCACGGGGATCGGCCCGCCGAACCCCAGCACGTCCTGCGCGGTCCTTCCGGCCTCCACCCGGTCGAAGACGCCCACGATGCGCTCGGGGAAATAGCGGATGCAGGAATTCGCGGTCTTGGACGTGAGCGGGCCGAACTGGCCGTCCGCGACGATCAGAAAGCGATGCCGGCGTGGCTGCAGCGTCATGCGCGGGGCGACCGATGCTCGCCCGTCGCGCGCAGCACCGCGGGCTCGAGGTGGCCGGTGTCGCCGTACACCTCGGCCTGCACGACGTGGCGCAGCACGACCATCGCGACCGCGAGCACCGGCACCGCCACGACGAGGCCGACGACGCCGAGCAGCGTGCCCATGATGAGGACGCCGGCGATGGTGAGGACGGGGGGTAGCGCGACGCGCTGCTCCATGATACGCGGCACCACGACGTTCGCCTCGATCACGTGCACGACGACCCCGAGCGCGATGACGGCGAGCACCCGCAGCCAGTCACCGGTGCCCACCACGAACAGCGCGGGCAGGAGCGTCGAGACGAGCGTGCCGAAGAACGGCACCACGGCGACGAGGCCGGTGAAGATGCCGAAGGCGAGCCAATAGGGGACGCCGAGCGCCCAGAGGCCGAGGGCGGTGAGGACGCCGAGCACGAGCATGGCGAGGAGCTGCCCGACGACCCAGGCGCGCAGCGTGGCGCTGGCGTCGTCGAGCACGCGGGCGCCGACGGCGCGGTGGTTCGGCGCGACGAGCGACAGGACGCCGTCGCGGTACATCCGTGGCCGGACCGCGATGTACAGCGCCATCACGATGACGCTCGCGCCCTCGATGAAGAGCTTCCCGCCGGCGCGCACGTACGGGAGGATCGAGCCCCGCAGGAAGCTCGACGCGTCGTCGACCAGGCTGGCGACGAGGCCGCGGGTCGGCTCGGCGAGATCGGTCTGCCGCAGCACGGGGTACTGGCTCGCCCAGCGCGCCACGACGGTCTGGATGTCGGTGAGCGTCTGGGGCAGCCCGGACACGAGCGCCTGGGTCTGCTCGATGACGGGAGGGACGAGCAGCGCGCCGATCCCCGCCACCGCCGCGAGCGTCGCCACCACGGCCGTGGCCAGTCCGAGCCAGCGGCGGAAGCGGAAGCGGCGCTCGAGCAGGTCGGTGATGGCCGAGAGGTAGACCGCGCACAACGCCGCGAGGAACACGAGGAGCAGGACTTCGATCACCCGGACGGCGAACCAGATGGTCAGGGCGGCAACGAAGAGCGCCACGAACGTGGCGCCCGACAACCGTGTGGGAGATGACTCGGTGCTCAGCGGTGGTGCTCGGCGTCGTCATCCTCGACCAGCTCGGCCTCGGCCGCGCCCTTGCCGAGCTGCTTGGACTCGGCGGGCGAGCCCGCCGGGAGCAGCCCCAGCTTGCGCTTCAGGTCGAGCAGCTGCTGGTCGGCGTCGGCCTTCACCTCGAGGGCCTGGAACTGCTTCACGAGCCTGTCGCCCGTCAAATCCTCGTGCACTTCGGCGGCGGCGATGAGCTTCCGCTCCTCGTGCTCGATCTGCTCCGCCATGCGCTCGAACGTCTCGAACACGCCCTTGTCGCCGATGGACGACATCGTCTCCTGAATGCGCTTGTGCGCCTCGGCCCGCTTCTGGCGCGCGAGCAGGATGTTCTTCTTGCGCTTCGCGTCTTCGATGCGGTCGTTGAGCTGGCGCAGCGAGAGCTTGAGCTTCTCCGTCTCTTCGCGGTGCTTCACCCACGTCTCGTGCAGCTGCACCGCGCCCTGCGCGTGCTCGTTGTGGCGCAGCAGCGCCTGCTTCGCGAGGTCGTCCCGCCCCTCCTGCACCGCCAGCACCGCCCGCCGCTCCCAGTCCTCGGCGCTCTTCTTCTCCTGATCCACCTGCGACGCCAGACGCTTCTCGTCCGCGATCGCCGCCGCCACCTGCTGCTTCGCCTTCGCGAGCTGGCCCCGCATGTCGACGATCAGCTGGTTCAGCATCTTCTCCGGATTCTCGGCACGGGAGATCAGGTCGTTGATGTTCGACCGGATCAGCGTCGAGAGACGGTCAAAGATTCCCATGAAGACCCTCGCTGTCCTGGCGGGGCGTCACCGTCCCGCGCCCCCCCCCAACTTGCGCTCCCGCCGCTCGGCGAGCATGCGCTCGGCGAAATCTAAGCGCTCCGCGAGCTCGGCGACCTGGCCGTGGAGCTGCGCCACCTGATCCTCCAGCGCGGCAACCCGGTGCGGATCCTCGCCTATGCCACCCGGACGGCCCCGCATTTTCGTGCGGATCCGCTCGGCGAGCGCCTCGCCAACCGGGGTCTGCAGCACCCACCGCAAGCCGATGAACAGCACGATCATGACGACGATCGGCATCGCCTGGTCGAGCAGGAACGTCCAGTCGAGCCCCGGCGGCGGGGGCGTCGGGGGGCCCTGCAGCATCGTCACGCTGTACGCCTCCCGCTCCCTACGGGTTTCCGCCGCCTCAGCGGGGCGGCCCGAGCCGCTCGCCCTCGCGACTCTTCGCGAGGAGCCGCTCGGTAAAATCTACGCGTTCCGCGAGTTCCGCCACTTCCCGGCGCAGGTCCTCCAGCGCCGCGGCAAGCTCTTCCTGCCTCGCCTCGTGCGCGGGGCCCGCCTGGCTCCCCGCCTGCAGCTTGGCGGTGTACGCTTTGGTGAAGGTCCGCACGATCATCAGGGCGAAAAACCCGCCGATGGCGACGATGGGGATCAGGACAGCCACGGCCTCGGGGTTCATCAGCTCCTCGGCGGCGCGAGCCGCTCGCCGTCGCGTTGCTTGGCGAGCAACCGCTCGGCGAAGTCCATTCGCTCGCTCAACTCGCTCACTTCGGTGCGGAGCTGGTGTACCTCGCCCGAGAACTCGGAGCGGAGTTCATCCAGCTCCCCGCGCACGTCCTCCGGCAGCGCGCCACCGCCCGAGCGGCGGATGCGCTCGGCAATCGCCCTGCCCACGGGCGAAATCGCGAGCAGAAACAGCGTTCCACCCCCGAAGAGCAAGACGATGCCGAGGACACCCGTGATGTCCATGATCGGAAGTTACTGAGCTAGTCGCCTGCCGCCAGCACCTTGCGCAGGAACTGGCCCGTGAACGAGCCTCTGGTGTGCGCCACTTGCTCCGGCGTCCCCGCGGCCACCACCGTGCCGCCGGCCGCGCCTCCCTCGGGACCCAGATCAATCACCCAGTCGGCCGTCTTCACGACGTCGAGATTGTGCTCGATCACCACCACGGTGTTCCCCTTGTCCACCAATCGGTGCAGCACTTCGAGCAGCAGCCGCACGTCCTCGAAATGCAGGCCCGTCGTCGGCTCGTCCAGGATGTAAAGGGTGCGCCCCGTGTCGCGCTTGGCCAGCTCGGTGGCGAGTTTGACCCGCTGCGCCTCGCCGCCCGACAAAGTCGTCGCCGACTGGCCCAAGTGGATGTACCCGAGTCCTACGTCGTTCAGGAGCTCCAGTTTCGACCGGATGCGAGGCTGGTTCTCGAAGAACTCCAGCGCCTCGGCGACCGACAGGCCGAGCACGTCGGCGATCGACTTTCCTTTATATCGGACCTCCAGCGTCTCGCGGTTGTAGCGCCGGCCCTTGCACACCTCGCACGGGACGTAGACGTCGGGGAGAAAGTGCATCTCCACTTTGACGAGCCCGTCGCCCTGACACGCCTCGCACCGCCCGCCCTTCACGTTGAAGGAGAACCGGCCCGGGCCGTAGCCGCGGATCTTCGACTCGGGGAGGTAGGTGAAGAGCTCGCGGATCGGGGTGAACAGGCCGGTGTACGTCGCCGGATTGGACCGCGGGGTGCGACCGATCGGACTCTGGTCGATGTCGATCACCTTGTCGATGTGGTCGAGGCCCTCGATGCGGTCGTGGGCGCCCGGCATCACCTTGGCGCGGTAGAAGTGCCGCGCCAGCGCGCGGTACAGGATGTCGGTGACGAGCGTGGACTTCCCCGACCCCGACACGCCGGTCACCGCCACGAACGAGCCCAGGGGGAACTCCACGGTGAGGTCGCGCAAGTTGTGCTGGCGCGCCCCGATCACCGCGAGCCGGCGCTCGGGGTCGCGCGGGCGGCGGCGGGGAGGGACCGGGATGCGCAGCTCGCCCCGGAGGTAGCGGGCCGTGAGCGACTCGGGGTGGCCGAGCACCTCGGCGAGGGTGCCGGCGACGACGACCTCCCCGCCGTGCCGTCCCGCCCGGGGCCCGAGGTCCACGATGTGGTCGGCGGCGCGGATCGTTTCCTCGTCGTGCTCCACGACGAGCACCGTGTTCCCCAGCTCCTTGAGCTCGCCGAGCGTCGCGAGCAGCCGCGCGTTGTCCCGCTGGTGCAGCCCGATGGAGGGCTCGTCCAGGATGTAGAGCACGCCCACGAGCCGGCTGCCGATCTGCGTCGCGAGCCGGATGCGCTGGGCCTCGCCGCCCGAGAGTGAGTCCGCCGACCGGCCGAGCGTCAGGTATTCGAGGCCCACGTTGCGGAGGAAGCGGAGCCGGTCGTTGACCTCCTTGAGGATGGGCCGCGCGATCTCGGGGTCCAGCCCCGCGCGGCCGTTGCCTCGCAACGGCAAGCCTTCGAAGAACGTGAGGGCGTCCACGACGGGCAGGTCCACCACGTCGCCGATGCTCTTGTCCTGGAGGAGCACGGCGAGGCTCTCGAGGCGCAGCCGCTTGCCGCCGCACACGGGACACGGCTGCTCCACCATGTATTCCTCGAGCTGCTCGCGCACCGCGTCGGAGGCCGTCTCGCGATAGCGGCGCTCGACATGCTTCAGCACCCCCTCCCACCCCGACTCGTACTCCCCGTGCCAGCGCTCACTCGCGTACTGGAATGTGAGCGTGCGGCCCGGCGCACCCTGCAGCACGACCTTCTTCACCGGGGCGGGCAGGTCGCTCCAGGGCGTGTTGAGGTCGAACTTGAAGGCGCGCGCGAGACTCGGCAGGATCACTTTGCGCAGGTACCCGCTCGGCTCGCCCCAGGGAAGGATCACGCCTTCGAGAATCGTGAGGCTCGCGTCGCCGAGGACGAGATCGGCGCTCACTTCGCGCTTCGTGCCGAGGCCCGAGCACTCGGGGCAGGCGCCGAACGGCGAGTTGAAGGAGAACTGCCGCGGCTCGAGCTCGGGGAGCGAGAGCCCGCACGTAGGGCAGGCGTAGCGCTCGGAGAAGAGCGTGGACTTGGAGCCCTGCACCACTTCCACGGTGCCGTCCGCCGCCTTGAGCGCAGTCTCGACCGAGTCCGCGAGCCGCGCACGGTCGGCTTTGCGCACGACCAGCCGGTCCACGACGACCGCGATGTCGTGATTCTGGCGCCGGTTGAGCTTCGGCACCTGCGCGAGGTCGTACGCCGCGCCGTCCACCCGCACGCGCACGAACCCCTGCTTGCGCGCCGCTTCGAATACCTCGCGGAACTCGCCCTTGCGACCGCGCACTAGTGGCGCGAGCACCTCGAGCTTCGTCCCCTCGGGCCACTCGAGCACCAGGTCGGTGATCTGCGAGGCGCTCTGGCGCTCGATCGGTGAGCCGTCGCGCGGGCAGTGCGGCGTCCCCAACCGGGCCCACAGGAGTCGCAGATAGTCGTACACCTCGGTGATGGTCCCCACGGTGGAGCGCGGGTTGTGACCCGCCGACTTCTGCTCGATCGAGATCGCCGGCGAGAGCCCCTCGATGGCGTCCACGTCCGGCTTCTCCATCAGGCCCAGGAACTGACGGGCGTAGGCGGAGAGCGACTCGACGTAGCGGCGCTGCCCCTCGGCGTAGATCGTGTCGAACGCGAGCGACGACTTCCCCGAACCCGACAGCCCGGTGATCACCGTGAGGCTGTTGCGCGGGATCTCGACGGTAATGTTCTTGAGGTTGTGCTCGCGGGCGCCGCGGACGATCAACGCATCGCTGGACATAGCCTCGTAGGCTAGATAGGGAACGGTTTGCAGGTCAACTCTCGGCGTACGGGCGGCAAGGACGGCAGGGGCGGCAAGGTGTTCGTGCCGTCTTTGCCGTCTTTGCCGTCTTTGCCGCCTTGATTAACCCCAGCCGGTTCCCTACGTTAGCCCTCCCGCATGAGCCCCACCGCGCTGCTGGTGCTGACGACGCTCGCAAGCGAGCAGGACGCCCGGGCGCTCGTCACAGCACTGGTCGCCGACCGGCTGGTAGCTTGCGGGACGCTCCTCCCCGGGGCCCGATCGATCTATCGGTGGGCAGGGAAGGTGACGGAGGAGACGGAGGTGGTCGTGTTGCTCAAGACCGACGCTCGCAAGTGGGACGCGCTCGCCGCCGCGGTGCGGGCGAAGCACCCGTACGAGGTGCCGGAACTGCTCGCGCTGCCCGTCGAGCGCGGGCTCGAGCCGTACCTCGCCTGGCTCGCGAGCGAGGTGGGGGGGGGGGCGTGATCCGCAAGCGCGATCCGCGGTGGCAGACGGCGGCCGAGCGGGCCCGGGTGGCGGCGGAACTGATAGAGGAAGCCGAGTCGCTCACCGAGACCAGCACGATCGCGTCACCCGCCGACGTCGCCCGCGCCAACCTGCCGCCGCCGATCAGGGTCGAGCTGCCAGTCGAGCCGGAGCCCGCCCCGGCCGAAGTACCCACGGCCAGTCCCCCAACCGCCGAGGCCGTGGCGCCGAGCCCGGACGAGATGCTCGCCGCCGACCCCGCGAACGTCGCCCCCCTCCTGGAGCGCGCCGCCCGGCTCGCGGTGGGAGGGGAGTACGCCGCCGCGCAGCGCGACTACGACCGGGTGCTGCGCGCGGCGCCGGCGCACGGCGAAGCGCTGACCGCCCTGGGCGTGGTGCTCTCGCGCCGCGGGCTGTGGAGTGCCGCCGTGACGCAGCTGCGCCGCGCCGCGGAAGCCGATCCCGGCCGCGCGGCCGCCTGGTACTATCTGGGCGAAGCGCTGAACCACGTGGACGACCTGCGCGGCGCCCTGGTCGCCTACGAGCGCGCCGTCGAGCTCGAGCCCCGCAACGTCAAGGCGTTGTACGGCCTCGGCATCGTGCTGGACCGCCTCAACCGGCCGGACGAGGCGACGCGGATGTACCGCCGCTCGCGGGAGGCCGCCGGCAGGTGATCCGCGTGGTCGTGGACGATCTCGCGTTCCTCGCTTCCGACGCGCTCGTCCGCCCCGCCACGGCCCGCCTCGACCCGACGACACCCGTGGTGCGCCGGCTCGAGCAGGTGGGCGGCAGCGAATTCGTGAGCCGCCTGCGCATGCAGAAAGAGCTCGCGGTGGGCGCGGCGGTCGTGACGGCGGGCGGCGGCGACCTGCCGGCCGAGTTCGTCATCCACGCGGTCATCCAGAGCGACGACGAGCCCGTCACCCGCGGCGGCGTGGCGCGCGCCTGGCAATCTGCGCTGGAGCAGGCGCAGGCCTGGGAGTTCGCGCACCTCACCGTCCCGCCGATCGGGACGGGCGCGGGCAACCTGTCGCTGGAGGACGCCGCCGACATCATGGTCCAGGTGCTGACCGCGCATCTCGGGAACGCGACGTTCCCGACGAACGTGTCGTTCGTTGTGGAGACGCCGGAAGCGCGTGAGGCATTCGAGGCCGCCCTACAACGCAGCGGGGCCGGGGGAGCCGCCCAGTCGTGACGCGGCGCGGCTGGGCGACGGCGATCCTGGTGGCGTGGGTGGCGGCGCTCGGATGGCTGGTCCGGCGGGAGTTCTTTCAATCCACGGGCGCGCGGCTCGCCGAGGCCGCGCTCAGCGTACCGCCGGGCGCGGTGTACTACCGGCTCGACGTGGGCGGCCAGCAGGTGGGGCTCGCCTCCAACACCATCGACACCCTCGGCGCCACCATCCTCGTCACGGACGTGCTGGCGCTCGACGTCCCGGCCCTCGGCAGTCTGCATCGCACCAGCGCGATGAGCCGCGCGACGGTGAGCCGGGCGCTCCGGCTCCAAAGCGTGGACGCGCGGTTCGACGGCAGCCTCGGCCGGTTCACCGCCCATGCGGTCGTGAGCGGTGACACGCTGCTCACGGTGACGCTCGAGTCGGGGAACCACGCGGAGACCACCCGCGTCCCGCTGCGGCACCCGATCGTGCTCCCGAGCCTGCTGCCGCTCCGGCTCGCGTTCGGCGGCGAGCTCAAGCCCGGCCGCACCGACACGATCTCGGTGTTCGACCCCTTGCTCATGAGCGAGCGGCCCGTGACCGTGAAGGTGGCCGCGGAGTCCACCTTCGTCGTCGCCGACAGCGCGGCCTACGACTCGACGGCGATGGCCTGGGTGCCGGCGCACTTCGACACGGTGCGGGCGTTCGGCATCGAAGAAGAGACGGGCGGCGTGCGCGGCCGGGCGTGGATCGACGCCCAGGGGCACGTGGTGCGAGCCGAGAGCCCCGCGGGCTTCACGCTGGAGCGCTCGGCGTTCGAGATCGCCTACCAGAACTTCCGCAAGCGGGACACGCTGCGCGTGGCCCGCGCGAGCGCCGCTCCCGGCCCGGGCGACGTGATCCCGCTGACCGCCCTCGCCGCGCGCGCCCCGCTCCGCGGGGGTGGGAAGGCAGGCACCCCCGACCGGCTGCGGGTGCGGCTCACGGGGGTCGATCTCGCCCGCTGGGGAGCGGATCTCGCGAGCGGGCGGCAGCGCCTCGCCGGCGACACCCTCGTGGTGCAGCGCGAGGGAGCGGCCGAGCTCACCGCCCGGTACCGGCTGCCGGCGCGTGATACGGCGCTGGCCCGGTTCCTCGCGCCCGAGCCGTTGATCCAGGGGGACGATCCTCGCATCCACGCGCTGGCGCGGCTCGTGCTGGGCGGCGAGCGCGACCCCGCCCGGGCGGCGCGGCTGCTGCTCGACTGGGTGCACGGGCACGTCGACCCCCAGGTCGCGGCGGGCGCGCCCAGCGCCCTCGCGGTGCTCGACGCGCGGCGCGGGGATTGCAACGAGTACACCGTGCTGTACGTGGCCCTGGCGCGGGCGGCCGGGCTCCCCGCGCGCACGGCGGCCGGGCTCGTGCATCTCGGCGGCCACTTTTATTACCACGCCTGGCCCGAAGTGTACGTGGGCGACTGGGTCGCGTTGGACCCGATGCTCGATCAGCTCCCCGCCGACGCCGCCCATGTGCGGCTCGTCGTGGGCGGCCTGGCCCGGCAGGCGGAGCTCGTCCGCCTCATCGGGCGTCTCAAGCTCGAGGTGCCATGATCCGGCTCGAGAATCTCACGAAACACTACGGCAGCTTCGTGGCGGTGGACGACATCTCGCTGGAGGTGCCGCAGGGCCTGCTGTACGGCTGCCTCGGGCCGAACGGGGCCGGGAAGACCACGATGCTCCGGATGATCGCCGGCATCCTCCGCCCCACCGACGGGCGCGTGTTGCTCGGGGGCGACGACGTGCACCGCAACGCGATCGCGGCCAAGCTCAAGCTCGGCTTCATCCCCGATCGCCCGTTCGTGTACGACAAGCTGACCGGCGCCGAGTTCCTGCGCTTCGTGGCGGGTCTGTACGGGCAGGAGGGCGAGGCGATCGAGCGGCGCATCGCCGAGCTGCTCGAGGTGTTCGAGCTGGCGAGCTGGAAGGACGAGCTGGTCGAGGCCTACAGCCACGGGATGCGCCAGAAGCTGATCATCTCGAGCGCGCTGATCCACCGGCCGCAATACATCGTGGTGGACGAGCCGATGGTGGGCCTCGACCCCAAGGCGGCGCGCCTCCTGAAGGACATCTTCCGCCAGTTCGTGACGCGCGGCGGCACCGTGCTGATGAGCACGCACACGCTGGAGGTCGCCGAGGCGATGTGCGACCGCGTCGCCATCCTCCAGCATGGCCGGATCGTGGCGGAGGGGACGGTGAACGATCTGCGGCGGCAGCACCGCGCGGGCGACGCCAGCCTCGAGGAGCTGTTCCTGAAGCTCACCGGCGGGGCGCACGTGCGGGAGCTGGCCGAGGTCCTGGGGGGCGGGGGGGGCGGGGGGGCGGGGGGGGCGACTCCGTGAAGCAGCCGTCACTGTGGCGCGTGATCGAGCCGAAGTGGCGCACGGCCCTGCAACGAATCCGCGAGGAGCGCTCGCGCGGCGGCAGCGGCAAGCTGCTGACGCTGATCGTGGTGGGACTCGCCTTCTGGGTCGGCGTGTTCGGCGTGCTCTACAGGATCCTCAAGTACTTTCGCGGCGTGGAGGAGCTGGGCCCGTTGCTGGCAGGCAAGCTGCTCGGCCTCGTCCTGCTGTCGTTCATCGCCATCCTCGTGCTCTCCAACGTGATCACGGCGCTGTCGAGCTTCTTCCTCGCGAAGGACCTCGATCTCCTCGTCTCGGCGCCGGTCGACTGGCTACGGATCTACCTCGCGAAGCTCGGGGAGACGCTGATGCACTCGTCCTGGATGGTGGCGCTGATGACGGTGCCGATCCTCGCCGCGTACGGCGTGATCTACCGCGGCGGGGTGTGGTTCGCGCCGTACGCGGTGCTCACGCTCGTCCCGATGCTGGTGGTGCCCGCCGTGGTGGGATCGGCGCTCACGCTCGTGCTCGTGAACATCTTTCCCGCACGGCGGACGCGCGACCTGCTGTCGATCATCGCGCTCGGCGCGGGTGGCGGGCTGATCATGCTGCTCCGGATCATCCGCCCCGAGCGGCTCGCGTCGCCCGAGGGGTTCAAGAACCTGCTCGACTTCATCGCCGTGCTGCGGACGCCCACGTCCCCGTTCCTGCCGAGCGAGTGGGCGACTCGCGCGACCATGAGCTTCCTGCGCGGCGGCTTCGATCCCCTGCCCCTCGTGCTGCTGTGGACGACGGCCGCCGCGGCCGTGACGCTCGGGGCGATGCTGCACCGGGAGCTGTTCGCGCCGGGATTCACGAAGGCGCAGGAGGGCGCCGAGCGGTTCGTGCGGGGCCGCCTGTGGGGCCGGACCGTGAGCACGCTGCTCGGGTTCCTGCCGGTGGCGAAGCGGGAGTTCGTGCTCAAGGACATCAAGCTCTTCTTCCGCGACACGACGCAGTGGAGCCAGCTGATCCTGCTCGCGGTGCTCGTGATCGTGTACCTCTTCAACATCAAGGCGCTGCCGCTCCATCGCGGCGAGCAGGTGAGCTTTTTCTACGTCACGCTCGTGTCCTTCCTGAACCTCGGGCTCGCGGGATTCGTACTCGCCTCGATCGCCGCACGGTTCATCTTCCCGGCCGTCTCGCTCGAGGGCCGGCACATGTGGCTGTTGCGCTCGAGCCCGCTCGACCTGCGGGCGCTGCTCTGGTCCAAGTACTGGGTGGGGACGATTCCGCTGCTGGCGCTGGCGTTGCTCCTCACCGGCGTCACCAACGTGCTGCTCCAGGTGCGCCCCTTCATGATGCTGGTAGGCCTCGTCACCATCTGCGGGCTCACGTTCGCGATCTCCGCGATGGCGCTGGGGTTCGGGGCGCTGTACCCGCAGTTCGAGACCGAGAATGCGGCGCAGATCCCGACGTCGTTCGGCGGCCTCGTGTTCATGATGGCGACCATCGCGCTGCTCGCGGCGGTGATCTTCGTGCTGTGGCAGGCCGTGTATACCTACGTCCGCGCCGTGTACGAGGGGCAGCCGGTGGTCGTCAACGGATGGATGGTGCTGTGCTTCGCCGTCGCCGCCCTGCTGTGCGCGGCGGCGACGGCGGTCCCGCTCTGGGTGGGGCTCAAGCGGATGGAAAGCTTCGACTTCTAGCTACAGCGGGAAGTTGATCCCCCCCTCGATGTTGAACGAGGTCGTATAGGAGAAGACGAACTTCCCCTCGAGGAACGGCTTGAACGGCCGCGCCCGGCGACCTTCCCATCCCGCGAACACGTTCCCGCCGCCGTGGCCCTCGCCTGCCGCGTGCACGTAGGCGAATCCACCGCCTAGATAGAAAAACCCGTACACCGTCGGCGGGTGATACTTGAGGTCGGCGTTCACGCGATACGGGGAGCCCGTCGCGCCCGGATAGAACTCGGCCGAGGGCACGAGCGCCCAGCGTCGCCCCACCGGCAAGTTGAACTGGCCGCCGAGAAACAGGTGGTCGGCGTCGAAGTCGTAGCCAATCCGCGGGCCGACGGACGGGCGGTCCACCAGCACCGCGCGCCCCCCCCGCATCCGCCGCTGCGCCTCGGCCGAGGTCGCGACGACGGCCAACCCGGCGAGCACGATCGCAATCCGTACCGTGAGCCTGCTCACGCCCCGCTCCCCAGTTGAAGGACGCACACTGATAGAGAGACCGGTGGAGAAAATCAAGGGCGCGGCGCGAACGCGGGACGGGGGTGTCCCTCCGCGACAAAAATACGCAGTCGCTTCGGGACACTCTCGTCCCCGCGTTCCTACAGCCTACTCGATGCGATACGGGACCCCCACTTCATTCGCCCGGTAGTTGTCCACGGTGCCGAGCAGCAGCGTGGCGGCATCGAGCGCGTCCACGACGAACCGATCGACACCGGTACGGCGCGCGATCCATGAGCGCTGGTACGTCCCGTCGCCGTTGTCGACCATCGGCACCCGGCGCCAGCTGGTGCCGTGCGCGTCCGCGTGACGCACGTGCAGGAACACGAAGTTGAGCGGCGTGAACCCGCCGCCGGTCGTGTTCGTCACGGCGGTCACAACCTTGACCGTGTCGCCCACGTGGAACCGCGGGATGCGGCTCGTCACGTCGAGTAGCGCGGTCGGATCGGTCACCTCGACGAGCAGCGTGTCGTTGCGGTACACCTGCACGTCGGTGACCACGACGGTCCGGCGGCCGGGATCGACCACCGTCCAATCCTGCGGTGACAGCTCGATCGCGCGCCAGCCGCGCGGCAACGACCGATCGCGCACCAGCACGGCGTGCTGCGCCATCTGATCGGTGAGCGGCTTCGCGGTCGGGTCGAACATGCCGTCGGCGCTCGTATCCACCAGGAACACGCCGTCGAAGGTGATGTCGTGCTCCACCCTCGCGGTGTCGCCTTGAATCGTCACGTCACGATGGTAGACCGGCCGCGGGCCGCCGGGGACCACGCGGAGCCGGCCCCAGAAGGTGGGCGCCGTGTCGGCGGTCGTGGCGGTCGCCCCGGCCGGGTCTGCCGAGCGTGCCGCGCCCGCAGTGCCGAAGCTGGTGTCGACCATCGCGCCGAGCTGGTCCTGCTCGGCCGCGAGCACCTGGGCCTGGTCGGAGAGCGGCGCCGTACCGCCGTCGTTGCAGGCGACGACCGCAAGCGCGGCGAGCCCGGCGGCCGCTGTGAGTCGGAACGTGTTGCGCATGGCTGAGCGTCTCCTCTCGCAAGCAGGGATCGGAACTGCCTGTCGAGCGGTACAGACGCCCCGGGAGAAACGATGTTAACGGGGTGAGGTCAGGCCGCGACCCGCGCGCCGCAGGAGTGACAGTACCGCGCGTCGCGCTCGAGCGCGGTGCCGCAGCGAGTGCAGAAGCCGGGCGCCGCCGCCAGTCGCCGCCCACACTCGGAACAGAAGACCGCATCCGGCTCGGGACGGGGGCCGTGGGTGGGGCAGACGGGAGCCGAGGCCGGGAGGCGGGTGGGCTCCGCGACGGCGGGTGCCCGCTGGGCTGCCGGAGCGGGGCCCACCCGCGTCCCGGCCTCGGCGCGCAGGGCGGCGAGCGCTGCCGCCGTGTACTCGGCCTTGAGCGCGTCGTAATCCGTGTCGGACAGCTTCCCGGTGGCGCGGTCGAACTCGATCTCCTTTAGGGCCCGGAGTGCCACGGCGCCGGGCGAGAGATCATCGTCGGGATCCTCGCCGCCTTCCACGCTCCCTCCGTCCCCCTTCCCCACCTCTGCGAACCGCGGCTGGAAGACCGGCTTCAGGACGAGATAGAGCGCCCCTGCGACGAGCAGGATCCCCGCGATGAGCTCAGCCATGCAGGATCAGAGCGAGAGCCGGTCGAGCTCGCGCCGCAGGCGCTCGAGCTCTTCCGGTGAGGCGGCGACGCCCGGAACAGGCGTCTCGGGCGCGACGACTGCGCCCGCGACCCGCGACCAGCGCCGCAGCACGAGCGCGAGGACGGCGCCGGCCACGAGGATGAGCAGCGAGGGAACGAAGTACCCCGCGAGATTGAAGCCGCGCTTGGGCGGCGCCATGAGGATCGCAACGCCGTGCTCGCGCACGAACGCGTCGATGATCTCCGGCCCCGTCTTTCCCTGCGCCGCGAGCGCCAAGACCTCGCGGTGCATTGCGGGGCTGACCGTGCAGGTGAAGTCCGTCGTGCGGCACGTGTAGACGTCCAGGTTGCAGCCGCAGGTGCAGTGGATCTGTTTCTCGATCGCCTGAATTGCCGCGTCGTTGTCCCGGGCCGTCACCGGGGGGAGCGGCCGTCCCGCGCGGGACGGATCCCAGAGGCGGCCGGAAGGACCGGTGCCGGGGAGGGAATCGGGAGACTGGGCGGTCGAAGGAGAGAAGGTTGGAAGGACGGAAAGTAGACCCGCGGCGCTGAGCTTCAGGAATTCCCGGCGGCCACATTCCACCTTTCCAACCTTCCAATGTTCCATCATTTCTCGCCCACGAGCCGCACCGAGTATCCAGCTTGCGACCGTTTGGCGGCTGGGGAGCCCCCCCCTCCCGGCCACATCACGACCAGGCCGCCGAGCGCGACGATCATCCCGCCGTACCACACCCACCACACGAGTGGGTTGATCGTGAAGCGGAACACCGCCTCTTCGGTGCCGTTGACCACGCCGCCCAGCACGCCGTAGAGATCTTCGCGCAACAGGCTCATGATGCTGGGCTCGGTGGAGGGCTGGAACGTCGGGCGGCCGAACGAGTCCACGTGCTGGCGCTTCTCGGGGTTCAGCATCCCGATCCGCTTGCCGTCGCGGCGTACTTCTACCGCCGCCGCGGTGACGAGGCGGTTCAGCGCGTCGTACTGCGAGATGCCGAGGTGGGTGAAGGTGTAGGTGGAGCCGTAGGGACTGCGCAGCGATACCGACTCGCCGGGCCGGAGCGTCGCCTCGGTCTCGGTCTTGAACGCCATCCCGCTGAAGGCAACGAACAGCATCACGATGCCGGTGTGCACGACGTAGCCGCCGTAGCGCCGCCGGTTGCGCGCGATGAGGCGGCCCAACGCCAGGAGGTAGGGCTCGCCGTACTGGCGGTGGCGCGCGCTGGTGCCGCGCGCGAACTCCTGCGCGATCGTGGCGGCCACGAAGCCGCCGAGCCCGATCGCGACGAGGGCGTAGCCGTCGCGCATCCCCGCGACGAGCAGGACGAGGACCGTGAAGACGCCCGCCGTCGCCGGGACGGCGAACTGGCGCTGCAGGTTCGGCAGCGACGCGCGGCGCCACGCGATGAGGGGGCCGATGCCAGTGAGCCCGAGCAGCGCCAGGCCAAGTGGGATGTTCACCTGGTTGAAGAACGGCGGCCCCACGGTCACCTTGGTCCCCTGCACCAGCTCCGACAGGATCGGGAACAGCGTGCCCCATAATACCGAGAACGCGATCCCCACGAACAGCAGGTTATTGAACAGGAAGCTCGCCTCGCGGCTCACCATCGACTCGAGCCGCGCCTCGGCGGTGAGCAGCGGCAGCCGGGTCGCGTACAGGGTGAAGCTCGCAGTTCCCGCCACGAGCAGGAAGAACAGGAAGAAGTAGCCGACGTTCGATTGGGTGAACGAGTGCACGCTCGAGACCACCCCGGAGCGCGTGATGAAGGTCCCGAAAATCGACAGCAGCCACGACCCGATGATGAGCGCCAGGTTCCACTTCTTCAGCATCCCCCGCTTCTCCTGGATCATCACGGAGTGGAGGAACGCCGTCATCGTGAGCCACGGCAGGAGCGACGCGTTCTCCAGTGATGGAGATGTAGCCGAGGTACAACATCGGCGGGTGGAACACCATCCCGGGGTTCTGGAGCTGCGGGTTCAGGCCGCTCCCGTCCACCGGCGTGTAGGGGAGCCGCCGGAAGGGGTTTGCCCCGCCGAACAGCATCACGGAGATGAAGAACGCGGCGACGAGCGAGACCACCGCAGCCACGTAGGGCAGGAGCTCGCGCTGGCGGCGCGGGGTGAGCACCAGCGCCAGCGACCCGAACACCGACAGCACCGTGGCCCAGAAGAGGAGGCTGCCCTTCTGGCCCGCGTACAGCGCCGACCAGGTGTAGAAGATCGGGAGATTACGGCTGGTGTAGGCGGCAACGTACTCGACGTTGAAGTCGTGGCGGAACAGCGCCACTTCGAGCGAGAACACGGCCACGAGGAGGGCGCCGCACATCACGAACACCGCGTGCCGGGCGCTCTGCTGCAGGTCCGGCCGCGCCCGGAGCCCGCCCACCAGTCCGGCCAGCGCGCCCCACACGCCGACCAGGAAGGCGAGCCAGAGGACGAGGTTGCCGAGGACCGTCATCTACGCTTTGGGAACCGCTTCGTAACGCGAGCCGCACTTCGCGAGCACGTCCGTCGCGTAGATGACGCCGTCCGGATGGAGCCGGCCTTCGACGACGACCTCGACCGAGTCGTTGAACGTGTCCGGGGGCAGGCCGTGGAACTCGACGGGATACCGCACGGTCCCGTCGGTCACCTGGAAGCGCAGCGTCTTGGTCGCCAGATCCCGTGTCACGCTGCCCGGGACCACCCGGGCGCCGACCTTCATCCCGACGTTATAAAAGGAACGGTCGACCGCGATCTTTTGCGACAGCTCGCTCGGCGTGAAGTAATACTGGCCGGTCTGCTTGACGCCGGATGCCATGAGGTAGCCCACCGAGGCGACGATGAGCACGGCGCCGATGGCGAACTTGGTGCCCGCGTTCATGCTGAATTATACCTCCCGTCGCTCCGCCTGCTCCAGCGCCCAGCGCACCGCCTCTTCCGGGCGCTCCACCCGGGGAATATCGACCGCGGACGTGAAGGCGTCGTGCAGGCCGACCACCGGGGTCTCGATCCGCTGGGCGAGCGCGATCTCGGACAGGGTGCCCCAGCCGCCGCCGATCGCGATCACGGCGTCGGCCGCGCGCACGAGCAGCGCGTTCCGCATCTCGCCCATCCCGGTGGCGAGCGCGACGTCGATGTGCGGGTTCGCCTGGGCGGGATCGCTTCCCGGGAGCAGGCCCACGGTCAGCCCGCCGGCCTGCTGCGCCCCCCGGGCGGCCGCCTCCATCACGCCGCCGAGACCGCCGCACAGCAGGACGGCGCCGCCTTTGGCGATGAGGCGACCCACGGCGGTCGCCCACTCGGCTTCCTCCGAGGTGCAGGTGCTGCCGCCGACGACGGCGATGATCGTGCGGTGGCTCATCGGCGGGCGCGACCGGCGGCGGCGGCCCAGTACAGCGCGGCATCCACCGCCCGCCGCCACTCGGCCGCGCGAGCGCGTACGGCGCGCGCTCCCTCACGCGGCACAAAGCGCTTGTAGCGGCGACCCGCGAGGAACTGCTCCGGCCCCGTCCACACGCCGAGCGCCAGTCCCGCGAGCGCCGCCGCGCCGAGCGCCGTCGTCTCGATCACGTCGGGCCGCGCCACGGGGACGCCGAGCAGGTCGGCCTGGAACTGCATCAGCCAGTCGTTCGCGGCCGCGCCGCCGTCCACCTGAAGCGCGTGGAGTCGCAGCCTCGCGTCCGCCGTCATCGCGTCCAGCACGTCCTTGGTGCTGAAGGCCATGGCCTCGAGGGCCGCGCGGGCGAGATGCGCCCGGGTCGTGCCGCGCGTGAGGCCCACGATCGTGCCGCGTGCGTTCGCCTCCCAGTGGGGTGCGCCCAGTCCGACGAACGCGGGCACGAAATACACGCCGCCCGTGTCGGGGACGTCGAGCGCCAAGTGCTCGGTTTCGGCGGCGTGATCGATCAGCTTCAACCCGTCGCGCAGCCACTGGATCGCCGCGCCCGCGATGAAGACGCTCCCCTCGAGCGCGTACACCGGCTCGCCGCGGGGCCCGCAGGCGATCGTGGTCAGCAGCCCCCGGGTCGATCGCGGGCGCCGCCGCCCCGTGTTCAACAGCAGGAAAGCGCCCGTGCCGTAGGTGTTCTTCGCCTGTCCCGGCTCCACGCAGCCCTGCCCGAACAGGGCCGCCTGCTGGTCGCCGGCCATCCCGGCGACGGGGAGCTCCGCGCCCAGGTGCTCGCCCTCGCACACGCCGAACTGGCCGCTCGATGTGCGGATCTCGGGCAGCGCCTCGGCGCGCACGCCGAACAGCCGCAGCAGGTCGGGATCCCAGCTCCGCGTCTCGAGATTGTACAGCATGGTGCGCGACGCGTTGCTGTGATCGGTCGCATAACTCTTGCCGTTGGTGAGCCGGAACAGGAGCCAGGCGTCGATCGTGCCGAACACCGCCTCGCCCGAGGTCATACGCCGCTCGAGGCCGGGCACGTGACCGAGCAGCCACTCGATCTTGGTGGCGGAGAAATACGGATCGAGCACCAGCCCCGTGCGCGCGCGGATGACGGCCGCCCGGCGCTGTTTCGCGAGCTGAGCGCAGCGCACCGCGGTGCGCCGGTCCTGCCACACGATGGCCCGATGGAGCGGCCGGCCGGTGTCCCGCTCCCACACGCATACGGTCTCGCGTTGGTTCGTGATGCCGAGCCCTTCCGGCACCACGCGCGCCTGCCGGATCGCCTCGCGCGCCGCCTCGACCGTGACCCGGAAGATCTCCTCGGCGTCGTGCTCCACCTCACCCGGACGAGGGAAGTGCTGCGTGAACTCGCGATAGCCGCGCCCCAACAGGCGGCCGTCCCGGCCCACGACCAGGGCGTGGGAGCCGGTCGTCCCCTGATCGAGGGCGAGGACGGCCGTCACGCTCGGTCCCCCCCCCCTCCCCCGCCCCCTCCGTCGGCAAAGGGAGGCTTCTTGAGCCCGCGGTCTGTGAGATATCCGGTCACGTAGCGCGCCGGCGTGACGTCGAAGGCGGGGTTCAGCGCGCCGGCGGCGGCGGGGGCGACCGGACGGCCCGCGACGGTCTTCACTTCCTCGGGGGCCCGCTGCTCGATGGGAATCCCGTCGCCGTCCGCGAGCGCGGGATCGATGGTCGAGGACGGCGCGGCACAGTAGAAGGGCACGCCGTGGTGCCGGGCGAGCACGGCCAGGGCGTACGTGCCGATCTTGTTCGCGAAGTCGCCGTTCGCCGCGATCCGGTCCGCGCCGACCAGCACGAGGTCCACCTGCGCCTGACGCATCAACGCGCCCGCGGCGCTGTCCGCGATGACGGTGCACGGGACGCCGGCGTGCGTCAGCTCCCAGGCGGTGAGCCGCGCGCCCTGCAGCACCGGCCGCGTCTCGTCCACGAGCACATGGACCCGGCGGCCGGCCTCATGGGCGAGATAGATGGGCGCGAGCGCCGTGCCGATCCCGCCCGTCGCGAGGGCGCCCGCGTTGCAGTGGGTGAGCACGGTGGCTCCGTCCGGCACGAGCGGCAGGCCCGCCTCGCCGATGCGGCGGCACATGGCCCGGTCCTCCTCCCAGATCGCCGTCGCCTCGGCCTGGAGCCGCTCCCACAGGGCAGCGCCCTCTCCCGGCGTCGCGGCCGCTGCGCGCGCCATGCGATCGAGTGCCCACCGCAGGTTCACCGCCGTCGGGCGGGTGGCCGCGAGCAGTGGCGCGAGCTGGGCGAGCCGCGCGAGGAACGCCTCTCGCGACGCCCCACGCTGCCCGCGCGTTGCGGCCACGAGCCCCATCGCCGCCGCGATGCCGATCAAGGGGGCGCCCCGCACCTGCAACGTGCGGATGGCGTCCGCTACGGCCTCCGCACTCTCCAAGTCCCGCTCGATCCGCGCCTCGGGGAGCGCGCGTTGATCGATGATGCGCACGGCGCCGGAGGGGCTCCAGGCGATGGCTTGGACGGACATGGACCCAACATAACGCGAAAGTGGGAACGCGGAACGCGGAACAGCCGCGCAGATGTCGGCCCGCCTGTTCCGCGTTCCGACTTCCGCGTTCCGCGTTACCTTATCTCCCCATGAGCTACGAAACTCTCCTCTTCGAGGTGCGGGACGGAATCGCGTTCGTGACGATCAACCGCCCCGACAAGCTGAACGCCCTGAACGACCAGGTCGTCGACGAGCTCGCCGACGCCGCGGAACGGGTGGCGAGCGAGCCCGCCATCAGGGGAGCGATCCTCACCGGCGCCGGCCAGAAGGCGTTCGTGGCAGGCGCGGACATCGCCGACCTCGCGAAGCAGGGCCCGTTCGACGGCAAGGCACGCGCGCTGCGCGGCCAGGCCATGCTGCGGCGCTTCGAGACGTGCGGCAAGCCGGTGGTCGCCGCGATCAACGGCTACGCGCTGGGCGGCGGGTGCGAGCTCGCGCTGGCATGCCATCTCCGCCTCGCGAGCGAGACCGCCAAGTTCGGCCAGCCCGAGGTGAAGCTGGGGATCGCCCCCGGCTACGGCGGCACGCAACGGCTGCCGCGGCTCGTCGGCAAAGGCAACGCGCTGCAGCTCATCCTCACCGGCGAGACGATCGATGCGCGCGAGGCCCACCGCATCGGGCTCGTCAACAAAGTCGTGCCCGCCGCCGAGCTGCTCACGGAAGCGGAAAGGATGGTGCGGGGCGTCGTCGGCATGGGTCCGCTCGCCGTGCGCCTCGCGCTGGAAGCCGTGGACCGGGGGCTCGAGATGACGCTCGACGAGGGTCTGCTGCTCGAGGCGAACCACTTCGGTCTGCTGGCGACGACCCGAGACATGAAGGAGGGGCTGACGGCGTTTCTGGAGAAGCGCGCGCCCAAGTTCGAGGGCCGGTGACGCGGCTGCTCGTGGCGGCTTGCGGCCTGGGACTTGCGGCCGGTTGTCTGTCCGAGCGACCCCGCCCTGCCCCGCCGGTACTCGCGATCGTGATCGACTCCGACACCATCCGCTCCACTCACCGACCCGGACGGTCTGGACTCCATCTGGCTGCAGGTGGACACCACGCGAGTCGGCGTCGACGGGCTGTTCGAGACGGTGTTCGAGCGTCCGTTCCGCTTCGGCGTCCGCTCGGGACTCACCCCCAGTACCCAGGTTCCGGTGGTGCTCGAAGCCCGTGACGTGGTCGGCTTCCGGAGCCGGCTGGACACCTTTGTGACGGTTGTTGCTCCGTGAGCCCAACGACTTAGTAAGTCTTGCCCTGACAATAACTTCAGGGTATTTTGGGGGGGTTGTCTGAGAGGCTCGCGCGGGGCTCCCGCGCCGCGCCACGGGACGCCCCGTGGCGCCTTTTCGTATCAGGGGGGCGGATGGCCGAGCGGAAGCCGGGCCGCGGACGACCGCAGGCCGTCGGGGAAGCCCTGCGGAGCTATCTCGCCCGCAGCGGGCTGGGACGGCGCCTCGCCCAGGCGCAGGTCATTCCCGATTGGCCGGTGCTCGTCGGCCCGCAGATCGGCGCCGGACGGATCAAGACGATACGCTGGCTTCTCTCAACCTAGAGCGCTATGGCGAAAGCAAAACCCCGAGCCGCGAAGGATAAAGGCAAGGGCGGCTATCAGGCCGACGCGATTCAGGTCCTGAAGGGCCTGGAAGCGGTGCGGCGCCGCCCGGCGATGTACATCGGGTCGGTATCGGGCCGCGGACTCCACCACCTCGTGTACGAAGTCGTGGATAATTCCGTGGACGAGGCGCTGGCGGGCTACAGCACGCGGATCGACGTCACCATTCACGAGGACAACTCCGTCACCGTGGTCGATAACGGCCGCGGCATCCCGGTCGACATCCACAAGACCGAGAAGAAACCCGGCGTCGAGGTGGCCCTCACGGTGCTGCACGCCGGCGGCAAATTCGACAAGAGCACCTACAAGGTGTCGGGCGGGCTGCACGGCGTCGGCGTGTCGGTGGTGAACGCCCTGTCCGAGAAGCTCGAGGTGTGGGTGGACCGCGACGGCGAGCGTCACCACATGGCGTTCGAGCGCGGCGACACGACGAAGAAGCTCGAGGTCACGGGGAAGGCGAAGGGCACGGGCACCACGGTGTGGTTCAAGCCCGACACCACGATCTTCACCGAGACGCGGTTCGACTACGCCACGATCGCGAACCGGCTCCGGGAGCTGGCCTTCCTCAACAAGGGGCTGACCATCACGCTCAAGGACGAGCGCAAGGGTCAGCGCCGGGAAGAGACGTTCTACTACAAGGGCGGGCTCGCCGAGTTCGTGAAGTGGCTCATCGGCAGCCGCAAGACGCTGCATCCCAAGCCCATCACCTTCGAGGCCACGCGCGACGGCGTCGAGATCGAGGGCGCCGTCCAGTACGACGACCAGTACAGCGAGAACACCTTCACGTTCGTCAACAACATCAACACGCACGAAGGCGGGACGCACCTCACCGGCTTCAAGTCGGCCCTCACCCGCACGATCAACGAGTGGGCGAAGAAGGACGGGGCGCTCAAGAAGGAGGATTTCACCTTCTCGGGCGACGACGTGCGCGAGGGACTGAACTGCATCCTGCACGTGAAGGTGAAGAACCCCCAGTTCGAGGGCCAGACCAAGACCAAGCTGGGCAATTCCGAGGTCGAGGGCATCGTCAAGAGCGTGGTCAACGACGCGCTCGGCGCGTTCTTCGACAAGAACCCGAGCGTGGCGCGCATCATCATCGCGAAGGCGCTCAGCGCCGCGCGCGCTCGCGAGGCGGCCCGCAAGGCGCGCGAGCTGGTACGTAAGAAGAGCGGGCTCGAGGGCGGCCTGCTGCCGGGGAAGCTCGCCGACTGCACCGTGAGCGACCCGAAGCTCACCGAGCTGTACCTGGTCGAGGGCGACTCGGCGGGCGGCTCCGCCAAGCAGGGACGCGACCGCAGCTTCCAGGCGATCCTGCCGCTGCGCGGCAAGATCTTGAACGTCCAGAAGGCGCGCATCGACAAGGTGCTGTCCAACGAGGAGATCCGGACGATCATCACGGCGATCGGCACTGGGGTGGGCGAGGACTTCAACCTCGACGAGGCGCGCTATCACAAGATCATCATCATGACGGACGCCGACGTGGACGGCGCGCACATCCGTACGCTGCTCCTCACGTTCTTCTACAAGGAAATGAAGGACCTGATCGACGCGGGGTACATCTACATCGCGCAGCCCCCGCTGTACCGCGTGGCGAAGGGGAAGGAAGAGTACTACGCCTACGATGAGAAGGAGCGCGACTCCTACGTGAAGCGGCTATCGAACGGCGAGGCGGCGCACGGCAACACGATGATCCAGCGCTACAAGGGCTTGGGGGAGATGAACCCGGACCAGTTGCGCGACACGACGATGGATCCGGCGCGCCGCACGCTGCTCAAGGTGACCATGGAAGACGCGGTGGAGGCGTCCGACCTGTTCGAGACGCTGATGGGGGACGAGGTGGAGCCGCGGCGGAAGTTCATCGAGGAGAACGCGAAGTTCGTGCGGAACCTCGACGTCTAGGAACGGGAAGCGGGCTTCCCCTTTCGCGATTCCCGAACCAGCTCTTCGATCCCATCTTTGCTCACCCGATGGGAGATCAACGGCAGCGGCTTATCCTCGAGCCGGTCGCCGATCACGATCGCCTGCCCCAGCGTCTCGAGCCCGAGTTTCATGCCGCCGCCGTCCTTCGCGAACACGGACGCGATCGGCTCCCCCGCCAGCACCTTGTCACCCGGCTTCACCGTGATCACGAACCCGACCGTGGGATCCACCGGGTCCTCGACCTTGCGGCGGCCGCCGCCCATCGCGACGATCGCGCGACCGATGAGGCGGGGCTCGACCCGGGTGACCACACCGGTGCGCGGGGCGTTGTACACCTCGACCTCCTGGGCCTGCGGCAGCACCGACGGGTCCTCCACGGCCTGCGGGTTGCCCCCCTGTGCCTCGATCACCTGCTCGAACTTCTCGGCGGCCAGCCCCGAGGCGAGGGCGGTCTCGAGCCGCTTGCGCGCTTGCTTGGACGTCTTCTCGATCCCGGCGGCGAGCAGCATCTCGACGCCGAGCGCGTAGGTCACCTCCATCAAGTCCTCGGGTCCCTCGCCGCGCAGGGCGAGGATGGCTTCTTCGGTCTCGAGGGCGTTGCCGCACGCCCGCCCGAGCGGGCGGTCCATCGCGGTGACGAGCGCCACGGTGGGGCAGCCGCGGTCCTCGCCCAGCGCGATCATCGTGCGGGCGAGCTCGAGGCTCTGCTCGAGCGCCGGCAGGAACGCCCCGCTGCCGCGCTTCACGTCGAGCACGAGCGCGTTCAGTCCTTCCGCCAGCTTCTTCGACATGATGCTCGCCGAGATGAGCGGAATCGCCTCGACGGTGCCGGTGACGTCGCGCAGCGCGTAGATGCGGCCGTCGGCGGGCGCGATCTCGGGCGTCTGGCCGATCATCGCGCACCCGATCTTCATCACCTGCGCCCGCGTCTCGGCGAGGGAGAGGCCGGTACGAAAGCCCGGGATCGCCTCGAGCTTGTCGAGCGTCCCGCCGGTGTGACCGAGCCCCCGGCCGGACATCATCGGCACCGCCACGCCGCAGGCCGCGACGAGCGGCGCGAGCACGAGGGAGACCTTGTCGCCCACGCCCCCGGTCGAGTGCTTGTCCACGCGCGGCGTCGCCCAGGAATCGAACGACAGCCGCTGGCCCGAGGCGAGCATCGCGTCGGTGAGGGCGGCGAGCTCGTGACGCTCGAGGCCGCGCAGCAGCACCGCCATCAGCAGCGCCGCCATCTGGTAGTCGGGGACGCGGCCCGCGGTATAAGCGGCGACGAGCGCCGACCACTCCTCCGGGGTCAGGGCGCCGCCGTCGCGCTTGCGCTCGATGAGCGGCACGACCAACATTACCGAGCACCCCTCCTTTGGAGCCCTTGATGCGCGGCGTCACGCCCCTCGTGCTCGCATCCGTTCTGCTTCCCGCCGCGCTCGGCGGTCAAACCCAGCTGAGCGTGGCCGAGCACCTCGCGCTCGGGGACAGCGCCCACGCGGCGCTGGCGCCGGCGCAAGCGCTGCAGCACTACCGCGCCGCGCTCGCCATCGACTCGACCAACTACCAGGCGCGCTGGAAGGCGGGTCGCGAGCTGGTGGACATTGCGAAGCAGATCGAGGGCAAGGACGACTCCTCCAAGCGTCGGCGGGACAGCCTGTACAGCGAGGCCCGCGCGTACGGCGAGGCCGCGGTGCGGGTGAACCCGAACGGGGCCGACGGCCACTTCACGATCGGGCAGGCGCTGGGCCGCCTGTCGCGCACCAAGGGCGGGGGCGAGCGCGTGCGCTTCGCGCGGATCATCTACGACGAAGGGATGAAGGCGATCGAGCTCGACTCGACGCACGACGGCGCCTACCACCTGATGGGGGCGTGGCATGCCGAGGTCAAGCGCCTGTCGTGGATCGAGCGCAAGGCCGCCGCCATCCTGTTCGGGGGCGGCTTCCTGAGCAAGGGCAACTGGGACGACGCCCAGCGATACCTCGAGAAGGCCGTGGCCCTGAAGCCGCGCAACATCTTCCACCGCCTCGAGCTGGGCGAGGTGTACGTGGATCTCGGCAGGTATTCGAAGGCGCGCGAGCAGTTCACCGCGCTCGCCACGCTGCCGATCGGGGACGTGCTCGACCCCGAGTACAAGAAGGAAGCGAAGCAGGTTCTCGAGGACATCAAGGGCGAGAAGGACGAGAGCTAGCGCCGCGCCCGCATCAGGCGCTCGATCTCGTCGGTGGTCTTGGGCGCCCGACCGGAGAGCCACTCGGCGCCGGTCGCCGTGACCAGCACGTCATCTTCGATGCGCACGCCCAGGTTCTCCTGCGTCAGGTAGATCCCCGGCTCGATCGTCAGCACCACCCCGGGTTTCAACGGCGTGCTGTAGTCGCCCACGTCGTGCACGTCCATGCCGAGCCAGTGCGACAGCCCGTGGATGAAATAGGCGTCGCATGTCTGGTCCCCGCACAACGTACCCGAGTGGGCGCGCATGTAGTCCCGGGCCACGCGGTTCAGCTGGCCGATGGTCGCCCCGGGGCGGGTCGAGTCAAACGCCGCGCGTTGGGTCGCCAGCACGAGGTCGTAGATCGCCTTCTGACGCGAGGTGAAGCGGCCGTTCACCGGGAAGGTCCGCGTCACGTCCGCCGTGTACTGTCCCCACTCGGCGCCGGCGTCCAGGACCACGAGGTCGCCGTCCTTGGTCTGGCGCCGGCTCACGTCGTAGTGGAGCGTGGTGCTGTTCGGCCCGCTCCCCACGATCGAGGGGTAGCCGACGCGGTCGGCGCCGTTGCGGCGGAACGCCGCTTCGGCGACCGCCTCGATCTCGTACTCCCACATCCCCGGGCGCGCGGCCTGCATCGCGGCGATGTGGCCCAGCCCGGAGATGTCGACCGCGGTGCGGAGCCGGGCGAGCTCGTCGGCATCCTTCACGAGGCGGAGCGAGTCGGCCACGGGGCGGAGGTTCCGCACGTCGCGCCCGTCGAACACCAGGTCCGCGACGCGCTTCTCGTCGCGGGTCGTGGCGTCGAGCGGCACGTAGACCGGTCCCGGCGCGCGGAACAGCGCGCTCCGCAGCGCGCGGTCGAGCGAGTCCGTCGGGAGCACGCGCCGGATGCCGGACAGGCGGGCCGCGACGCTGTCGGGAGCGAGCCGGAGGCCGGTCCAGCGCTCCTGCGACGGATTGCGGGGCGGCAGGAACAGCACGGTCTCGCCGCCCGCGTCGCCGCCCGCGACCATCAGGAGCCAGGCGTCCTGCGTCTCGAGCTCGGTGAAATAGAAGAACGTGTTGTTCTGCCGGAAGTCGTTGTCCTGGATGTAGTCGCGCTCGAGCTGGCGCTCGCGCGCCGCGGGGATCAGCACCACGCCGCGGCCGAGCCGGGCGAGCAGGGCGCGGCGCCGCGCGGCGACCGCGGCGGTGTCGACGGCGCGCCCCATGCCGGGGAGCTCGGGCACGGGCGTCCACGCGCCGAGCGGCGCGCGATCCACGTCCGCGCGTCCTTGCGCCGCCGCGGTGCCGCCGAGCGCGCCGACGACGACGAGCAGCAGGAGCGATCGCATGGGCACCGAAGCTACCGCGCGCGATGTGATGCGGCAACTTGACGCCGCCTCCGCCGGGTACACAAACTATGCCATGACTCCCACCGCCGCTCCCACGGCCGCCGACGCGGAACGCCTGGCGGCGCGCGTGGTCGAGCTCGAGCGCGAGCGGAAGCATCTCCTCGCCGTCATCGAGATCCTCAAGGAAGTGTCCACGTCGCTGCACTTCATCGACATCCTCCAGGCGATCGCGCGCAAGCTCGGGGAGGCGTTCGGCCTGGACCGGTGCTCGATCTTCCTGGCGGAGCGCGGCGGCGCCTCGGTGCGGCTGGTCGCCTCGTACGAGGATCCCACGATCCGCAACTACGTGGTGGACCTGGAGCGCTACCCCGAACTCAAGCGGGCGATGCAGACGGGGGAGACGGTCTTCATTCCGGACGCGACGAGCGATCCCAGCCTGAAGCACGTGAAGGGCGAGCTGCTGAACCGCCGTGTGAAGTCCATCACGGTGGTTCCCATCACGTGGCGGGGCGTGGCGATCGGCGCGATCTTCCTGCGGACATTTCGCGACGGGCCCACCTTCTCCGACGAGGACGTGCGCTTCGTGCAGGTGGTGGCGGCGCTCACCGCGCACGCGCTGCGCAACGCGCACCGCTACGAGCGCCTGGCCCAACGCCAGCAGGAAACCGGCGAGACGATGCGCCGCATGGAGCTCGAGCGCGTGGCGTTGCTCTCGTTTCTGCGGCGGCTGCTGGGCGTCTTCGGCGAGCGCGAGGGCGCGTGGGCCGAGGGGCTGCTGCCGCGGGCCAGCGCCGAGGAGCTCGACCGCCTGGTCGGCGTCGCGATGGCCGTGATTCAGGAAGAAGCCAAGGGTCGGTGAAGGGGGGAAGAGGGGGGGGGCGGGGGGGGCGTCCCGCCGCGCGGGCTGCCGAGCTGCGGCGGCTCATCGAGCGCGCCAATCACGCGTATTACGTGCTCGACCGTCCGGAGATCTCGGACGCCGAGTACGACCGCCTGTTCCGCGAGCTGCAAGAGCTCGAGGCCAAGCATCCCGAGCTCCGCACGCCCGACAGTCCCTCTCACCGCGTCGGCGCCGCGCCGGCGGAGAAGTTCCGCAAGCATCGCCACCTGGTGCCGATGCTGTCGCTCGCCAACGCCTTCAACGAGGCGGAGCTCGCCGAGTGGGAGGATCGCAACGCCCGGCTCCTCCCCGAGGTCCGCTCCGCCGGCTACACGCTCGAAGTGAAGATCGACGGCGCGGCGGTGAGCCTCACCTACGACGCCGGCGTGCTCGTGACGGGCGCGACGCGCGGCAACGGCGTCGAAGGGGAGGACGTCACCGCCAACCTGCGCACGGTGGTGGACATCCCCCTTCGTCTCCGGGGCAAGGGCTGGCCCGGGCGGATGGAAGTGCGCGGCGAGGTCTATATCCCGAAGTCGCGCTTCGTGAAGCTGAACGAGGAGCGCGAGCGGGCGGGGGAGCCCCCCTTCGCGAATCCCCGCAACGCCGCCGCGGGTGCCCTGCGCCAGCTCGACCCCAAGGTCACCCGCAGCCGCAAGCTGCAGATCTTCTGTTTCCACGTCGAGGCGCCCGGCCAGAAGCTGCCGGTGGACACCCAGCACGAGCTGCTGCAGCAGCTCGCGACGTGGGGGTTCCCCGTCGAGCCGCATCACACGCAGGTCGCCGGGCTCGAAGCGGCCAACCGGGAGATCGCCACGCTCGAGCCCCAGCTCCCCGGACTCGACTACGGTGCCGACGGCGTGGTGGTGAAGGTGAACCCGCTCCGGCTGCACGCCGAGCTCGGGACCGTGGGCGACCGCGAGCCGCGCTGGGCCGTGGCGCGCAAGTTCGCGCCCGAAGTGCGCGTGACCAAACTCCTCGAGATCAAGATCAACGTGGGGCGCACCGGGTCGCTCAACCCGTACGCCGTCCTCGAGCCCGTCGAGATCGGAGGCGTGACCGTCTCCACGGTCACGCTGCACAACTTCGACTTGATCGACGCGAAGGACATCCGCGAGGGCGACTGGGTCGAGGTCACGCGGGCGGGGGAGGTGATCCCGCAGGTGCTCGGCCCCGTCCGCGAGCGGCGCACCGGCAAGGAGCGGAAGTTCAAGCGCCCCGAGCGCTGCCCCGTCTGTCACGCCAAGGTCGAGTACCCGACGGACGAAGTGATGGCGTACTGCTCCAACGTCTCCTGTCCGGGACGGCTGCTCGAGAGCATCGTGCACTTCGCGTCGCGGAACGCCATGGACATCCGGGGGCTCGGCTACGAGCGGGTGCGCGCGCTGCTCGATGCCAAGCTCATCAAGGACTTCGCCGACCTCTACGAGCTGACGCCGTTGCAGCTCCTCGCGCTCGAGGGCTTCGCGGAGAAGTCGGCGCAGCAGCTGGTCGACGCCATCCAGGCGTCGAAACAACAGCCGCTCTCCATCCTGCTGTACGCGCTGGGCATCCGTCACGTGGGAGCCCAGGGCGCGCGGCTCCTGGCGCGCCACTTCGGGACGATGAAGGCGCTCCGCAACGCCTCGGTCGAGCAGATCAGCGAGGTCCGGGGCATCGGACCGGCGATCGCCGAGGCGGTCGCGGGGTTCTTCGACGAGGTCAAGAACCGCAAGCTGCTCGAGCGGCTCGAGAAGCTCGGGCTCACCTTCACGGAGCCGGTGGCAGCGGATGGCAAGGGGCCGCTCGCGGGGCAGACTTACGTCGTCACGGGGACGCTACCTTCGCTGTCCCGCGCCAAGGCGACGGAGCTGATCGAGGCCGCGGGCGGAGCCGTCACCGACAGCGTGTCGAAGAAGACGACCGCCGTCGTCGTGGGCGCCGACGCGGGATCGAAGCTCGAGAAGGCGAAAGCGCTCGGCATCCAGATCATCGACGAGGCCCAACTCTTGCGCCGCGCACGCGCGAAACCCTAAGTTGGCGTCTCAAATGACCGCCCCCCTCGCCACGCCGTTCTCTCCCGCGACCGACGGCCTCACCGTCGGTCGCGGCGCTTTACGCCAGCTCCATGCGAGCCTGCTGCGCGACGCGGCCGATCACGCCATCGCGATCCTGCAGGAGGCGGGCTTCGCCGCCGGGCAAGGCGTGTTCCAGGCTTTCTGCGCCTGGCTCCCCGGCCAGCTCGGCGTCGCGCGCCCCGACGAGGTCGACGCGGCCCAGATGAACGACGTGTTGTCGGCGTTCTTCCTGGCCATCGGGTGGGGCGCGGTGTCGGTCGCGCCGCTCGGCAACGCGGCGCTCGTGGTGGACTCGACCGACTGGGTCGAGGCCGATCCCGGGAGCGCGGACATCCCGATGTGCTACTTTTCGTCGGGGATGCTGTCGGACTTCCTCGGACGCTTGTCCGGCGAGCCGGTCGCGGTCATGGAGGTCGAGTGCCGCTCGCGCAATGACGAGCGGTGCCGCTT
>WNGG01000899.1_pt1 | contig 33079 bp, 35 predicted proteins | sample 5400661 | NCBI WGS metagenome assembly WNGG01 (sample SAMN13153372, study PRJNA577476) | soil metagenome | isolation source: 100 cm soil or saprolite under Garry oak tree replicate 1 | place: USA:California | collected 2016-06-15
CCTGCTCTGCAACCCAAGCGGTCTCGTCCTCGGAGCCATCGTCGATGACGATTACCTTCGTGGCATAGCGCTGAGCGGTGAGGACGACACTCCCGATGGTCTTCTGCTCGTTGAATGCGGGAATTGCGGCCAAGAGGCTTACAGGCTCGGCCTTCGGTGCGAGGGGCGAGTCGGTTGCAGGGCGGTAGTCAATGACCGCCAGGAAATCCCTCCATAGGGGCAAGGCGCAGTTTCCGTAAGGGTATAAGATTGTTTTGCCATGGAGGGCCCCGCGAGATGTCGGGGCCTTTTGGCTCCAAGGAAACCCATGGCACCTGTAGTCCGGTCCGTCACACACCCGGTTTCGGGTCTCACTCTCGAGACCGAATTCAAGCTCGGCGGACGGTGAGTCGCCGGAACGATTATATCGTCAGAAGACCTCTGTAAGAAGCGGAACGAGGGGATTCGCGGCTCTCGCACCCGCACCTCGAGTTCTGGGGGAATTCCGTTGATGTGGACGCAAGCACGTTTTCGCCGTGCGCCTTGGGGCCGGAAGAAGCATCTCATGCCGCTGCCGGTCTTGTCAATCGTCTTCTTGGTCACCGCGATGGCGACCCCCAGCTTTCACAGCATGACCGTCACGATCGTCGCCGATCCCAATCTCAACTTCACCGCAGCCGTTCAGAACGTCGTTCATCCGTACGACCCGATGGGGAAGATCGTCGGCATCATGACGGTGACGAACAAAGCGTCCACGGACATCCGGATTATGGCGGCCTCGGCGAAGATCCGTGACGTGACGCCGGGGGCGTCGCTAGACACGAACCTCACGATTTCCGTCCCATTGCTCGTCCGAGCAGGAGCCACCGTCACGGTCCCGTTCTCGGGGCAGTTCAATGGCAACTTCGCGACGCTCAGCACGACCGACTCGTTCCAGATCAACCCGTTCATCCAGTGGGTCACGATCCTCCCCTCCGGTGTGGTCCAAGGGCCGTACACGTACGCCCAGGAGAAGACCTGCTCGGGCCCTGGGCCTTCTCCCTCGACCGCGTATTGGACGAGCGGGTCCTGCACCTAGCGCTTAGCCACGGCCACGCTCGCGACCCGGATCCCTTGCGGCCCGCCCGAGTTGTAGACTCGAGACATATCCCGACAGCATGACGTTCGGGGCGACGAGCAACTTCCCGATGGCTCCTGAGGCGAACGTCGACCCGAGGAAACCTCCGCCCAAGACCGGCAGGAGCGCGACTACGATCAGAATCGTCGAGACGAACGACAGGCCCGTGCCCACGAGCCACGCGTACGCCGGGACGCCCGCGGCCCATTCCCGGTCGGACGCGCGCCGATAGTCGACCGCGATGAGCACGTGCACGCCGAAGAACAGACCGGCCGCGCCGATCCAGGCGACGAAGATCTCCTCAACGCTCGCCCCCGCCGCCCGCGCCAGCGCGAGTGCGGCCGGATCCCCGCCGAGCAACCCGGCGAACAGATTCTGGATGTCCGTCCCGGTCACGAGGGGCAGGGCGAAGCGCCAATACGCAGACAGGATGACCCAGACGACGAATCCTGCGGCGATCGCCGACCGGAGGCGGCTCGATTGTCCCTGTTCTCGCTTCAGGCTGGCGTACGACGCGGCGAGGAGCAAGACGCCGGGCAAGTCGAAGGTGAAGGCGAGCCAACCGAGGAGACCCGCACTGAATGGACCGACCGGTCCCAAGAAGTTGAGGGCGACCGCCAGGATCCAGACGAGATTCGTCGCGAGCAGGAGTGCGGAGGCCCACCGCAGCCGCGAGGCTGAATCGCCGAGAAAGCGGGGCAGCCGTCGCCTATTCGCCAAACCTTCATTCCAGTCCACGAGGCTGCCCAACTCGATGATGCTCGTAAAAGGGTTTCTGCCGCGACCGGCGTGCCCGGACTTCTGCGGATGAGCCGAGTCGGAAGGCCGCGCAGTCCCTTTTTCTTCGGAGGCGCGCGAATGCCCAGTCGCACGACAATACCGAACGGATGTCGGGCGAGCATTCGACGGTCCCGCTCGTCGGTCCGCCTCTCGCCGCGGGTCAACCGGTACGACCGCTAAATACGGTCTTCGACATCGTCCGTCGCTACGTCACAGCCTGCGAGGACCGAGCCACCGTCGGATCGCTTCGCCGGTCGTCACGCGGCGGATCACGCCAGCTCGCTTCTCGCCTCCCAATTCGTCCATCCTTCCGAACGTTTGATTATGTGCGCGCACATAATCGAGTCCGTGGCTAATATCACGCTGACCGTACCCCCGGAATTGCATCGCAAGATGAAGGCCCGTCCCGAAATCAAGTGGAGCGAGGTCGTCCGACGGCTTTTGGCCGAACGAATCCGCGACTTGGAGAGGATGGATGCCCTGACCCATCGGAGCATGCTTACACTCGAGGACGTCGGGGCGCTCGACGGTCTCATCAAGGAAGGACTCCGGCGTCGGTTCGAGGCGGCGCGACGCTCGTCAAGGGCGTGAATCGCTGGCCGCGATCCGGTGGCCCTCGTCCCCTCGCCAACCTTGGCCTCCCGCTGTGTCGGTCGACTCATCGGTTGTCGTTTCCGATCCAATGCCGAATCGCCTCACTCGCTGTCAGCCGACGAATCACCTGGGATCGACCGATCGAATCGAAGTCGTGGTCGTTCGACACGAGGGTGGCCCCGAGCTGAAGGCAGGTGGCGGCGTGCACACAATCTTTCGCGCTTCCCGCGCGGAAGTACGCGGCGCAGGCGCGAACGAAGCGGTCCTCGACATGAACGATCTCCATCGAGCCGACGATTGATGCGGCGAGAGCGGATGCGGATGGTGAAGGCAGCGATTGCGCGTAGCGCACGTACTCCTCGGCGAGGACTTCGTTGCCGATGAATCGCACGCCTACCTCGAGCAGTCGGACGAGGAGTCGGAACGAGTCCGTTACCCTCGGGAGCGACTTTATCGCGGCGACGAAGACGTTCGCGTCAAGCAGGATGGCTTCGGGAGGCGAAGGCACACGGGCCCCCGTCTAGTGCCGCTTCGCGGCGGGGTACTTCGCCGAGGCGAGCGCCTCCATCTCGGCTTCGATTTTCGCGAAGAGCGGGGCCAGATCGGCTCCCCCGAGCTCTTCGTGGATTCGACGTGCGAGTTCTTCGGGGTCCAAGCGCTGCAGCCACAGACTTCCGTCCTTTCCTTCGACGAGGAGGAACTTCGTCCCCGGCCCGATGCCTTGTGCTTCTCGCGTCTCCTTTGGAATCACGATGCGTCCCGCGCGGTCTACCGGCACGACGGCGGTCATTAATGGGATGTATGCCATTGGATGCATATAATGGTATCAAATCCATTTGATGGAAGAGGGCCGAAGAGTTCCTCATGGACACCGGTCCGTTCCACGGGAGGAAGACCGAGTCGCGCCTCACCCGATGTCTTCGATCGCGAGCTCCTCGCCCTTCGGGCTCTCTGCGATTCGTCGGCCACGAGGAGTCGACTATGTATCGAGACCAATGCTCACGTCGGCCGCTTTCACGAACGTCTTTGGCCCCGCTTCGTCCCAGACGATGGCATCGAGCCGACCCAGGTGGGCGAGCTCCTCCATGATCTGGGCGGGTGTCACCAGTTTGAAGGGGCAGGACCTCGTGCCATGCTGGACGACGAAGAAGCTCGTTGGAGCGCTCCGCGACGATGGCCTCCGCTTCTGATCCGTCCTTCCTGAACCTTCCGCTCGGATCGCACCCGCAAGAGAGACGTAACGGTCAGGACTTTATCCGGGACGCCCGATACCGAGCGGATGTGGGGCGAGCTTTCGACGGCCCTCCTCGTCGGACTCGCGCTTGTCTTCTACGCCATCGCCGGCTACCACACAATCCTCATCTTCCTCGGCCTCCGGATGACCCGAGGCGGCCCGAAGCCGTTCGACAAGGGATCGTTGCGCAACCCGGTCGACTTGCCCTCCGTCAGCATCGTGATCCCCGCGCGGGACGAGGAGATCGTCATCGAAGGCGCCGTCCGCTGCGCGGACCGACTGCAATATCCAAAGGACCTGCTCCAAGTCCTCCTCGTGGAGGACGGATCCGTCGATGCGACCCCGACGATCGGCCAGCGTCTCGCCGCCTCCCTCCCGAACGTCGAATGCCTTTCCGGCGGCCTGTCGAAAGGGAAGCCGCTCGCCCTGAATCGGGCCATCGCCCACGCCCGCGGAGACGTCATCGCAGTCTTCGACTCCGACACCCGCTACCAGCCGGACCTCCTGCTCCGCGTCGCCAAGTACTTCCACGACCGCCCGGACGTGAGCGTGGTCCAGGCCGTCCCCCGCGTCATGAACCAGCATATGAACGCGATCACCCGACTGAACTACTACGAGACGAGGTTCTGGTTCCAAGGATTGCAGGCCGCGAAGGAGCGGTTCGGGTTGTTCATGCACCTCGCCGGCACCGGGATGTTCCTTCGACGGAGCGTCCTGGAGGCGCTGGGGCCGTGGGACGAAGCCTGCCTCACGGAGGACCTCGAGTACTCACTGCGTCTCTCTCAATCCGGCCTGCGGGTCGGGATGCTCGACGCGAACGTCTGGATCCAGCCGGTGTATCGGGCGGCGCATCTGGTCCGGCAGCGGGAACGATGGTGGAGCGGCGCGCTGCAGGTGTTCGCGCGGGCCGCCCGAAGTCGCTTCCGGGTCGGCCGGAGTCGGCGGGAACGGATTGACGCCTTCCTGTACACGTGCTCGCCCCTCGTCTTCCTCGTGAGCTCCCTTCTTTCGTTCGGGTCCCTCGCCCTGTTTGCGATTGCCGGCAGCGTGCCCACGGCGCTCCTGGCCTGGCTGTACGGCCTCCTCGCTTCGCAGGTCCTTTTCGCCCCCCTTGTGATTGCCGAGGCGGTCCTGACCCGCGACCGGAAGGTGCTCTGGCTCCTACCCGGCCTGTACGCCTACTGGATCCTCCAGCTCGCCGCGTTGATTCGGGCCGCTTTCCGCGTGGCCCTGCGACCTCGGAACCTGCCCTGGCATCGGACGCCGAAGATGCCCTCCGACTAGCCGGACACCCTGAACACCCGGGAGCAGTCATCGGTGTGACGATCCCGAGTTGGAACGCGCGTGATCGGTCGACCCGGGCGGCTCACGCTCGGTCCCTCAGCCGTCGGAGGACCTCCGCGTACAGGTCCGTGCTCATCCGGAACGAACTCCGGGCTAGTTTCTCGAGGATCTCCTGTGCTCGGGAGACGGGAATCGTGCCGGCCTCGACCCCGGCCAGGAGGAGCCCGAGGAGGCCCGTGTACGCCCGACCCTCCGCCTCGGCAACGGTCCGGGCCGGGATCTCGTCGAGGATGAGACGGTCTCCTTTCGGCGTTTCGAACAGGGATGCCTCGCCGATCCCCAAGCCGAGAGCCGTCCACCGCTTCGGGTCGGACCGAACCGGGACGACCTCGATCCATGAAGCACGGGCCTCCCGAAGGGGTTGGGATTCGTGGCCCGTGAAGACCTCGTCGGCGATGGCGGGCGTGATCGCGATCCGCCCCAAGAGGTCCCGGAGGACGAGGGCCTCCCCGATCGACTCGAGGGCGATGAGGGTCGAAGCGTCCACCCACCCGCGCATGGGTCAGCCTTTGACCCAGGCCCCGGTGCGCTCCCTGTCTCGCCGCAACTCGTCCAACGAGATCCGGAAGAAGGGGATCCCTTTCTCCGCCGCGAGATCGGCCATGTTCCGAATCGGGACGCCCGCGTAGTGGGCCGCACGGCTCAAGGTGAACTCCAGATTCAGGTAGCGGGCGAGGGCCTTCTCCATCCGCAAGCGGCGGACGCCTTCTCGGAGGGCAGACCTCGCGATTTCGGAGCGGGAAAGTCGCAACTCCTCCGCGAGTTCGTCGAGGTCCTCGATTTCCTCGTCGTCCACGCGGACCTGTAGATTCTTCATATGACATTGTAATGATTTGTCATGTATATCAATGTTCGTCCCCGCGAACGTTCCGTCGACAACGTCACCGCGTTTCGTGACGACAAGATCCGACGAGTCACTTCCGGTCCTTGTTCACCGTCGGAGGCGAGGAGTATGTTACCGTGAGGGATTCCCCTGGTTCGAGCCAGACGGTCACGTTCGAAGCCGCGAAGATCCCCGCGACTCCGTCCTTTGAGATGTCGGAGACGGTCCCGCCGAGGATGTAGATCGCCTCGCGGACGAAATCGTTGTTCGTGTACGTCCAGGGGGATGGCCCGATCGTCACTCGAGACACCCCGAGCGGGTTGAAGCCCTTGTTCTCGTACAGCCGGGAGGTCCCGGAGAACAGGTTCGCGTTCCCGATCGCACCCATCGCATTCCCGGTCAGGTCGTTCATCGCCACGAGGACGTTCGTCGCTCCGCCGACGATTCCAAGGCCGTGAGCCTGCGTCTGGATTGCCTGGTTGTCGTAACATCGATTGCCGAGGACGATCCCGTCCCACGCGCCCTCGAGCCGGATGCCGTCCTTCTCCGTCGACGAGATGTCGTTGTTGAAGCACGCATTGCCATCGACGACGAAGTTGTCGACCGCCTTCAGGTAGATCCCATTCTCCCGGTTCGCGTAGCACAGGTTCCCCTCGATGACGAGGGAGGACGCTCGCACGAGGGAGCTCAGACCTGTGGCTTGAATCCCGTTCGTCGCCGCGCGTGTAACCGTATTCCCTCGGATCGACGCCTTGCTGCCGACGGCGAGGCTGCCCCCGAAGTAGATCCCGTATCGGTTCGCCGCAAGCGCGCCGACTCCGGCGCCATTGACCGTGTTCCCTTCGATCACGACGTCGTCCACCGCGTCCGCGACCTCGATTCCCGCATCGCACGCGTCGAGGACGTAATTCCCCATGATTCGGTGACGGCCGTTCGGATTTAGTCCGCCGTTCCCGTCGATCGCGATGCCGTGGGCGAATCCGCTCGCCTTATTGGTTCCGGCCTGGAGGATCTGATTCCCGAGGACCGTGTTTTCGTTTCCCTGCTTCGAGATGATTCCGTGAAGCCCGGTCCTCGACACGAAGCAATTCGCAACGATGGACTGGTCCGTGGCCAGCAGGGCGATTCCTTCGCCGTCGGTCTCGTCGACGACGCACGACTGGACGAGGCTCCGCCGGCTGACCGGACCGGAGGGACTCGAATGGATCTTGATCCCGGCCCCCTTTGTGCGGACGACGTGGAGGTCCCGGACCGTCACGTTCTCGAGCGTCTGACTTGCCGCGACTGCGTCGACAAGGATGCCGCCCCCGGACGCGTTGTGAGCCTTGTTTCCGTCAATCGTCAGATTGGAAACGGTGCAGCCGCTGGCCCGAATCGCGAGGACGTCCGCGTTCACCCTGTCGCCGAGCCGGATCACCGTGGCATCCGGGCCGGATCCGAAGACCCAGACGTGGGTCCGGGCGATGGCGATCGGCGACGTGACGCGATAGGTCCCGCGGGGAAGGTAAACCAGGCCCCCCGAGGCCGGGACACGTTCGATTGTCCCAATCAGCGCCCCCGTGTCATCCGCGACTCCGTCTCCGACGGCCCCTTGGTCCCGTACGTTGAAGACGGCGTCCAGGGTCCCGGGACCGGAAATCGAGGGCACCCCCGTCGCCGGCCCGCCCAGCCCGGGAGGGAGTTCTCGAGCCGCGACGGTCGCAATCGCGGCTCCGAGACCCGCCGCAGCCAGGTTTTTCAGCACACCCCGTCTCGTTTCAGGCCGATCTTCAGGAGACGCCATCCCAGGACACCTGGGTCGGGCTAGACGCTCCAGCTACAAAGTCGCGGCTGCACAAAAGTGTACGCCCGCACGCAGATCCGCCCTCGAACGACTCGAGGCTTCGGCTGCACACCTGGCGGGGCCCACCCGCCTCTGGACTCATGTCCAGCCGGTCCCGGCGGCTCCCCAAGGTCCTGCTACACCGGGAGGATCCTCTCGCATCCGACCTGAAGTTTGTCTGTCAGAGTGGTACCGCAATATTTCGAGCAAAGCGACGGCAAGTCTACGGCGCGTGCATCTGGAGGGTTTCGGCCCATCTTTCTTATACCCCCTTTCCAATTGCTAACGAGGTAGGGGGAGTGTAGTCGTGGAAGGAATGCGGTCCACTCACGAGTTCGCATCGTGTGCTGGCCTTCTGCGCTAACTTGCCCAGGGGGACAGACATTGTTCGAGCCAGGTCCTGCGAGAGGTAACTCGCTCTCGTCAGACGCTGCGGTGCAAGGGAAATCGGAATGGGACGGCCGCAGGGTCGCGGTCACGGGCGGAGCGAGCTTCATCGGAAGCCATCTCGTCGAATCGCTCATCGCTCGCGGCGCGGACGTCTGCGTGATTGACGACCTGAGCAGCGGCCGGTTGCAGAACCTCGACGGCGTGAGCGGCCGTTACAAATTCCATCAGATCGACCTGGAGTACAGCGGCATCGAGGAGATCACCTCGGCCTTCGAAGGCAGCGAGGTCCTCTTCCACCTCGCGGCGATCCACGGAGGCCGCGGCTACATCGACACGCATCCCGCGGACGTCTGTTCGAATCTCGCGATCGACCACCACGTGTACGAGGCCGCCCGGAGGGCGGACGTCTCGCAGGTGATCTTCGCGAGTTCCGCGTGCGTGTATCCTCCGGCGTTGCAGGCGACCGAGGGATCGAGCTACCTGTTGCGCGAAGAGGACTGCGATCCGCGGAAGCTCGGCGAGCCGCTCAGCGCCGATCTGGAGTACGGCTGGGCGAAGGTCTTCGGGGAGATCCAGCTCCTCGCCTTCATCCGACAGTATGGGATGAAAGGGTGCAGCGTCCGATTCATCACGGCGTACGGACCCCGCGAGAACGAGACCCACGCGATCATCGCCTTGATCTACAAGGCGGTCCGCCGGATGGACCCGTACCCGATCTGGGGCAACGGCCGTCAGGACCGGGACTTCACGTACGTCACGGACATCGTCGAAGGGACCGTCCGCGCGGCGGAGCGCATCACGGACGGGAGCGCGATCAACCTCGGCAATGGGCGGCGGTACACAATGATCGAGGTCGCGAACACGATCTTCGACCTCGTCGGGTGGCGCCCTCGAGAGATCTTCTTCGACACGTCGAAGCCGACGGGAGCCGTGAGCCGCGCTCTGGACATCCGGAAGGCCCGCGGGGAGTTGGACTGGGAACCCAAGGTCTCTTTCCGGGACGGCCTCGAGGCGACGATCGACTGGTACCTCGCGACGCACAACGGCTCGACTCCGACGGACGAGCGCATCCTCCTCGAACGGGCGTGAGACGGTGGAGCTGCAGACGACGCCCGCGAAGCCCTCTCAACCGCAAATCGCGGTCGTGATGCCGGTCCACAACGAGGCGGACACCGTACGGGCCGTCGTGGAAGAGCTGGCCGGCACGATCCTCAGGGCCCATCCCGCAACGCTATTCGTGTTCGAGGACGGAAGCCGGGATGGCACCGGCGAGGTGCTTCGGGAAATCGCGGAGTCGATGCCATCCCTTCGCGTTTCGACGTCCCCCGATCGCAAGGGCTATCCAGGCGCGGTCCGCGACGCGATTCTCTCCATTGACGCAGAGGAGTTCCCGCTCCTCGTGTTCCTCGACGGCGACGGTCAGTATGATCCGCGGGACTTCGAGCGCCTCTGGACCGAATACAAGACGGGCATGGCGGACATCGTCCAAGCCCGCCGGACCCACCGGACGGAGCCGCTCTACCGCGCTCTGCCCTCGAGGGTCTTGCGCCGACTCGAAGGCCTCCTGTTCAACCCCGGCACCAAGGATGTGACGAGCGCCTTTCGCATCATGCGAACGGAGGTCGCCCAGGCCGTCGCCCGGAGCGTGCGATATTCGAGGTACAACTTCTGGCTCGAATTCACCGCGCGGGCGAGCGTCGCGGCATACCGTCAGGTCGAAGTGCCGACCTCCTACCGATCGCGCGCCGGCGCGACGAAAGTCTACGGCCTCCGCACGATGCCGAAGATCCTCCGCGCGGAACTCGGCGCGCTCGTCCGCACGTGGCTCGACCACCGGAAGGCAGAGCTGGTTCGTTTCGCGACGGTCGGCCTCAGCGGCGCCCTCGTCATCCTTGGCCTGCTCTGGGCGCTGACGGATCTCGCGGGGATTCCGTACCTCGTGTCCGCCGCGATTGCCATCGAGATCAGCATCTTCTGGGCGTTCGCGTTGCACGAACGGTGGACGTTCCGTCGGCTCGTCAAGTCGCAGTCGCTCATCCGTCGATTCCTGGCCTACAACCTCGTCGCCCTCGCGGGCCTCGCGGTGAACCTGGTCGCTTTGTTTGCGTTCACCGAGCTCGCTCGGATGTTTTACCTCGTCAGCGAATTCCTCGCGATCGTCATCGCGTTCGGTTTCAACTACTTCGCCAGCCGGCGGTTCGCTTGGAGCGGTCGTCCGGGGACAGCGCCCCGCGAGGAGGATGCAGCCCGTGTCCCGCGGGGCATCGAAGACGACTGACAAGAGCGCCCGGGGTCGCGAGTCCCGCGGTCCCCTTCCGAAAGCGGTCGCGGCGTCACTTGCCGTCTTCGTCCTCCTGTCCCTGATCCTCGTCTCGTCGCGGCCTGCGGCTGCCGTGTCCGGGACTCTCGAGGTCATCCGATCGGGGCTGAACAGCCCGACGGCGCTTGCGTTCGCCTCGGATGGACGCACGTTCTTCGCGGAGCGGCCCAACGGGAAAATCTGGATCATCGAGAACGGCTCGGTCTTGCCGAGTCCGTTCTACACGTTCCAGAACGTGAGCGACTATCACGACCAAGGTCTCCTCGGCCTCGCCCTGGACCCGTCCTTCCCGTCCACGCCTTGGGTATACGCGTACTACACGTTCCGAGACATCGCCAACGGAACCGTCTACAATCGCATCGTACGGATCCAGGCGACCGGCGACACGGGCGACTCATTCCAGGTCCTCCTGGATCGGATTCCTGCAGGCGAGTGGCACATCGGCGGTCCGATCAAGTTCGGTCCGGATGGCAAGCTCTATGCGCTCACCGGCGACGCTTACAACGCCGCGAACGCCCAGAATCTGTCGACCCTCGCGGGGAAAGTGCTCCGACTCAATCCCGACGGGAGCGCGCCCTCCGATAATCCGTTCATCGGCAATGCAAGCGCGAATCCATATGTCTACACCTACGGCCATCGGAACCTGTTCGGAATCGCCTTCCATCCCATCACCGGCGAGGTCTTCGTCACGGAGAACGGCCCGGAGTGCAACGATGAGGTCAACGTGCTCGTGCCGGGTCGCAACTACGGCTGGGGCGCGAACCATACGTGCTCCCATCCGCCCCCCGATCCGCTCAACACGAACCGGGACGGGCCGAATCCGGTGCTGCCCCTGATCTCGTACACTCCATGTAACGCGCCCACGAATGCGATCTTCTATGATGGGCCGAGTTTCGCGGCGTGGCACGGTGATTTTTTCTTCGGGACATGGAACACCGCGAACGTCCATCGGCTCCACCTCGCGCCACCTGACTATCACACGGTCCTCTCCGATGAGGTCATCGTCACCCTCCCGGCGAATGAGTATGGCGGGGTCGTCGGTCTGGAACAGGGTCTCGACGGGGCGATTTGGTTGACCAGCACGCAGACGATCTTTCGCTTCTACGATACCTCCCTTCGGCCGGTCGCCTCCTTCACGGCGTCCTCGTTGACGCCCCTCATCGCAGACCTCGTGACCTTCAACGGGTCCGGGTCGTACGATCCCGACGGTTCCATCGCCTCGTACGCATGGGACTTTGGAGACGGGTCCTCGGCGTCCGGTCCCGTCGCCACCCACGCATATTCGACGCACGGGGTGTACCTGGCGACGCTCGTCGTCACCGACTTCGATAATCTCACCGGATCACAGACCACATCGATCCGGGTTCTCGCACCTCCGACGGCTGCCTTCGCGTTCGGTCCTCCGAAACCCCTCGAAGCCACGTCCGTGAGCTTCGACGCGTCCAACTCGACGGATCCCGATGGGAACATCACGAACTACGAATGGAACTGGGGCGACGGTTCCAACTCGACCGTTTCCGTTTCGTCGATCGCGCAGCACGATTTCGTGACGTTCGGAGAGTACACCGTGGGATTGATGGTGACGGACTCTGACGGGCTCACGAACACGACCTCGGCCCAGGTTCACGTCTTCGCTCCTCCCTCCGCGCTTTTCACCATCTCGCCGACCTCGCCACACGCAACTCACGCCGTCACGCTGAACGGTTCCGCGTCGTCCGATCCGGATGGAACCATCGCGGTCTACGCATGGGACTTCGGGGATGGCGCGACGGGGAGCGGGCCGATTGTGGATCACACGTTCGCGGCCGGCGGGTCCTACCTCGTTGCGTTGACCATCACGGATTCGGATGGCTTCACCGCGAGGGCGACGGACACCCTTTCCGTGAGTCCGGTGTACCCGCCCGAGGCGTCGTTCGCGGAGAGCGCGAGCCTCGTCTCCCCTGGCACCAATGTGACGTTCGACGCCTCGGGGTCTTCGGACGTTGACGGCACGATCGCAGCGTATGGGTGGAACTTCGGCGACGGGAGAACGGACACCGGCGTCGCGACCGTCCACGCATATGCGGTTTCGGGATCGTACACGGTTACCCTCACGGTCCTCGACGACGACAACCTGACCAACTCCACTTCCCGATCCATCTTGGTGAACGCGCCGCCCGTCGCGGCCTTCGCGGTCTTGCCGGCCGCACCGTTCGCCGGCGATGCGATTGTCTTCGACGGATCCGCCTCCACGGATCCGGAAGGGTCTCTCGCAGCGTTTGCGTGGGACTTCGGAGACAACACGGCGATCGCGACGGGAATGAACGTTTCGCACGCGTACGGACAACCGGGGACCTACCTGGTGCGCCTCTTGGTGACCGATTCCGTTGGGCTGACGGACACGAGGTCCATGAACGTCGTCGTGCGGCAAAACCAACCGCCCGCGGCGGTCCTTGCGATTACGCTTACCCGGGTCAATCTGGGTGACTCGGTGACGTTCGATGCATCCGGCTCCGCGGACCCGGACGGATCGATCGTGTCGTATTCTTGGGCCTTCGGCGATGGGGCGACCGCGGATGGCGTCCTGCGCGTCCATGCGTATGCAGCCCCGGGGACCTACCCCGTTGTCCTCACGGTGAGGGACGACCGAGGGGCTTCGGGGACGGCCTACAGTGTGGTGCGCGTGAACGCTCCACCCGTTGCGTCATTCGTCGCAACGCCGACTTTGGCGTACCCCGGTGTCTACGTCACGTTTAACGCGTCGGCGTCTGCGGATCCCGATAGCGCGATCGCCTCCTATCAGTGGGATTTCGGCGACGGGACCACGGCGGACGGAATGGTCGCGGTCCATGCGTTCGCGGACCACGGGTCTTTCGTGGTCGGACTCGTCGTCACGGACGACCTCGCCGCGCACAACGAAGTCTTCAAGACGTTCGAGGTCGGGAACCGGGCACCGGTCATCGAATCGACAAGTCCTCAGGCTTCGCTACTTGTCAACGCGTCGGAGTCGACGACATTCCAGGCCGGCGCGTACGATCCGGATGGGGACCCTCTCACTTACGTGTGGACCGTGGACGGAACGCCAGCCGGCGGATCCTCACCCTCGTTCGCTCTTGCCCGGAATGGGACCGGCACCTTCCTCGTCAAAGTCGTCGTGTCTGACGGATCCGCCACGACCGAGTTCCAATGGGTCGTCGAGGTCCGTGAGCGAACGGCACCCGCCGGGTCCCCCTGGTCCCTCACGTCGGTCGCATTCATCGGAATCGCGGTCGGAGTCCTGTTGGCCGCCCTCCTCCTCGTCCTCCTGATGATCCGCCGACGCAGGAGCCGATGAACGGCCATGGCTGCCGATGCGATCCTCCCGGTAACTGAAACCGGGACCAAGCCCGAACCGGGCCCTAGCTACGCGCCTTCAGCTGACCCCGCCGGGCCAACCGTCACCAAGTCGGCGATTGCCTTGGAACCGCCTGCGCCACCCGCCACAATCCCGGAGCCGTCGCCCGCGTTAGAACCCGTCGTCCCGGAACCTCGTCACGAGGAGGCGGTTCGAGTGGAGCTCGTCACGGCTCCGAAGACGAGCGAAGAGCGCGCATGGGGTCTCGGGTTCTTCGCCCTCGTCACCCTTGTATTCACCCTCGCGACGATTGCGGCCCTCTCGTGGAATTGGAGCTACATCGTTCGACTCTCCGGCTTTCCCGCGGCCGTCCAATCGTGGTCGTGGCCTCTGTTTCCCTTTCCCGCGCTGCCCTCCGCGATCCTCGCGACGATCCAGATGGTCGTCCTCGGAGCCGCCGCATACCGGTTCCTGTTCCCCCGGCACACCGAGCCGTGGGAGGCCATCGCGTTCGTCCTCGGGCTCGGCGAGGGTCTGACGGGACTCACCGGGACCATCCTGGCCATCACCGGACACTTCACGTTCGGTTGGATCGAGGTCGCCTTGCTCGGCGAAATCAGCGCGTTCGTCCTCTTCTCCCTCATCTATGGGCTACCGGAGAAGCCGTCGCTCTCTCGGTGGATGGCCGTCGTGCGCGGCCTTCGGCCTCATCCGAGTCCTGTCGAGTGGCTTGCGTTCGCCGGCGTCGCGTCCATCGCGGTTCTCATTTTCTACCAAGCCACGGTCGAGCGGATCGTCGAGACGGACTCCCTGATCTACCACGCCCCGCTCGCCGCGCTCGTGTACTACCACGGCGGCCTTCCGTGGATCGTCGGCGGTGGCGTCGGGTTGAGTTCGAGCGCGAACTACCCGCAGGCCTTCTCGATCCTCGGCGCGTACTACTACGCATGGACGGGAGGCGTGAACGATGTCTACCTCCGCTTCCTCGGGGCGGCGAACTGGTGCCTCGTCATCTACGCCACGTTCCTCATCGGTCGACGGCTCGCGGGACGTTCCCACGGTGTGCTCGCGGCGGTCCTTGCGGCGCTCGTGCCCTCGTTCGTCTCGTATGCGTTCCTAGCGACCCAGGAGACGACGCTCGTCATGTTCGGCGCGCTGGGATTTCTCGCCCTCCTCAAAGCGACCCGCGCGAAGCGGCCTGGGTACGCGATCGTGGGCGGCCTCCTCCTCGGCAGCGCCGCCTTGACATCGTATCAAGGATTGTACTTCCTGCTCCCGGTCGTCGTGCTGTACGGGATCGCGATCCTCCGTCGGTTCGATCTTCGGCTCCGGGCGTTCTGGCAAGCCGAACCGATCATGCTCTTGCTCAGCCTGCTCGTCGCGGTCGCGGCCGGGTGCGCGCCGTACGTGCGGAATTGGGTCCTCCTCGGCGATCCGGTGTACCCGTTCTACCGAGGCATCTTCGCGAGCCCCTACCTGTCCCCGACGACGATGGGTTTCGCCGAGGCGGAGTGGAGGAGCGTCGCCCTCGATCTCGCGTCGTTCGGCCCCATCGGCGGCACGTACTGGGACTTCCTCTTTCAGTTCGCGACCAATCCGTCCTTCGCGCCCCTGAGCCTCGCCTTCGTCGTGCCTGCTTTCCTCATCCTCCCGGCGGCAAAGGTCCGTCGAAAACTCGAGCTGGCCGGCTCCTACTTCGTCGTGCTGGCCGCCATCCTCGCCGGTCCCGTCCCGTTCATCCGGTACGTCTGGCTCCTGATCCCGTTCTCCGCGGTTGCGGTGGCAGGTGCCGCGTTCGCGGCCCTCCGAGCGCTCCGAGCCTGGGCCTCCGTGGAGACCCGCGCGCGACCCGCGCGAGTCGCGACCGAGGCCGTCGGCCGAGTCCCCGTCGTCGTCCTTGCGAGCCTCTTCATCCTCCCGCTCGTCGTGGGTCTCGGCGGAAACGCCTACTTCTTCGGGGCGAACACCAGCCAAGGCGACTACTTCCGTTACTTCGGAAAGCCCCGAATTGACCTCTGGGGTGATTTGCAATCCACCTACGGGTCCGATCCGAGTGCCTGGCGGTGGTTCAACGGTCATCTTCAGCCGGGTCAACGGATTGCCACCCTGGAGTATCGCGTCTACTACATCGAAGGCGCCCTGCGGGTCGCCGACACGATGCTCTACCTGGACAGTCAGGAGGCGGAGCCGCTCTACTTCATGCAAGATCCCGCGAACATGTCGGCATTCCTCCAAGCCCATCGGGTCTCGTACGTCTTCGTGAGGTCGATGGATTGGAATGGATTCACCAGCGCGGCTCTGCCTCTGTTCCGATGGCTAGGCTCTCCGCTTTTCCCTTGGGTGGCTATCTTTGGCAAGAGCGACGTCTTCGCGGTCGGGGTTCAATCGTATCCCGACGTTCCCGCAGGCAATCCGATCGGACTCTACGGAATCGCGGGCCTAAACGATCCGCAGGAATTCGGCGGTAAGCGAGTCCTCCGGATCGAACAAAACAACAACACGCCTCGCGTCTCCGTGTTCGCCCCGGTCGATCTCGAGGTGCTCGTCGTCCGGTATTGGGATTCCGGCGACGGCAGGCTGGACCTGAACGTGAGGCGGGCCGCGGACAACACCTGGTACACGATCGATCGAAGTGTGAAAGGGAACACCTCGACCTGGCACACGGCGGTCTTCCCCCTGCCGCGGATCGGCAGTCAGTCCGTCCTCGAGCTCGGTCTCCACGCCACGGGGAGCGATTTCATTGTCGACGACATCGAAGTCAAGCCGATCGTCGAGCCTTGGTTCGCCTGGTTCGGCGACCAAGGAAACGAGACGTTCCCCGCCGAGACCCACCCGCCGGCCGTCTTCGCGTACCTCCCCTTCCTGACGATCGGCCAACGGCTCACGGTGAGCGCGACAGCCGGAGGCCGCAACCTCAGCGTCGAGGTCTTCCGGAACTTGATCCGGCCGGACCTGACGACCGGATGGTGGCTCCAGTACTCGGCGCGCGCACGGGTTCCGTCCTTGCCGACCCAGGGAGCCGCAAACCCTCGACTCGATTACACGATCACGGCGTCTGGGACGTACACGCTGGTCATCGTCCTATGGTCTCCTTACCAAGCCGGGATCACGCCGGACGTGCAAATCGCGATCAAATGAGCAGTGCTCGAATGGCCGGTGACCCGAAGGAGACGCTTCCGGGAGTCCGGATCCTGTCGCAGGCGTTCCGCTCGAAGGATCTCGGCGAACCATTGACGCGGGTCGGATTCCTCTTCGTGGCGTACATCCTGACCCATGTCGCGGTCTCCGACGCGTATTCGTTCCCGATTTTCACGAACCTTCCCTTGCTCATCATGAACCTCGGTGCATACGCGTTCGCCTTTGCGCTCATCATCCTCGCGCTCGTCTCCAAGTCCGACCTCCGACCGAAAGCATACCTGGTGCTGGTTGCGGCGGCCTATGCGGTCCTCCTGAATTTCGTTCCCGCCGTCGTGTTCCAGCCGTTCTACCGGATCGACTCGCTTTCGTACACCCACTACTCGGCCGTCCTGCTCATGCAGGGCCGCAATCCGTACACGGAGAGCATGCTCCCGTCGCTGAGCGCCTTCCACGTCCCCGCGGACGCGTGGTCGCCGTTGGAAGGAGGCGGGTTGTTCGGCACGTCGCCGTATCCGCCCCTCGCCTTCCTCGTGTACGTGCCGATCCTCGCACTCGGCGCGACGGATGTGCGCATCGTGTACCTCGCCTTCCACTTGGCCGGACTTGGAGTTCTGTACCTCCGCGCCCCGCCAGCGTTCCGTGGCGTCGCCCCGGTCGGCCTCGTGATGACCCTCGAGCTCGTCCAGTACACGCCGTGGGGCGTCCCCGACATCCTCTGGGTCGTCCCCGGACTCCTCATGGCGACGGACCTCGCCCGGCCGGCCCGGGCCGGCCTCTGGTACGGCATCGCGTGCGCGTTCAAGCAAACGCCGTGGCTCTTGGCGCCGTTCCTGTTCCTCTGGTATTGGCATCGGCACCGCGGCGATGTGCGCACGACGCTCGTCGCCTTCGGCGGGGTCGCGGCAGGGGCCTTCCTCCTGGTCAACGCTCCGTTCGTCGTCTGGAATCCATCCGCCTGGGCGGCGGCGATGTTCGCACCGCTCACGTCCCTCCAAGCGCCGACCGGCCTCGGGCTCTCGAGCCTCGCCGCGTACGGATACGTGTTCGTGCGGCGGGATCTGTTCGTGGTCGCCGAGGTCGGACTCCTCGCGGTCCTCGCCGTCGGGTATCATGTGCACTTTGAGCGCCTCGAGTTCACGCTCTGGATTTTCCCCGCGCTCGTCCTGTTCGTATCGTATCGGATGCTCCAGAGCTACGTCGTCTACTGGGCGCCGTTCCTCGTCGTCGGCCTGTGGATGTGGTGGAGGACCCATGCGATTTCCAATCCATAGCCTCCCGGGCGCCCCGGTCCTCCTCGCCCTCGCCTTCGTCGTGGCAACGGCGGGGCTCCTCGCGCTCGCGAACAGACCGGTCGCCGGCTTCGAGGTGACCGTTTCGGTGCCGCCGGACGGCCGCCTTCCTTCCGGTGGAGTCGCATCTTTGCTCGTCACCCTCTCCCCCACGAACGCCGCCGGCGACCCCCGATTCTTCATCGTGGAAGGTCCGATCCTATACGAGTGGAACACGACGGGCATCAACAGATCGGGCGGACCTGGGACCGCGACCTATCGGATCTCGGCGCCATGCTCGGACTGTGCGATCCCCGCCGGAACGATGTTCCTCGTCCGCGTGTACGATGTACCCTCCCGGACCTATTCGTTCTCGCCGACGTTGCGCGCGTGAGCGCTGGCCCGCAAGGAGATCAAGGCCGATCAGGGGAACATCGCGAACCCGGCCTGCTGGAAGTTCGCATCGAACGTGACGGCCTTACGAATGCCGAGGTTCTCCATGAGGACGAAGGAGGTGCAGTCCGTGAAGGACCAGCGTTTGTCGGATCTTCGGACGAAGAGCTTCCACGCGGCCTCGAAGGCGGGTGACTCGACTCTGACGATCCGCAGGTTTTTCGAATCAAGGATCGCCCGGCCCGCAGCCGAGGCGAGGTCGTGGCGTTTTGATCGGACAACAAGGGCGGTCACGGTCTCGTCAAAGACGTAATCGCTCAATACCAGGCGAAGGGCATCCGACCCGGCGTGTCGCTGTTCCTCCAAATGGGCGATGGCGGCTCGGTGGTTCCGGTCGCGAATGTTGTAGCGCGCCACTAGGAAACTCGAGTCCGCGAAGGCGTACTCAGCCATCTACCGCCGTCCGTAGAGGAGTCGATCGATGCTCCGGGCATCCGTCGGGCCGGCATCGAAGACGAGGGACGTATCGTAGAATGGGTCTTTCGTGAGATCCGGCGCCTCGGAGGCGAAAGCGTTCGCAAGGGCCGCACGGTTCCGGAGCGCGAACTCGGCCAGGGCCGCGACAGCCTCGCCTTGCGAGAGTCGGCGTCCCAGGGTTTTCTCCAAGACTTCGCTAGCCTTTCGAACGGTCTCTTTTTGTTCGGAGGAGAGCCGTATAGTCGTCATTGTGTATACATGCATACAGCTAAACGTATATGTTCCTTTCGACGGGGAAGGCTCGAAATTGGACTTGGCTCTGACAGCTCAGATGATCTCATCCATTGAGGCCATGGGCCGAGGAAGGGAATCCGTCGTTCGGCGCGTGAGGCCGTGGCGTGAAGATGCGGCGTCCCATCCGCATTAGGGAGAGCCTGTATCGCGGTGCCGGCCCCTAGTCAGCCATGCAGTCCATCCATGCCTGCAAGGCGTCGTGAGCCGCATCGATGTTCAGCATCCGCGGCTCGTCCGCATCCTCGATGACAAAGTGCTCGAGGACGATCTTCTCCCCCTCCCGTCGGAACGTGATCCGCATGCACGGGACGGCGAAGGGACTCCCCGATTCGACGAACCAAGGTTCAAACGCCAGGGACAGGGAGTCCCCATCCTCCGTCACACAATAGCCGCGCACGCGGTTGAGCCCCGCGGTGAACCGCGAATACGACGCCGCGATCGGCTCGGGAGCCGTCTCCCCTACGGCCCCTCGCTCCACGCCCACAGGCCCTCCGAGTCACACGTTCATCGGTGGTGTATATGCTCTCTTTGGACCACTTTTTGTCAACCTTTGTTCATCGCGCAGCCGGGGCGGAATTGTCCCGCCGGACCCGGCGCCACCGGTGGACGAAGTAGACGGAGCTCAGGGCGCCGACCGCCGCGACCGCGATCAAGGCGGCCGGCGTGACCCGGCCCAGGTCGAACCGCCAATTTCGGAGGCCGAGGGCCATCTCGGATCCGCGCAGCGCCGGCTCCACGTTGTTCCGGACGACGGCCCCGATGCTGTTCGCGTTCTGCGAATTGAAGTCGAGGCCGACCTCGAACGTGAACGGGGCCGCGCCCAGGGTCGCATAGAGCCAGTCGTCGGCGTTGCCCGGGTTGACGTGGGTGGCCCGACCTTCTTGGAGCACATGGTATCCGTTCGCGTCCGCCATCTCGACGGCGAAGTTGCTGAGCCGGTCATCGTCCGCGGTCGGCAACCGTGTGTACGACCAGGGATAGAGGATCCACTGTCCGGCGCTGTGATACGAGAGCGACAGGACCGGCGGGTGGGCGAGGGCGAGGTCCCGGATCGCCTGGCTCTCCGGTTCCGAGAAGGGTCCGGTGCCCCGATACTCGCGATCGCTCGTCGACGTGCCGAATCCTCCGTCGCCCCACATGTACCCGTAGTTCCGGTTCAGATCGACTCCGAAGGTCCCATCGCCGTTGTCGTGCCGATTCTTTCTCCAGGTCGAATCGTTCAGCCGAGCGTACTCCAGGCCGTCCGGATTCACCAACGGGACGAACCAGAGATTGGCGCGGGCCAGGATTGCATCGACGCGCGAATCGTTGACGGCATTCAGGAGCACGTACCGCAGGAGGTAGACCACGACCTCTAAGGAGATCCATTCCTCGGCATGGTGCAAGCCCATGAACAGGACGTCCTTCTTGGTCCCGCCCGGCACGCTGACTTCGGCGGCAAAGAGACTGCGGTTCGCGAGTCCTCGCGTTGTCTCCCAACTCGATCCGATCGAGGTGACAGTCAAGAGGGAGGGATGGGCGCGAGAGAGGTTCCGCAGCTCGGAGACCAACGAAGCGTACGTGTGAAACGTCGTCGGCGCGGTCGGCAGACGTCCTGTCGGCGAGATTACCGCGACCGCGGACCCGGAGAACCCGGTCATGATGAGGAACGGGACCGCGAGGATCGCCATCCAACGGACCCAATGCACGGGAGGGGCCGACAACGTCCACCTACCAGAAGCCGACGAGGAGAATCGTGATGCCCGCCGTGATCGCGGACACGATCCCGAGGGTCGACAGCGTCGGGATGATCTTCTGGCGAAGCACCTCGTTGGCGATGAGACCGGGGATGATGAATCCGATCACCTGGAATCCCGGATCGAGTCCCGTGAACGGGCCGACGATTAGTTCGATGGCGATCGAGAGGCTCATCGCGGCGAGCATCGTGATCGCGAAGCGGCGACGGCCGAACAGGATTGTGAAACGGGAGGCATACCGCATCAGGGCGGCGGTGGTGAGGGCGATCGCGAGCGTGTAGGCGACCACCTCGGGACGGAGCAAGAGGAAGAGCGCGACGTAGCCTGGGACGACGACGCCTCCCGGCGACAGGAGGCTCCGTTCGTACCAGAACATGCTGACGGCGATGCCCACGAAGACGGCGGTTTGCAGGACGAGTACGCTAACTCCCAGTGTGACCATCGGATCCTCTCCGAACGAGTTCCTCGACGAGACCGTAGCCGACCGATGTGACCATGTTTCCGCATGCGAGGACCGCGCCGCCGGCGGGGGCGCGGGCATCCACCGCCTCGAGGATTTCGTGCGCGGTGGCGTCTTCCATTTCGGACAGTTGTTCGCGCGGATAGCCGCAGCGGACCGCCTCACGGACGAACGCTTTCGTGTGCCGGCCCGTCACGATGACGGAGCGAAACTCCAGGTCGCGGGTCATCGCCCGCGCGAACTCGACGCTCCGAGGTGCGCGATCGTCTCGGCTGTTGAACAACCCGACGAGCGGTCCTCCATCCAACCTCTTCCGACGGATCAGTTCCCGTCGCAATTCCATGAGCGAGTCGACATCGTTTACGCCGAGCGCGCATACGAACGTGTAGACGCCAGCGTGGTTCTGCCGCTCGAAGAGCTGCACGGTCCCGTAGTCCGGCGTTGAGTGCAACATCCCCTCCACGGCGCGCGCTCGATCGAGTCCGAGGACCTCACACACGCCGAGGGCGAGGGCCACGTTTTCTTTGAACGTGATGTACGGGAACGACTCGAGGAGGGAGTCGGAGACTCCGTCAGGAGAAACCGCGACGAGGCTGGCGTGGCGTTTTTCCGCTTCGTCCCGCAGCGTGGGAAGCAATCGCTGTTCCGCGGTGATGACCGTCCCATTCCCCGGAATCACGTCGCTCAGGGTCCTGGCACCGGTCCCGAGGTCCGGTCCGATGACTTCCAGGTGATCCCGCCGAACGTTCGTGATCACGGCTAGGGTGGCCCGGATCAGGGTTTCCTGGGAGACGCGACGGAGTTCTGGATCGACGGCCATGCATTCAATCACGATGGCTTGCGCGTGCTGCTCCTTCGCCAATCGCACGATGTCCTTCTGTTCCCGCAGGTTCGCGGTCGGCGTCGGCGGACGCTCGAGGACGGTCTCCTTGCCTGCGGCGTCGATGAGGACCGGCATCTTCCCGGTCGTCTTCACGACGACCCGGAGTCCGTTCGCTCGGAGCGCAGCCCCGATGAGACGACACGTGCCGGTCTTCCCGCGGCTTCCGTCGACATGAATCCGGATCGGGATTGACTCGAGGCGATCCGTGTGGCGCCTCCACTCTCGGACCCCGAGAAAACCCACGGCCGCCCAGACGGCGGCGATACCGATGAGAAGCGGAGCCCAACCCCAGAGCGCGACCAGGCCAGTCCAGTTGGACGGCATCACGAATCGCGACGCGACCGCGAGGATCACGAGCGGAGCCCAGATCAGAAGCCGCCACGCGCCGGCGTATCGGTCGGGAGTCGGTTTTGGGCGCGCCATGTCCCTTCCCCCTCCTAGAAACCCTGGGGTAATGGGTCTATGCCGAATTTCAATCTCCAGACGCAAGATAAAGGTTCTTGGACGGTCCTCGACGCAAACAATATTCTCTGATGTGAGAACGTTTTTGGATCGCACACGGCGCTCGTCGGAGGTCGGTGCGAATCGCCTTATAGTTTCACGCCGATTACTGTATCGGGAGCGGGGCGGTGGAGGGGAGTCGGAGACTCCAATCGATCTCCAATCTGTGGAAGGCACCCCGGGTCCTCCTTCTCATCGGCGGCGTCCTTTTTCTCTCCGGACAAGGGTTCCTCGCGGGATCGTTCTTGCAGGGGACACAGGGCACCGTCGCGACGATTCCGGCGGGACCCGCGTGGTTCTATGTGTACGAAATCAAGGTGCTCGGGAGCGGCCGCATGTCCGGGCAATTCGCCGATCTCGCGGGCGACGTTGTCAACCTCTACGTGTTCGGCGAAAGGCAGTACGAAGTGTATGCGTTCATTGGATTAGGCCGAAGTCTATTTTCTGCGAACGGCTCCTCCGGTTCTTTCGCGATCGATCTCCCGGCCTCCGGAACCTACTACCTGGTCTTCGCGCACGGCGCCGGCTCCGAGGATTCGGCGCAGGACGTCCGCGTGTCGTATCGGGTCGCGGGAATCGAGCCCGAGTTCATGGGCGTCGGGGTCCCGCTGATTGCAATCGGGATCGCCGCCGTCAGCCTCGGGTTGTGGCGGCGAGATCGGCAAGCGAGAGGTCGCATCGACGATTCGCGGTGAAGACCAAGTTCATTCGAGTGCTGTCACACCCACGTCAAAGAAATCATCGACGAGGAGCCGCCGGAGTATTCACGTTCCGAGTTCGCGGACGAATCTCATTATATTCCGGGAGGGCATAGGCCGCGCTCGGGTGTCGGAAGCTTCCCTCGAACGCCTGCGGAAGTTCTTGCTCCCCCTCGAGCTCGCGGAGGCGGAGTTGAAGGCGAAGCCGGCCGCGGCCGTGATGGCCATCCTTCATGATGGTCCACGAGGTCTCGAGGTGCTCCTGGGCGAGCGGACGAAACGCGAAGGCGATCCGTGGTCCGGGCAGATCGGCCTCCCGGGCGGACGCCATCGGGACGAGGATCCGACGATGCTCGCGACCGCGCTCCGGGAGACGAAAGAGGAGGTCGGGATCGACCTGGAGGGTCGGGCCGAGATCCTCGGTCACATGCCGCCCCGGGCACCCGGCAACAAGCCGGAGGTGCTCGTCGTACCATACGTCGCCCTGGCGACCGAGCCCATCGAGGCGACCCCCGGGCCCGAAATGGCCTCCGTGTTCTGGGTCCCCCTGGAGGCCTTGCCCGCGACCCACGGCACCTCGACCGTCACGACGATCCTCGGCGAGTTGAGCGTCCCCGCCTTCACCTACGAGGGACGACTCATCTGGGGCTTCACGTATCGGATCCTTGAGGAGCTGCTCGTCTTCGTCGGGCTCAGCGCCTGAGGCGCGGATCCCGCGGCGGGCTCGGGCCGTGGAGGAGCCGCTCCAGCAGATTCGGGTCGTCGATGGCCGCGACGAGGTCATCGCCGGAGACGTTCTCAAAGTCCCGCGTCGGTGCCGCGACGCCATCTCGAGAAACCGCCTTCGAGGCACGCACCGATAAGTGCGCTGCGTCGACGGCCCGGCGGAGGGCCACCGCGGAGACGACTTCTTTCTTCGAGGGCTTCGGCGTCAGCTCGATCCGGTGGTGGGCTTCGAGTCCCGCGGCGGTCAGGTTGTCGAGGCGCTGACCGCATTCCGGGCATCGCACGGATCCGGATCGGATTCGGGTGGGCCGCATTCCCGCCGCGATGATGAGCATCCGCAGGAACAGGTAGATGACGATCGTCGCAAGGAAGTAGGCCTCGATGGGCGCGTTCGAGAAGGCGAACGGTCCGCTCAGGTACAGGTTCTGATGATTCATGAAGATGAATGATGCGAGTCCCGCCAGACTAACAATCGCCAGTTCGCGTGCCGCCGAGTGTCGCTCGCGGGTCCGGAAGCTCGTCAACGGATTCCCTCCGATTGGGCCGACCTTCGCAAGGAATCTGGCCCTCCTCGGACAACGCACGACCTCGGGGAGGATATACCTTTGGACGAAGGCCGGGCGGATATCAAAAATGAGAAGGAGGGGATGAAGTATATCCGATTCCCGGTAGGAGTGGTGCGAGTCGGTGGCGAATCGATGAGACCGATGACCCTTGCGATCATCTTCGGAGGCTTCTTCGCGGCCGTCGCCTACTTCGCATGGACGTTCGCGGCGGGCCTGCCGCCCCCGGGCTGGTTCGACGCAGGCATCACACGCTGGATCTACACGACGTACATGCTCGTCGCGGCGATCTTCCTCGTGGGACTGGGCGGGCTCGCCCTCAGCATTCGCCGTTCCTTCGCGCGACAGATCCGCGAGCTCGAGGGACGACTCCAGCGAGGGAGTTCAAACCCGGGCTACAACTACAACGCATTGCCACCGCCGCTTCCGGACACGACAACGAGCCGAGACCATGTCGATCGGGACATCGACGAGTTGCTCGAGAGCCTCAGCGAGGTCGAAGCGAGTGCGGCTCGCGACGCGCGGGCGATGGAGATGGAGTCGGGCGGCGTCCCGGACGTCCCGACGATCGAGGCGACGGACCGGGAGATCGCGGTGCGCCGCACGCGACTCGTCCAACGGCAGAAGCTCCTCGGACGTTTCATCATCGGGCCCGCCGCGGCCTCGGCCTTCATCCTCGGCGTCTCGGGCATGATGCTCCCTGGATCCGGAGATAACGGCTTCGCGCAGGCTCAATACGTGTTGAACTCCGCTCTCATCCTCGGCATCAGCTACAGCTGGATCGGGATCGGCGCGTACGTCGCCGCGACCGTCGCGGCCCTCGTCAGTCGCGGCGGCGGGAAGGGCAAACGGAAGTAGAGGCTCGGCCGAATTGACGGTTCTCACGACTGATGGTCGAAACGAACACCCATCGGGGATGTATTTATATAGAGCAACAATCCTGCGACCTTATTGGACGGAAAGGAGCATCGTATGATCACGACCGTCGTCACCGTGACGTCGACCTTCCTGGCGGGCAGCTTCGGCGCCGCCGCGGTCGCCGCGCTCATTCTGTTCCTGATCATGCGGGAGCTGACGAGCGCCCACGCGGAGGAATCGGGCAGCATGCGGTCGAAGGTCCTGTCGCACACGCTCCTCGTGCCGATCAGCCCGCTCCTCGTCGTTTTCGCCTTCATCGTCGCGGTGAAGGTCCTCGAAGTGTTGTAAGGCGCCCCGGTTCGACCTTTCGCCGGCCTCGTGCCTTCCGGACGATGCCACATCTACTAGGTCGAGCCCTTTCCCGAGCCGCCCGGCGAGCCCCCCGTTGCGGGCCGCGGGCTCGATTCGGGAGGAGGCTGCGTGATCCATCGGAGGGTCGCGACGAGCCCCGGATCGAATCCGTGGCGGCCCTCGAGCTGGTCCAAGGCGTCTAGGATTTCCAGCCAGGGCGTGTCGCTGCTCAGTCCGGCCCGAGATGCCAGCACGACCCGGGTAATCTTCTCGACCGTCGGCCCGAGGAACCGTTCGACGGCCCGGTCGGCGGCGCCGCGAGTCCGTTCGCTCCGAGGGTTTTCATGGATTCGCTCGGGCGAGCCTGCCGGCTGCCGGACTCGGGAGGAGTTCCCAGGAGATGACGGCGTTCGCCTCCGTGTCGTTGGGTCGACGCTCCAGCGCGCGACGTCTGTACGAGGCGACGTAACAAACCGAGGCCCCCTCTGACAGGCCGCGCCCGTCCGGGCATTGCCACCCGGGGGTCAAGGAAGATACGTATACAAGGGCCACCGCACGTGCCACAAAGCCCTGGTTTCGTCACGAATGCAAACGGCTTGGCCCGTGCAACACGATGGACTTGTTCTTCCGGGATCGCTGCACTCATCGGACCGGGTCGTCGTGGATCGACCAATCCCGATGGGTCTTGTTCGAAGGCGCGGGCACATCGCCATGTCGTTCCCTCCATCGGTTATACGCCTCGGTGTCTCGACGGTCGACGATGGCCAGTCTCGTCTCGTCGTCGTGGGAGCTAATCACCTCGGGCATGTGACCGAGCTCACCCAGCACGTGCTGCATGTCCCGCATCAGCACCGCCAATCGCGAGGGCACCTCCGTGAGCCACGCCTCCAGGCGCTTGTCGCTGGACTTCACACTCCGGAAAATGCCCGCCGTGGCGGGCCCTGTCACGTTGAAGAGCTTCTGGACCAGCCGCTCCCGAAGGGCGGCCTCGTTGTTGAATGTCCCGACGCCATGGTAGTACCGGTAGAGGTTCGAGGCGACTTGGTCAGGTGCGCTGTCCAGGAGGCGGTGGAGTCCGCCGATCGCGAGGAACCGATCCCATGCATCCACGGGGAATGCATCGACGGAAGAGGCCCACGTGCGCAGCGAATCCAGATTCGGCTCCGAGTTGACGCCCTGGCGCACGAGCGTCATCCGTCGGTCGAGGCTTTCGAGATGCTGGGACAGCTCTTGATGGAGCTCCCAGAGCGCAAAGCCGAAATGCCTGCGGACCTCAGCTCGACGCAGGGCCTGCTGGACGGTCTGTGTGAGAAAGACGACTTCCATCGCGACCGCCGTCGGGAGGATCAGTTCGACCGGAACGGCCGCAGCCCGCGACAGGGAATAGGCAATCGGCGGCACGACGCAGACCGCCAAGATGAGCCATAAAGGTAGACCGAGTACGCTCCCCCGCATACCGCGAACCGATTCGTTGATGTACCTTTAACCTTCCGGGCCCTACGTTCGCGCGATTGACAAAAAGTGGACCATACCCGCCAAGGGTGTCGGATTTCGCATCAACCCGATCGAACGAAGCCCGCCGCGTGTCGGATTCTTCCACGAGTCGCCATCGGGAAGTCGGCGAGGACGCATCCCGAACCCTCGGACCGCGGTCCACGGTTGAAAATCTGTTTTGAAAATTATCGATGAGAATCTCCCGGGATAACCGCTCTGCAATCTATAAGTGGATTCTCCAAGTTCCCGCAGGGCGTTGATTTGGATGCTCGGTATGGACGAACACGAAGCTGAGGAAGTCGATGTCGATCAGGTCTTCGATGCTCGGATGAAGCGGGCCATCGCCGTCCTCCAGGCTATGCTCGCCTACTACCGAGTCAAGAAGGTCCCGCCCATTGCAACCGTGCACCGAATCGAAATCGAGGATGCGGCCCTCGCCGTGGCGGCGGGCGACTTCTGCCTCACGGATGTCGCGCTTCGATTGGACGCGCTCCGGTACGACCTCGACGATGAGGGCGTGCGGTTGGCCGACGAAGACGGCTTCCCTGCCGAGTGATCGGGTCGAGCTCTACCGGCCGATCGTCCGAGGACCTAAACGGTCATCCGTCGACGCTCGTATCCCGCGGCGAGCGTCGGTCGCATGGAACCCACCGAGGGCCACGTCAAGATTCTCGGCTTCAAGCTCTTCTATCGCAGCTATGGAAGGCCGACGAACGGGACCGTCCTCTGTCTTCACGGAGGACCCGGGGCCACCCATGATTATCTTCTGTCCCTCGAGGACCTGGCCCAATTCGGCTATCGTGTTGTCCTGATCGATCAACTGGGTTGCGGGAAATCCGAACGGCCCCGCGGCACGGACCTCTACACGATCGCCCACAACGTCGAAGAGGTCGAAGGCGTTCGCATGGCGCTTCGCCTCGGGAAGGTCCACCTGATGGGGTCGAGCTACGGAGGCGCGCTCGCGATCGCGACCGCGTTGAAGTATCAGCGGAACCTGAGGAGCCTGATCGTCACGGGAGGCCTCGCGAGCGTTCCGTTGACGGTCCGGGAGATGAGACGCCTTCTGAATCGCCTGCCCTCGAAGACCCGGGCGACGATCGCGAGATACGAGGCCATCGAGGACTACCAGAACCCCAAGTACCTCGCCGCGGTCGACGTGTTCTACCGGAGGTACGTGTGCCGCCTCCCGGTGTGGCCCCGCGAGGTCACGTACAGCTTCGACCACATCAGCCGGCCCGTCTACTTCACGATGAACGGCCCGAACGAATTCACGATCATCGGGACGATTAAGGATTGGGACGTGACCGACCAATTGCCCACCATCCGTATCCCGACCCTGGTCACGGTGGGTCGGTACGACGAAGTCACACCCCGCGTCGCCGAGAGCATCCATCGGGGAATCCGGGGATCCAAGCTCGTGCGTTTCGAGAAGAGCGCTCACTTGGCGATGTGGGAGGAGCGGTCCCATTACATCGAAGTCCTTCGAGACTTCCTGGACGGCGTCCGCCCCACGTGAAGGAGAACAGGATGTCGATTCAGCCGTTGCCCGGCGAGAGACGTCCGCGTCCGCGGATCGAGACGCTCGCCGACCTGGTGTTCGGCCTTTCCCTGTCGATCGGGGCCATCGGGCTGATTGCCAGTGCGCCGACCACGCAGAGCTAGATTAACAGCCACATCTACGCGTTCGGCTTCACGTTCCTGGTCCTCATCACGGCGTGGATCATTTACACGACATACATGTCCGTGCTCCCCGGAGAGGTGAGGGCCATCACCTTCCTCAACGTGGCCCTCCTGCTGCTCGTCGCGCTGATTCCGTACTTGTTGAACAGCGTGGAACTCGCCAACCCCTCGTTGAGTCCGGCCGAGGTCTCCGCCATCGGGGCGTACGCGTCCACCCTCTTCGCGTTGGACCTCACGGGAATCATGCTGATCCTGGCGGCCTTCGCTCACGTCATCAGCATCGAAGAGAGGAATCTCGTCGCGCCGGAACTGGCTCGGCTCTTCCGCAACGGGAGGAACCGCCTGGCGATCCTATCGCTCGCGACGGCGGTTTCGATCGCCCCGCAGTTCTGGGAGTGGACGCTGTTCGGGGTGCCGACCCGGTTGTACATCTGGTACTTGCCGCTCATCTCGTACTGGGTCGGCCGACTCGTCCGGCCGCAGAGCCGGACGTACCGGGTCTCATGAACATCCGGGTCCGACATCGAATTCTTTGCAGGCCTCGGATCCGGATGGCCTAGTGCGTGAGGAACGGGGCAACGAGATACAGGATGACGTTGCCGAGGCTGTGGCTCAGGATGACGCCCCAAAGGTTCCCCGTCTTGAGGACGATGAGTCCGTAGAACAGTCCAACCGCGAACACGAACACGAGGTCGACCCCGTTCAGGAAGAAGATGTGAAGGGACGCGAAGATCGCGGTCACGTAGAGGAGGCCGCCGCGCGTACCGAGGCCTTCCACGGCCCGTTTCAGCAGGATCGCGCGGAAGATGAGTTCCTCGGAGAAGCCCGTCGCGAAGAAGATGACGAGACCTCCGAGGATGAGGGAGCCGAACGTCAGCTGCGCAATCCACGCGTCGGGGGGCCGCAAGATGAAGAACTCAACGAAGCCGAGTGGAATTCCCGTCAAGGCAATCGCCGACTGCTGCACGACCTCCGGCCACGACCGCACGGCCAGACCCAGGTCTCGCGGTCGTAACCGTTGGACGTAGGCGACCGCCGCGACGGAAACGAGGAGGGGCAGGCTGACGAGGGCGAGCCACGGGAGTGTGTTCAACGGATCCGTTTCCGCGCCTGGCCATGGTAGTGCGAGGAAATTGTACCGCGGGACCGCGAGGGAGAAGACACGGACGAGGGATGCGAGGCTTGCGGCGACGAGGAGCGGGGCCAGGGTGGCGTCCTTGGGTTGGATGATGACGGACAGGAACATGAGCGTGAAGACGAGTAGAATGTGGATGCCGAGGCCGATGGATTGGAATGGCCGGTCCGTAGGGGAAGCGGTGCCGGGGATCGCGATGAGCACCTCGGCGGCAATCACCGCCCCTAGGTAGGCCAGGAGGTATGGCCAGCGGGAGGCCGGCACCGCGGGAGTCGGATGAGCCGTCACAGTCGCCATGGTCCCATCTCACGGCACGATCGGCGCCGGTTCGATTGCTTCTTCTTCGATCGGCTTTCCGGCGGCGAGGAACAGGTAGGGGGTCGGCGCGACGTTTCCGATGACGACCGCCCAGGCGAGCCCGATCAGGTCGAACCAGACGAGGAACAGATACCCGAGGACGAGCGTCGTCGCGGTCAGGATCGCGGAGGAGATGATCAGCGGCGCGACCTGCTTCCGAATCCGCACGCGGGTCCCGAAGACCGTGTTCAGGAAAACCGGGATCGCGGCGAGGCCCAGAACCTGCAGCGCGGGGCCGCCCAGGTCCGCGAGCTCCGGCTTCAGGTCAAACAGGATCCGGAGGAGCGGGTCGGCGAGGAACCACAGCGCAACGACGCCGGGAACCAAGAGGGCGAGGGAGAGCCCGATCGCACGGCGCTCGTCTTGACGGCGCGCGGCATTCCTCTGGGACGCTTCCGCGTAGAGGGACGTCATCGTCGCCGCGGGAATGGCGGCGAGACTGCCCGCCACGACCGTGGCCGCGTAGTAGACCGCGGTGCTATCGGACGAGGTGATGACGACGCTCCCGATCGTGGTCGGGCGGAGCGTGTTGATGATCACGAGCGGCAGGAGCAGGCTCCCCGCGCTCCCGATGACGGCGGCGGCCCAGTTCCCGATGCTGAAGGTGAACATCGGCCGCAAGCGCTCTCGACTGATTCGAGGCCGGGGGCGGTAGCCTTGGATGACGCGGGGAAGGAACACGAACGCCGCGACGAGGATGCTCACGCCGAACGCGATGGACCAGGACATGAAAATGCCCAAGACCCGGATCCGGAGGAGCGTGTCCCCGAGCCAGAGCGCGAAGACGACGGGCAGGGGAATCTTCGTGACCGAGAAGATCACGATCCGCCAGAAGTACAGGTCGGCGCGCCGCGCAGCGACGGCCGCCTGGTCCAGGACGGGGCCGAAAGAGTACGCCATGGCCGTCAACACGACGATCGGGACGTATTCCGGCCGCCAGAACTGGACGACGAGGCCGGGAGCCCAGATCGGGAGGCCGACGACGAACACGAGGCTCATCACGAAGGCGATTGCGCCGGAGACGGTCAGGACGGAGTTCAGGAGCGCCGTCGGATTGTCCGTTTCCGGCAGGAAGCGGATGAGGGCCACGGGCATCCCGAGCGTCGCGACGCCCGCGAGGAAGGTCAGCGTGTTGATCATCGCGATCGCATAGCCGGCGTCGTTGGAAAAGTAGAATCGGTACGCGACGACCCAGAAGGCGAGTCCGAGGGCCTGGCCCACGACGTAGGCCAGCATCAGGTAGAACGCGTTCCGGTAGAGAGGACTCTTGACCTGGTCCCACGCCCGTCCCACGAACCGCACCACTCGATCGCGAGTCAGGTCCATTGGCCCGGTCCGGCGTCGCAAGTCTCCCGGGCGTGATAAAGACTTTGCCTCAGGGGACCGGCGTCAACGATCCGGCGTCCAATCGATACGAGGTCGCGCCGAATCCCTTCACATCGGCATCGTGGGTCGCGACGACGAGGGCCGCCCGGTAGGAGGTGCGGGCGAGTTGAAACGCATCGAGGACCGCGGTGGTCCCGTTCGCATCCAACGCGGCGGTCGGCTCGTCCGCGAGGATCACCTTCGGGCCGTTCGCGAGGGCCCGGGCGACGGCGACCCGCTGCGCCTCTCCGACGGAAATCTCCTTCGGTCGGCGGGTCGCGAGGCGCGCGAGCTGGAACGTGGCGAGCAGGTCCGCCACGCGGACGTCGGATGGCTTGTGGGCGAGTCGGAGGGGCAGCGCGACGTTTTCCTCGACCGTCAGGTCGTCGATCAGGTTGTGGGTCTGGAACACGAACCCGACGTCGTGGAGGCGGATCTTGGCGAGCGCGGATTCCTTGAGCCGCGAGATCTCCCGGCCGCCGATCGTCACGGACCCTCGGCTCGGCACGTCGAGTCCGCCCAGGATCGAGAGGAGCGTGGTCTTGCCGCTGCCGTTCGGTCCGAAGACGAGGACCGCCTCCGTCGGCGCCACGTCGAGGTCCACGCCCCGGAGGACGTCCGCGCGGCCATCGTAGCTCTTCCACAGGTCGCGCGCCCGCACGACGGGGTCGGCCATCGCGCGGTCCATCGGGGTCCGCTGTGAAAAACGTTCGGGCCCTCCCGGGCGATGGTCGCTTTTCCGGAACTACCGCTCGACCGCGAAGGTTCAAAGCCCCTCGCGCGTGATTGCCCCCGAGGTGTGCCGTGTCGGAACCGCAACCCGGAGCCGGTCGACTTTCCTCGCCGAAGCTGCTGTTCGCGAAGACGCTCGCGGAATTCAAAGGCGTGTTCCAGTCGGACCTCGCGAAGTGCCGCTCCCTCCTGAAGAGAATCCTGAAGGTGCAAGGGCCGCGTACCATGGAGAACTCGCTCGAGCCGTTCGACGA
>WNGG01000927.1_pt1 | contig 33065 bp, 38 predicted proteins | sample 5400661 | NCBI WGS metagenome assembly WNGG01 (sample SAMN13153372, study PRJNA577476) | soil metagenome | isolation source: 100 cm soil or saprolite under Garry oak tree replicate 1 | place: USA:California | collected 2016-06-15
TAGGTTTCCAGGCCCTTGAACGCGTCCGTGATGCTGTCGACGGTGAACCCGAGCCCACTGAGCGCCGATTCGACCTCGCGCGCGAAGCACGAGCCAAGGGCGAAGATGCGGTCGCTGGCCTCGACCGTGAACCCGGCGTCCACCCGTGGCGTGAAGAACGGCTCGCTGGTGATGCGCTGCCACGCGGTGCCTTCGGCCGGCTCGATCTCCCAGCCGCTCTGCCAGCGCGAGGCCGGGTTCTCACGAAGGCGCGGCACGGCCTCGTCGGACGAGCATCTGTGTAGCACGGGCCGATGGTACATCGGCGCGCCGCCGGGTCCGATGCTCCTGGGCTCAGTCTTGGCACCTCCCCTCGCGCGCGAGCTCGCGGCCAGCAGTCAGGAGGGTCAGAGGGCGGAGATATATATGTGAGTTAGGTCTTCGACCGAATGCTTGCCGGAGCACTCGGCCGCCGCGCGCCTAAGCTCGGGCTCGCGGACCGCAAATGCGCCCAGATGTTGCGGCAGGCTGAGCGACGCGATCAGGTTCTGGACCAGGTCGGCGGGACTTCCGCCCATGGCCTGGGACAAAACTCCCATGCGGTCGGGCAACCTCTTTGTCAGATAGCGCATGACGTGCGGCAAGAGCAGGCAAGAGGTGACGCCGTGCGGGATGCCGTGCCTTGCGCCGATCTGCTTGCCCATCGTGTGGCTCAGGCCGCCGGCCGATGCGCTCGGCAGCGTGAACGAGAACCAGGCAGCCAGCTGGTTCTCGGTGCGCACGTCTGCATCGTTCGGCGCGGCCTTGGCCCGGGGCAGCGAATCGAACAGGCGGCGGATCGCCTCCAATGCCATCACGTCGTTGAAGGGATGCTCGCCTGGCGCGAGAAACCCTTCCACTGCGTGATCTAGCGCGTCTGCGACATCGGCGCGTGCTGGGCGATCACGACGGTGGCCATCGCTTTGATCGGCAACGCTTCAACTGCCGGCAGCAAAGACCGCGTTGTGACCAGGGCAGCGCGGTCCGCTTTGAGGCGAGCGAGCTCAGGCTCCAGCTGTGCCACCGACCCGCGACCCCAATGAATCACGCGCGGATTCGCATATGTGAAAGACGAACTCTTACCCACTTGTGGGGAAGTACTCCGCGCAGCGGAGGGATGGGGCATGCCTCTGGTCATACTAGGTCGCGATGGCTGTCGCACATGGTCAGCGCGTATTGCAGGCGGGCGAGCCGCTGACGGCGGCGCGGGCGGCGATGGTCCTCCTGCACGGCCGCGGTGCGACCGCGGAAGACATCATGACCCTCGCTGCCGAGGTCGAGCGGCCAGGCTGGGCATACCTCGCCCCTCAGGCGTCCGGCAACGCGTGGTATCCGAATCCATTCACCGCGCCGCTGGAGAGCAACGAGCCTTACCTGAGCGCCGCCCTGGACATGGTCTCGAAGCTGGTGGAAAGGGTCGAAGCGCACGTGCCGGCGCAGCGAATCATCCTGCTCGGATTCTCTCAGGGCGCCTGCCTGACTCTCGAATGGGCGGCGCGGAACGCCCGCCGTTACGGTGCAGTGGTCGGGCTGAGCGGAGGCTTGATCGGCCCCGACGGCACGCCGCGCGACTACCCAGGAACCTTTGACGCAACCCCGCTCTTTCTCGGCTGCAGCGACGTCGACCCCCACATCGCGATGCACCGCGTCGTCGAGGCGGGCGAGGTCTTCAACAGGATGGGCGCGGACGTGGCGATACGCTTCTACCCCGGGATGGCGCACACGGTCAGCGTCGAGGAGCTCGACCAGGTCCTGGCGCTCGTGGAGTCGATCTAGCTAAGAGCCCGGGGCTTTCTTCTCGTCCTCTTCGCCCATCTCACCGTGCTCGACGATGTCTCCGGGCTTGAAGAGGACGGCCTGCAGGACGGCGCGCCACTTCGGCTTACGGCGGGACAGGAATTCGAGCGCCATCGCGAAGTGCTTGAACTCCTCCTCCTGGGCGTCCTCCATGATCGCTCGGGCGTCCGGGTCCTTCTCGAGCGACAGGCGCTGCTCGTACCAGCCGATCGCCTCCGCCTCCTCCTGCAACGACGCCGCCACCCGGGCGAAGGTCCGGGTCTCCTGGCTCAGCTCGCCGGCGGGCTCGTGGTACTGGTCAGTGGGCATATCGCAATTCTCCCGGAAGTTAAGACGGCAAGGAATCGGGTGCTGGGCGCTTTAATACCCTGAGTGAGCCTCGGGGACGTCGTCGTCTACCTGGTCGTCGGACTTATTGCCGGGTTCCTGGCGAGCCGGATCGTGCTCGGCAAGGGCCGCGGCTGGCTGATGGACATCGTGATCGGCATCATCGGCGCGATCATCGGCGGCTGGCTGGCGGGGCTGCTGCACGTCTCCATCAACATCGGCCCCTCGATCCTCAACCAGATCATCATCGCCTTCGTCGGAGCGGTCATCCTGCTGCTGATCTGGCGGTTGCTCTTCCGGGGCAGGAAATAGCAGGCACCCTCGCCGCCTTCTAGTCCACGAGATGGACTACGGGCAGCCGGTCCGGTTCGGAGTCTTCGTCACCCCTGTGGCGACCGAGGACCCGATGCGGCAGGCAATTGCCGCGGACGAGCTGGGGTTCGACATCATCGGCATCCAGGACCACCCGTATCAACGCCGCTTCTTCGACACCTGGACGCTCCTGACCGCGATCGCGACGCGGACCGCGCACATCACCGTCTTTCCCGATGTCGCCAACGTGCCGCTTCGCCCGCCGGCCATGCTCGCCAAGGCCGCGGCGACGCTCGACATATTGAGCGATGGCCGTCTCGAGCTGGGACTGGGTGCGGGCGGCTTCTGGGACGGGATCAAGGCTTACGACGGGCCTGTGCGGACGCCCGGCGAGTCCGTGTCCGCGGTCGAGGAAGCCATCCAGGTGATGCGCCTTTTGTGGAGCGGACAGCACGGCATCCGCTTCGAGGGCAAGTTCTATCGTCTTGCGGGTGCGCATTCCGGTCCGGTGCCGAAGCACCCGATCGGCATCTGGCTCGGCGCCTACAGGCCGAGGATGCTGTCGATCATCGGCCGGCTCGCCGACGGATGGGTGCCCTCCTACGGCTACCTCAAGGAGCCCGAACTCCTGGAAGGCAACAAGCGCATCGACGAAGCGGCCACCGCCGTGGGTCGCGACCCGCGTTCGATCCGGCGCGTGCTGAATGCGGGGCAGCTCGAGGCCGAAATCCTGGTCTCGCTGGTGGTCGACAACGGGATGGACACGTTCCTCGTCACCGATGATCCTGACGAGATGCGCATCTTCATGTCAGAGGTCGCGCCGAGGGTCCGCGAGCAAGTTGAATCACGCCGATCACGTAGCGCTCATTGAGGACGGCGTCGAAGGGAGGGGCGGCCGGTGGGCCGACCTCGGGTCCGGCGAGGGCGCCTTCACGCTCGCCCTCGCGGACGTCCTTGGACCGGAGGCCCACATCGTCGCGGTGGACAAGGATTCCCACGTGCTGCGGGCGATCGCGGGACGCTTCGAGACCCGAGTCGCCGACTTCACACGCCCGCTGGACCTTAAGGACCTCGATGGCGTCCTGATGGCGAACTCGCTGCACTACGTGCGCGACAAAGAGCCGGTCTTGACCGCGGTGCACGCGATGCTTCGAGAAGGCGGCAGGTTGATCGTCGTCGAGTACGGAACCGACCGCGGCAACGCGTGGGTGCCGTACCCGTTCAGCTATCAGCGGTGGGTGACGATGGCGGCTCGGGCCGGCTTCACAGGCACGCGACTCCTGCGCACCGTCCCGAGCCGCTGGCTCGGCAGCATGTACTCCGCGGTCAGCGAGGCTCCGCCCCATCCCGGGCGCCCCTCCGGCCCTTCGCGCCACCTCCCCATGAATGGGGAGGAGTTGGGGACTTCCCCATGAATGGGGAAGAGTTGCTAGAAGACCTGGGACTGCCTCTCAGCTTGCTGCTCGCGACGTCCGCGGTGGCGACGCATCCAGCGCCGGATCATCACGCTTCGCCGGTCGTCCCCGCCGCGACCGCCGCCGCCGGCGTTGAACCGCTTGGTCACGCCGCCCAGCTTGGCGCCCCAGGTGACGTACTTCTTAAAGCGCTCCTCCGCCTCCTGCGCGATGCCGATCCGGTTGCCGCGCGTCTCTTCCCGGAAGCGAGCGATCCGGCCCGCCGCCGCGCCCTCCTTCTCCTCGGGCGTGGAGCCGACGTTGATCTCCGGCAGGTTGCCGATGACCACGATCTGGTCGTCCTCGACGGCGACTTCTACTCCCGTGAACCAGCCGTCCGGGAGCCTTCCGGTAAACCAACCTTTGATCGCACCGAGTTCTTTCTCATCCATGCATTACATAATTACACTGTAATAAATAGGATGTCAAGGCCGACGTCTCCTTCGACGGTTTGCCCTCGACCTCCGCGGCAAGCGGGGAGGTGAAGCCCTTGTCTCGTAAGCTCACCAACGCATGGGAATGATGCCGCCGGGCTCGCACGGGCCCGTGATCTGGTGGGGAGGGTGGAATCGCGGGCGGCGGAAGCCTGAGGGCGGACCCGCCAACAGCGGCCTGACGGGCGACCCGACCATCGAGCCGCCGCAGCTGCCCGAAGGCCCTAAGGACCTCCGAGGCCGGTGGGAAAACCTGAAGCAGTCGGTGGTCGGGACCACCGCGGCACTGCCACAGGTCCTGCGCCTGGTGTGGGAGGCAAGCCGCCCGACCACCATCGGCCTGTTCGCCACGACCGCCATCGCCGGCATCATCCCCACGATCTCGGTCGGGATCACGCTGATGCTGACCAACGCGGTCGTCGCCGGCATCAGCATCAACGCGTTTCACCTACCGGACCGGGTCGCATTCTCCACGCTGGGCGTTCCATGGCTGCCGGGCCCGACTCTGACCGCCGTGCAGATGATCGTCTTGCTCGCGGCGCTGCAGTTCGCCGTCTTTGTCATCAGCGCCTTGCTGAACACGCTGCGCAACATCACGCAGCAGCTCCTGCAGAACTCGGTCTCTATGCGAATCCAGCTGATGGTCATGGAGAAGGCGGCGTCGCTTGACCTTCCGTTCTATGAAGACCCCGCTTCTTACGACCTGCTGCGGCGCGCGCAAAACGACTCCATCAACAGGCCTGTGTTGATGATCGCGACGGCCTTCGGCCTGCTTCAGACCATCCTCACCCTGGGCACGATGATCGTCCTGCTGTTCGGGGTCAGCTGGATCCTGGGGATCGTGGTCCTCATCTCTCCGATCCCTGCCTTCATCGCCGACACCCGATACGGATGGCGCGGCTACAACATCGCGCGCTGGGGTTCGCGTCTCCTGCGCCGGATGACCTACATGGTCAACCTGGTCACGACCGACTCGTTCGCCAAGGAAGTCAAGCTCTTCGGTCTCGGCCAGTACTTCATCGAGCGCTACCGTCTCATCGCCAGCGCCTTCTACGAGAGCCAGCGGTCGCAGATGGTTCGTCGCTACCTGACCGGGTTCGCGCTGGGCAACATCAGCACGATCGTCACGTCGTTCACCTATCTCTACATCGCGCTGCAGGCGATCGCCGGCCACCTTTCGATCGGGGCGCTGACCGCTTACACCCAGGCCGCGGTGTCAGTGCAGAACTCGATCCAGAGCATCCTCAGCGGCTTTTCGGGCATGTACGAGCACAACCTCTACCTCAACAACCTCGTCGAGCTGATGGCGAAGCAGCCGTCGATGCCGGTCGCTGCCGAGCCGAAGCCGGTCCCCCAACCGCTGCGGGGGGAGATCCGGTTTGAGAACGTCACCTTCGCGTACCCGGGCGCCGAAAACCCGGCGCTCACAGACGTCTCCTTCACGATCAAGGCGGGGGAGACGCTGGCGGTCGTGGGCCGCAACGGCGCCGGCAAGACGACGCTGTTCAAGCTGATCTGCCGCCTGTACGACCCCATGGAGGGGCGCATCCTCATCGATGGCGTTGACATCCGCGATTTCGAGCCAACCGAGCTGAGGCGTCAGATCGGCGCGATGTTCCAGGACTACGTCGACTACCAGGCGACGGCCTCGGAGAACATCGGGTTGGGCAACGTGCCGGAGATCAGCGACCGCGAAGCCATCGTCAGCGCGAGCAAGCAGGCGGGCTCTGACGAGCTGATCGCGGCGTTACCCGACGGTTACGACACCGCGCTGGGCAAATGGTTCGACGCGGGCGTGAACCTGTCTGGAGGCGAGTGGCAGAAGGTTGCCCTGGCCCGCGCCTTCATGCGAGAGGACGCCAAGATCCTGCTCCTCGACGAGCCCACTTCAGCCCTGGATGCGCAGGCCGAATACGACCTGTTCGAGCGGCTGCGCTCGCTGACCCACGGCCGGACGGCGGTCTACATCTCGCACCGGTTCTCCACGGTTCGGCGCGCGGACAGGATCGTCTTCCTCGAGCACGGGCGCCTCGTCGAGGAAGGAACGCACGAGGAATTGATGCGTTTGGGCGGCCGCTATGCGAGGCTCTTCCGCATGCAGGCCGCGGCCTACACGGGCGAAGACATCGAAGAGCTTGTCGGGGACGTCGGCTAACCGCAGCCTGCTGACCGGCGCCCTGCTGGGCGTCGCCACTTTCGCCGTCTACATGATCGGCTCCAACCGATCGTTCGGCTATGACGCCGCGGCGACGTTCGCCAACTTCGTCGCCACGCCGTCCCTTTGGGACGCGTTCGCTGTCCGCTCCGTGATCCCGACGATTCCCGTGACGCAGGTCGCGGGCAACGACCACGTGCTGGTCTCGCTTCTGAGTCACGTGATCTATTCCGCGACGGGCTCGCGCAACGAGGTGGTCTACCGCCTGCTGCCGGCGTTTGGCGGGGGAGCGACGGTGGGGTTATCGACCGGGGTTCTCGTGCGCCGTTTCGGCTTGCTCGCCGGGCTGTGCGCCGGCCTGTACATCGCGACCGATCCGCTGTTCGTCGACAACAGCCGCGACCTGCGCGGCTACAGCCTCGCAGCGCTCGGCTCGGTGGCGGGAGCGGTACTGCTCGCCGGCCCGCGGACCCGCTGGAGGCTGGTTGGATACGCGGTCGTCATGGGCCTCGCGCTCGCCGCCCACCTCTTTGCCGCGGTGGTCCTGCTATGCCACCTGACGTGGATCCTAACGCGCCGCTCGCGCGCCCAGCTGGTGGAGCTGGCGCCGGCCTGGATCGGCGCCGCGCTCATCGGTTTGGCGGCGAACGCGAGCGTCCTGGTCACGGAGCTTGTCCGGCACGGACTTCCGCCGCCACTTTTCTATCCCACGTTTCCGCGCGACCTGCTCCTGTTTCTGCTGGGGGCGCCGGTGCTGCTGCCCGTCGGCCTGTGGCTCGCCGTGGCGCTGCTGGGCCTATGGGTGGTGCGCAAGGAGGCATGGTTGTGGGCGGCTGTCGGGGTGCTGGCGCTCGTCTTGGGATTGCTCTGGCTCGCCCTCCAACCTGGGTTTCTCTACCCGCGGTTCTTCGTGTTCCTGGTCCCGGCGCTCGGCTACCTGATGGCGGCCGCCATCGCGCGCTGGTGGGTGCTGGCGCCAGTTGTTGCGCTTGGCGCGGCCGCCGCCATCGTGGGCCAGGCGACGGACTACAACCGGGATCCCCTGGCGCTACCGCAGGCAGCGGCAGCGGTGGAGAGGATCCACTCGTCGGGCGGGCGGGCTTGTGTGATCCATAGCGACGAGCAGGTCCTAGCCGGTTATACGACCGTGTTCACCGTGGTCACGCGGCCGGATCAACTGGCAGATTGCGACGCGGTGGTGGTGGTGAGCTGGGGGGTCGACCTTGGGTTGCGCGACGAAGCCGCTAGGGAGTTCCCGAAGTTGACGACCCTGGGCGCGTACTACCCCGCGGTGGTTCTAGTGCGCTGAGTGGGCGCTGCAGGCGTGCAGGCCCTGCGGCGTCATCTGGAGGACTCGGACGGCGCGGCCGCGCATACGGTCGCAGCGCCAGCAGAAGACGACAGCGTCGATCCCCCAAGGAAGAATCCCGCCAAGCAGCACCTCGCGCTCCTTTTGGTGGAGCGCCCAGCAGATGATGAAGTGCATCAAGCCGCCGACGACTGTATCGGGAATTCGGCGACAAAACAAAGGAAATGCGGTAAAGAACTTGTGAAAGTCCCTCAGGAGGGGGTGATTCGGTCGATTTTCGCCGCCAGGATGAAGTCGTTCTCGGTCAGGCCTTGGGCCGCATGAGTCCAGAGATCGACCTTCAGCGACCCGTAGCTGAGGTGAAGGTCGGGGTGGTGGCCTTCGGCCTCCGCGATGGGTGCGATGGCGTCGACGAGGTCGACGCCCGGCATGAAGCCCTTGAACCGGATGGTCTTGGTCAGCCCTAGGTGGTCGCCCGCGTCGATCACCGCCCAATCCGACAGCTGCCCGAGCATGGTATCAACGGCTTCGCGCGGTAGGGTCGGCGTCCCCGGCTTGCACACCACGCAATGGCGTTCGGCGAGCGGGGCGGCCATCGGGTGACATCGTACGAGTGGTGGGTAGAATGATTCGTCCCACGGGCGGCTAGCTCAGTGGGAGAGCGCTTGCTTCACACGCAAGAGGTCATTGGTTCAAACCCAATGCCGCCCACCAACCCCGCCCCAGCGCGATCCTGGGTCAAGCCCTGGGCCGTCGCCGCCGCGACGATCGCCCGCCTCCCGATCACCTTCCGCCCGGGGATGTATCTGCTTTCGCCTCGCTGAGGCAGCGGTGCCACGGCGCCGGGCGCGGCGGGTGGGTGCTCGGCGTAACTTCGCCACTTGAACGTCGGCGGTTGGCGGCCTTCGAGGCGATTTGGCGGGAGGGGCGATTAGCCTCTGTTTGCTAGCATCGTTGATCCAAGCCCCACGCCTGTCGCCGCAAGGCCCCGTCGTCTAGTGGCCTAGGACGCAGCCCTCTCAAGGCTGAGATCGCGGGTTCGAATCCCGCCGGGGCTACCAATGCCGTGACACATACCACCGGTCCCGGGACGTTGCTCACGAACCTCCGGCGAGGATGACCTGCACCGTTGACCACGAACCCGATGGTCACGGAGTGATGGTCTCTTTCCAGGTCAACGATCCTCTGGCTGGGTAAAGAAGATGCGAGCCCTCTTCATCCGCCACATCGAGCTCGAAGGCGAAGTTGCCAGCGTCCTTCGGGGATGCCTCAACGTTGACCGTCTTCGTCGCGCCGGCGGCTAACTGACCGCAGTCGAGGCGCTCGAGGCTCATGTTGATGGTGCAGCCGCCCGGGTCGGTGATCACGTGATGTTTGAACCAGTCGTCCCTCGCATTCATGTAAATGACCAGGTTGTGGGCGGCTGCCAGGGCGAACCAGACTGTGCCTTCGCTGGTAACCGTGACCTGCACTGTGTCTGCGCCGCCAACCGTCGAGCTCGTAGTCGACTGACCATCGACAGTCCACCTCAGCGCAGGCTGACCGTTCGATCTTCCACCGGCGATAAACCCGATGACGAGGAGGCTGGCGAGTAAAACCAACGCTCCGATGCAACCGTATCGGAGACCACGACCTTTCCGCATCCCGACCGCAGCCCTGGTGCTCGCTGGGTGAATGGGCGTCCACCGCCAGCCCGTCTCTGTCTTCTGATCGTAGCGGTCGGGATCCCACTGGAACTTGCCACGAGGCGACATGGGCGGTGGTGGGTCACTCATGGCGGCAGCGTAAGCGGCGCCAATCGCCCGATTGACCTGACGAAGTCCGAAGAGGAGCTGCTCCAGCTAATCCGCAGCTGAGGCGCAAACAATTCACCTGAACGTCACGCGTAGTTTCGGAGGTGTCGCCTCGAATCCCGGGCGAGTCCCATTTCGCGCGCGATTCCAAGCGCGAGAAGTCAGGTCTTTCGTGCCTGCCCCATGGGCTGGCCCATGCCGATGTCAGAGACCAGCGAGAGGGAAGCGACGATCTCGGATTGCCGCACTGCGAGGCTATGCCGCTTGATGTCCCCCAACCTCCTGAAGAGGGAAGCATGGTCTCCGCCTTAGGGACTGTCAACGTGCCTATCCGGGGATCACAGTGCAAGGTCGAACCGGATCGCCGTGGACGGTCAGGTCCCTTCAGCGAGCAACCCGTCCGCGATGGCGAGATGGCGAGCCGCCAGCACCCTCCGGAAGAACTGGAGTGCAGGCGCGAGGAGTTCTTTTGCCACATCATGACTTCCGGAGCGGGCAGCCTCTTCGGCTGCGCGCAACCGCGCGTATGCGTCAACCGACGGTGCCCTGATCTTGGCGACGAGGTCCAGGCTGCCAGCGGAATCGTGCTCGGCGATAGCACACGCGGCTTGGAGCCAAGGCGTTGGCGGTGCAGACTCGAGCGCGGTTAGGAGCTCCGCTTCACGGCCGAGGTCGCGCACCAGCCAGGCGAACTCGATAGGTGTCACAGCCCCGTGCAGCTCCAGGAGGGCCGCAACCTGCACGTGCCCGCACGCGAGCACCTCGGATGTGAGCGTGGATGCCTGCTTCCGGCGGCCCTGCGTGAGCAGGACGGTGGCGCAGAGTGCGAGCGCCGGCGCGGTGATCTGTGGGTCTTTCGTCTCCCGCGCGCGAGTGAAGGCGTGGCAGGTGGGATCCAGGTAGTGGACGAGGCCGGCTTCAGCTTCTGCGATCCTCGCCTCGAGCATTTCGGCTGCGGCGTTCCATCGACCGTGGAGTATTGCCTGATGTGCTCCGGCGATACGTAGCCAGTTGCGCTCGTCGGCCGTGCCATGCCTCTCGACGTGTTGTCGGGCTGCGGTCAGTGCGTCCATGTCCGCATCGAGCTGGCCGAGAAAGTAGAGCTGGCAGTGCAGGTTGAGCTCGGCAACGATAAGGCGGGAGAAAGAGTTGCGTTCGCGGGCGAGGGCGATCGCCTGTTTCGAGTCATCGATTCACGCGACATTGCCGGTAAACGTCCGGGACGACCCCAGGACATCGAGCGCACGGATGCGCACGTCGTCCATGCCCGGCGCATCGGTGAGCGGGAGCGCCTCGGCCGCGAGCCGGCTGGCCTGGGCGTTGTCGCTCGCGTTCATGTGGTATGCGGCTCGCTCTACGAGCGCGTAAGCTCGGGAGCGCGAGTCCCGGCGGTCATCGGTGAGTGCGAGCGCGCGGTCGATGTATTCATACGCCCGGTCGCGGTCACCAGAAAGCCAGAAGCGGCGCGCGATATCGACCCCAACTTCCGCAGCCGCCTCAAGGTCTCTGTCCGCAGCCAGCTGCTGGAATGCCTGCTCGAGCAGGTCAATGCCCGTTCCGTCGGCGGCATGTCTCGCGCGGCCCGCCTCGACGAGGAGCGAGACGCGGGCGGCATCGCTTTCGGGCCAAAGCTCGAGCGCCGAACTGTAGAACCGCGCAGCGGCGGCATAGGATGCGAGAGCGAGTGCGCGCTGGCCGGCCGCCCGTCGCGCCAGGCGCGCATGCTCGGCCAACGCCGAGTCACCTTGTTCCGTTGCCCTCGTGTAGTCCAGCGCCTTGAGGTAGTGATGAGCGAGCACTTCGGCGTGATCGTCCGGGCGGCCGAGGGACTGGATCCATCCAGCGGCACGCCGGTGCCTCTCTCCCCGGGCTGCGCGCGGAATCTGCGCGTAGGCGACATCGCGAAGCAGGATGTGCCGGAAGCTGTACTCAGGCTCGCCGACCACCGACGAACGCCGCGCCTGCTGTACGAACTCCTTTCGCTCCAGGCTGACGAGCCGGCCCCGCACCTCGCGGTGCGGGATGTCACCAATCGCCTCCACTGCGCCGGGCCAGAAGACCTTCCCGATCACGGCCGCATCCTGAAGGACCGCCTTGTCGGCTAGCGGCAGGCCGTCGATGCGGGCGGCGATGATTCCTTGCACGGTCTCAGGCAACTGCTGGACTGCACCGATCTCCTCCAGGACACGCGCGAACTGTTCGGCGTAGAGCGGGTTTCCCGCCGCGCGAGCGACGAGCGCCTCGCGAACCTCGGCCTCAAGCTCACGCTGTTCGAGCACGGCTTCTAGGAGCTGCCCTGTCTCGTCCTCAGAAAGCGGCGCGAGCGCGATCGTGACCACGTTCGTCTTACCGCCGCCCCAAGCTGGCCGCCGCTCGAGGAACTCCGGTCGGGCGGTACAGAGGACGAGCAGTGGCGCATCGCGAAGACGATCGGCGAGCTCCTCGAGGAAATCAAGCAGCCCATCGTCGGCCCAATGCAGATCCTCGAGCGCAAGCACGAGCGGTTTGCGCTCCGCCATGGCCTCGAGGAAGCAGCGCCATGCGGCGAAGCGCTCTTCGGAGCGTTCTTCTGGGCTGCGCTCGCCACTGGAGCCGATGAGCGGCCATATCTCTCGCTCGACCCACGTCGCCTCGTCCATCGTTAGAGGGAGCGCGGCGACTGCCGTTCTCAGCTTCTCCTCGGCCTGGTGGGGTCGGTCCGTCTCCAGTATTCCCGCCTGCGCCTTGACGATCTCGCCGAGCGCCCAGAAGCTGACGCCGTCGCCATACGATAGGCAGCGACCCTGCCGCCAGGTGATCTGCTCTCGCTCCTGATCGAACCTCTTGGAAAGCTCGAAGACGAGCCTGCTCTTGCCGATGCCGGGGACACCGACGAGAGTGACGAACTGGGGTGAGCGTTCCTCGATCGCGCGAGTCAGCGTCGAGACAAGGAGCTCGAGCTCGCGCTTCCGCCCGACGAGCGGCGTCCTCGGTTCGCGCACCAGGTCGACGCCGCGCCGCGGGAGCGCAGCGAGCGCATGCCAGGCCAAAATCGCGCCTGCACCCGCTTTCGCCGCAGTCGGGGCGGCCTCGCTGTAGTCGATCACCTCCCGAGTCGTGCGGTAGGTCTGCTCGCCGACCAGGATGGCGCTGACCGGTGCCGCCACCTGCAATCGCTGTGCGCTGCTGACAACTTCCCCGGCCGTGACCGGGCTTTCGCTGATCCCGCGGCGGATCTCGAGCGCCGCTCGCACGGCCCGCTCAGGGTCGTCCTCAGCTGCGGTCAGGTCGCGGCGCAGCTTGAGGATCAGCTTTTGGACTCTAGCCTCGACCTGGTGCGCGCAGGACCGCTTGAATCTCTCGAGCATCTTGTAGATCCAGCTGCGGGACACCTTGTGGGTCCGAGCGAGCTCGCTCGGGCTTCGATGTTCTAGGACGATGGCCTCGACGATGTAGCGGCCCCGGTCGGACATATCACCTCCGAGATTGGTGGTGTCCACTATGTCTTGCGACATGGGTGAACTATGTGCCCCGGATTCAAGTGGTGAGCGCACCAATGGCGAGCGACACATGATTGCCGCGAGCAGGAGGTGCGATGAAGCACAGAAGGTTCAACCAGTCCCAAAAGGCTGAGATCTGGGGTCGGCTGACGTCCGGGGAGTCGATACCTTCGGTGGCCAGAGCTTACGGCTGCTTTCCTAACGCCATCCGGCGGATGCAGGTCCTGACCGGAGGCGCGAAACCCAGAGCTCGAACGATTCGGCAGTGCGCCTTAAGCCTGGCCGAGCGAGAGGAGATCTCGCGAAGCCTGGCGTTGCAGTTGTCTTGTCGCGCGATTGCCGCCCGGCTCGGCCGCGCCCCATCGACGATTGCTCGGGAGCTGCGCCGGAATGGAGGCGGACACCTTTACCGCGCGCATTCGGCGCAGCGTCGCGCTCAGCGGCAGGCGCTGCGACCCAAGCCGGCGAAGCTGGGGCAATGTTTGAGGCTGCGCGAGGTGGTCGAGGCTAAGCTGGCCTTGAAGTGGTCTCCCGAGCAGATCTCGAGGTGGCTTCGAGTCGCGTTCCCGGCTGACCCCGAAATGCGCGTGTCACACGAGACGATCTACATGTCGCTGTTCGTACAAGGGCGGGGCGGGCTACGGCATGAGTTGCATCGGGCACTTCGTACCGGCCGAGCTCTTCGTAGGCCCAAGCGGTCGGTTCGAATCGGGATGGGGATGCTTCGCGAAATGGTCCTGATAAGCGAGCGGCCGCCTGAGGTCACCGACCGGGCTGTACCCGGCCACTGGGAGGGTGACCTGATCTACGGGTCGCGCAAGACGTGCGTTGGTACTTTGGTGGAGCGAACCACTCGCTACGTCATCCTCTTGAAAGTGCGGAAGAACACCGCCGAGGAAGTGCGTCGGGCGATGAGTGCGCGAATTCCGGACCTACCGCGTCAGCTACGCAGAAGCGTGACCTGGGACCAGGGCAAAGAGATGGCCGAGCATGTTCGGTTCACCGTCGACACGGGAGTACAGGTCTACTTCTGCGACCCCAACAGCCCGTGGCAGCGTGGCACCAACGAAAACACCAACGGCTTGCTCCGGCAGTATTTCCCTCGTCTCACCGATCTGTCTAGGTTCACCCAGCGTCAGCTGGACGCTGTAGCCAGGGAGCTCAACGAGCGCCCTCGACAAACCCTCGACTGGATGACACCATCACAGCGGCTCGCGGAGGTCGTTGCGCTCACCGCATGAATCCGCCGCTGAAACCGCACACCGCCGGGGCTACCAGCTCCCTCCAGCGCCCATTTCCCGCGATCGCCGGCGCTCGCGGCTCATCCGAATCTTCCAAAGCCGCGACTGCCGGCAGTCGGACTCCTGCCTAATGACAGAAGATAAGCGCGCATATAATATGTGCACATTCTTTATGGAGGTGCGGGCTATGTGGAAGTACGAGCACAGCGTCGAGACGGCTGCCGGCCCCGACGCCGTCTTCGCCGTCCTCGAGGACGTCACCCGGTGGCCGGAGTGGAACCACGGCGTCGAGCGGATCGACCTCGCCGGCCCCTTTGCGACCGGCACGCCGGGCGTCATGGTGATCCCAGGCCAGGGGTCGCTGGACTTCCGGCTGGCGTGGGTCGCCAAGGGCCAGGGTTTCGAGGATGAGACTCCAGTCCCGGGTACCGATGTGGTCGTTCGCGTCCGCCACTCGCTCGAGCCGTTGGCAGGTGGGGGTACCCGGATCACCTACCGGGCAACCATTGAGGGGCCGACCGCCGATGCGCTGGGTCCCGAGATCGGGTCGGCTGTGACTTCCGACTTCCCTGAGGTAATGGCCGCCCTCGCGCGCCGGGCCGAGGCCCGTTCGGCGGCCGCGTGAACACGCGACGTCGACCGGCAGATCGACATCGGGAATCACATGGAAGCCTGGGTCCTAGCGAGAGCCCGGGCTTCCTCCTTTGGCGCGCGACCCTGCGCTGGCAGCGGACCGTCGCGGCCGCCCTACGCCCGCTCAGGCTCACTCATGTCCAGTTCGTGTTGCTCGCGTGCACCTGGTGGCTGACGCAGGTCGCGGGCGAGCGCCCCACCCAGCGCCGCGTGGCCGACTTCGCCGCCACCGATCCGATGATGACCTCGCAGGTGATCCGGGCCCTGGAGGCCAGGGGCCTCGTCAGGCGAGTTGCCGACCCGCAGGACTCTCGAGCCCTCCAGCTGACGGTGACAGGTGGTGGTGCCCGTCTGGCGCGGGAGGCGGTCAAGGTGGTCGAGGCCGCCGATGCCGAGTTCTTCATTGCTGCCGGTAAGGGGGAGTCGATGCTGCAATTCCTCCGAAGCCTCGCCGGCTAACCTCGTACAGGCGGTCCGTCAAGCCGGCTCCTCCCGCATCTGATGCGCGATTTGATAGCATCACGCATCATGCGAACTACGATCGACCTTGATCCTTCGGTCGTCAAGGAGCTCAAGCGTCGCAGCAAGGTCGCCGGCAAGAGTATGGGCAGGCTCGCTTCGGAGCTATTGGCCACATCGTTGCGAGAGCGGGAGGGCTTGCGCGAGGCCCAGACAGACTTGGAGTGGATCGCCAGGGATCTCGGGCGGCCGCTGGTCGATCTTGAAGACAAAGAGGCGATGAGAGCGGTGCTGGACGGGCGTCGATGAGCGCGACCCTCGACGCGAACATCCTCGTCTACGCGAGCAATCAGGGCGACCCCGTACATGCGCAGGCCAGACAGCTGGTTCAGCTCCTGGCCGCCGGACCGGATCTTCTGTACCTGTTCTGGCCCGTCGTACTGGGGTACCTACGCATCGTCACCCACTCGGCGATTCTCCCGAAGCCGCTCAGCCCCCGCGATGCTGCAAGCAACGTCGAAGCTCTACTGAAGCGAGGACACGTCCGCGCGCTGGGCGAGGTGGAGGGATTCTGGGACTTGTTCCGAACCACCAGCCGCGATCAGGCGCGTGGCAACGACGTCCCGGACGCGCACCTTGTGACTCTGATGAGACAGCACGGCGTGAGGCGGATCTACAGCCGAGACGCCGGGCTGCGGCGATTTGCTGACATCGAGGTCGTCGACCCCTTCACGTCTGCACCGGGCGGCGGACGTCGGGGTCGCGCTTCGACCAGGTGATCGAGCCCGTCCAACGGATTCGAATATCCGGCATCCTCGGTCCGCTCCAGCCCGAGATCGTCGATGTGGCAGCAGGCCTGACATCGGCGGACAGGGCGAATCAAGACAACCGGAAGCGGAGAATCGGTATAGCGAACGTTGGCTCGAATCCCATCGGGGTTACCAGAACATCTGTTCGTAGTGACGCTTCAGCGTCTATATCGTGGTTACGCTGGCTCGCCTTCGAGGATGCTGTTCGGAGAGGCAGTCGGCACGACCCTTGACAGTCGCAGCCCAGCATCGGCGAACAACTCACGGAATTCTGCCTCGGTGCGGATCCTTCCGCCTGGCTGGTTCAGCAGCATCAAGATGTCGAAGGCCTTGGCCGGGCTCGGATCGTTTCCGGCCGGCATGAGCATCTCAACGACTAGCACCCTTCCGCCCCGGGCCATGGCGGCCGCGCAGTTGCGAAGGATGGTGGTCGAGTCGACATCGCCCGAGTCCATCAACACCCGTTTGATGAGGTAAGCGTCGGCGCCGGCGGGGACCGCGCGCAACATGTCGCCGCCGATGATCTGGCATCGGTCGGTGACTCCCGCCTCGTCAAGTGGGGCCGTCTGGGCTACGACCCGCGGGAGGTCAAGCAGGACTCCTCGAAGTGACGGGTGAGCGCTCAGAACCGCCGCCAAGGTTGACCCCTGTCCGCCACCGATATCGGCCACAACGCGGAACGGCGAGAAGTCGTACGCCGCCACCAGAGCCGAGTTGTGCTGCCTTGACTGGCGTGTCATCCAACCGTTGAACGCGTCGCCCAGGTTCGGACGCGCGGCGATGTACTCCCACATCGGTGCACCATGCACTGTCGGGAAGGACGCCCGTCCGCTCAGGACGCTATCACGCAATCCCGCCCAAACCGCCCACATCTCCGGTGCCCCGACGAAAAGCGCCCACTCGCGAACGGAATCAGGGCTGTCGCTTCGCAGCGTCGCGCCCAGCGGCGTGATCCCGAAGCGCCCGTCCGCCTCCTCGCGGAAAACCCCCGGAGCGGTGAGCATCCTGAGTAGGCGGTGCAGCGAAGAGCGATCTGCCTGGGTAGCCGCTGCCAGCTCGTCAACGCTCTTTGGCCCGCCAGCGACAAGGTCGGCCAGACCAAGCAAAGCGGCCGCGTGGAGCGCCTGCACGGTCAGGAACGCGTTGAGCATCCGCAGCATCTCCGCTGAGGGCTGAGGAGCCGGGTCGGCATGGATTGTCGAAGTCACAGGGCCTCCCCCACGATCGGCTGCCCGAGCGTAGCCCGCCCTCTTGGCCGGCGCAACGCGGGCTGACGCAGGCACGCTCATATCCGCCAGCGGAGAAAAGGTATAGCAGTTGTCGGGTCGAATCCCGCCGGGCTACTTCTACTCCATGGTTCAGCCATGGTGTAGTAGAATACCGGCGTGAAGCCATCTTCAGGTGACGAGCTGGACGTCAAGGCGGCGGCGGCGCTGAGCGGCCGAACCGCGGAGACGATTCGTCGATGGGTGTGGTCTGGCCGACTGTCGGCGCGCAAGCGTGGCAATCGACTCGTGGTAGCCCGCGCCGACGTCGAGGCCCTCGCCGGAGGGGGACGACGCCTGCTTTCCCTCGGTGAGTGGGCACGGCTGGCTGAAGCCGCCATGCGCGGTCGGCGGGGACCCCATGAATCCGCGGCCGATCTCGTGATCGATGAACGCCGGCGCAGGCTGGCGGAGGTGGGCGGTCATCGCGGTCGTTGACGCCAGCGTCGTCATCGACTGGATCGCGCCAGGCGCCGATCCCTCGTCACCCTCGATGAAAACCCTCCACCGCTTGATCAGGGCAAATGATCCGGTAATCGCTCCGGAGCTCCTTTACGTCGAATGTGCCAGCGCCTTGGTCGCCGGAGTCCGTAGCAGTCGGTGGACCGGATCGGACGCGGACAGCGCATATGGACTCCTGGTGCGGCTGCCGGTGAGGGCCGTAACCGATGGACGATATCTCGATCGAGCATGGGAGCTGTCGCGCCGTTACGACAACCACCCGGTCTACGACATGCTCTACGCCGCGACCGCCGAGGCGGTCGGCACTGATTTCATAACCGCCGACGAAACGTTATTGCAGCGGTTGGGTCACCTGGGTTGGGTGCAGCGCCCCGGCACTTGACCTCCCGAATATGCCGTACCACGACGCTCTTCTGCCCTTGTGCGTGGTGATAGACCCCTTTCAGATTGCCGGACCGCCGATCGACCGAAGACCGTGGCGCGTATCGATGTGGGCGACCAGATAGGGCCGTTCTCCAAGACGTGTCTCGCGTATCGTCGCCTTGTCGTGAAGGCCCAGACATTCCAACAATCCGCGCAGCGAGCTCGGCTCTGGATGGAACAACTCCAGGAGCTCTAACGCACAGCCCTGTTTTTCGAGGCTGCTTGCCGGATGCTCCTGGGTCTGCCACTCGATGAGAGTCGGGAAGACGCCGCCGCCGGAAAGGCTGCCGTCAGGCGGAACGGTGATCAGCCAGTTTAGTGGCCCTCGGCTCATCGGCTCGATGGCTCCGAACTGTGAGGGGCAGTCCGCTACCGTGGACTTGATGTCGTCCGTGCGCGCGACCCACGTCGCCAGACGAGGCGTTGCGGCCGGCGTCATACGATCAAGTTCGAACCAGCGAGGCCGACGTGGGGGTGGGGCTGCAGGGTTAGACGCGATAACTTCCAGATAGGTAGCGCCGCCGAGTCGCACCAATGCATTGTGAGTTCCCATTCGCTGGTGATCTCCGCCGGCTTGGGGTGCAACCCCCAGCGCCTCCTGCAGCCATTTCACTCCAGCCTCCAAGGTTGGCGAAGTGACGACCAGGTGGTCCAGCTCACAGGCTCGCGTCGTCATCGGTGAACCCTAGACTTCGCCGATGGACGACGGTGGCCCGCTTCTGACAACACTCTCCGCCGACGGTGTGCGGTTCGCGTACGTTCGGATCGGCCAGGGTCGTCCACTGGTAGTCGTTGGCGGGGCTCTGTACGACCATCGCCGCTGGCTACCCGTTGCTCACCGCCCTCCGCTGGGAGGGGAGCGCGCTGTGCAGTTCGCGAATTTGCGTTGTGGCCGCTCGGCTCGTCCATACCACTGTTTGCTCGACGCCTGAGGTGATTCTCTAGCGGCGTAAAGTGGTGATTGGCCGGCGGGTTCGAGAAGGAGCAGTGTGATGGCTGACACGGTGCGGCGGGTCGACTATTACTACGTGACCGTTCCAGACAAGCCGGGCGAAGGCGAGCGGATCCTGTCCGCGCTAAAGGAGAGCGAGATAAACCTGCTCGCCTACCTTGGCTTTCCGAGCGGCGGCGGCCAGTCCCAGGTAGATCTCGTACCCGAAGACCCCGCCTCTTTCCGCCGAGCGGCGGAGCGGGCCGGTCTGACACTCAGCGATGCGAAGCGAGCGTTTCTGATCCAGGGCGACGACCGCGTAGGTGCCGTGACGAACACGGCTGCGAAGCTCGCCGAGGCGAACATCAACATCACCGCAGCGGCCGCGACCAGTGCTGGGTCGGGGCGCTACGGGATGATCCTCTGGGTCGCTCCGGACGAATACGAGCGGGCCGCCGAGGTGTTAGGGGCCTAGCCGGACGCCGTCGCACCTCTCTGGGTTGAGGTACGAGCCGCCAGTGCGCACAGTGGCGGCAAATCAGCGAACTGGAAACCCGCAATTGCGCACACTTGCGGGTTGGAATCGGGGAGGGCCTACCGCTCCGGCGGGCTAGTGGCCAGCGGTGAGAGTGGCGGTCGATGCGGAGCCGCGGCCCCCGAACGCCCAGTTCCTTCTCACCAGGTAAATCCCGAGCCCAACCAGGGCCAGAGCGTTGAGGCCATGCAGCCCGGCGATCGGAGCGATTCCGGCGAAGCCTACGAAAGCCAGGCCGAACTGGAAGAGCCACAAGAGAAAGAGCAGGCTTGTGAGTACCCTCGTCCGTCTCGGAAGTCGTGCAAGCCAGGACAGGGCGATGAGGGCCAGGATGGTGAGTGGAACGATGAAGACTCCGATCACCGCGTGGGCCGCGGCGAAGAGGTCTACTTCCTGTACTGCTGAGCGTGCCTCGCTGCCGTTCGCGGAGTTTGCGATCTGGCCGGCGACGGTGGTGAACCCCGATGAGGCGATTGTGTAGAACTGAGCAAGAAACTCGAGCAGCATCAATGCACCGACCACCGAATAAATCTTGGCGAAGCGTGCGGTCACGGTTCAGGTCTCCTTGCTGCTCAGCCTATCCGGCGGGCCATGCATTCGCGCCTCAGTGGAAGGCCGGACCCTACTCTCATCGCCTGTCCTCCGCCGCGGTGAGGTTCACCAGCATGTGCGACCAGCGGGTGTAGAACGCTGTCAGGCTGCCGGAGCGATGAAGTAGATCGGCCAATGTGGACGGCAATCTGAGCTTCCGGCCGGCTAGGCGCACCAGAAACTTGCTCTCGCTGTCGCCTTCCCGAAGGATGACCAGCTGGCCCGTCTCGCTCACGACCGCGCCGCTGCGCATGTCCGCCACGATGAGGTACAGCGCCCACAGGGCGATTGGAGCGACGACCGTGGCGGTCAGACCCGGTAACGCAAGCCATCGCGTTTCGGCGACGAAGACAAACCACCAGGCGATCGCCGCGAACGCCGTCATGCTCACCCAGCCCAGGACAGCTCCGGTCGCGCGCGCACCCAACTGGAAGCGCTAGCCTCGCGTGATCCTTCCGGCCCGATTCGCCTCCACAGCTCCAGGGTTCAGGGCTGTGCGTTGCTGGTCGAACATCTCCCTGCCAATCTCCTGTGTGGATTAGAACAAATTGATTCGCAACAAACGCCAACTGAAGCCTGGCGGATCGAGCGTCGCCGTCGTGATCAGATGCACGTCAGCCTGCTGATCACCGAGGACCAGATGCACATTGCCTGCGGGCGTTCTACCCGCTACAGGCCTGTCGATGGGGAGAGTCGGGGCGTCGAGGCGCTGTCGCAGGATCATGCCGGGCCATTCGACCAGGGCGACATCGTCAGTCGCCACGAGGTCCGAACGGCTTCCCCACGGTGTCTCATAAATGCCCACGACGTCGTTTCGCTTGATGACCTGGTGCACCGTCAGCGCCCCCTTCATTACAGCGAGGAGCGCCTTGGCCTCGTGGAAGGCCGCGTCCAGGGTCGGTTGGCCCATGACGCAGCCATAGAGCGTCACGACGGCGCCGTCGACGGTGGCGGTGGCCGCGAAAAGGAAGTTGGCGCCGACATTCAATCCCGAGCCGGTCTTGATCCCGACGATCCCGCTCTGACCCAGGACCGAATTGACGTTGTAGAGCGTGCCGGCCACGGGCAGCGTTGTTTGCGGCAGATTGACGATCTGCGCGAGGACCTCTTGCTGCATCGCCGCCATCCCCATCGCAAGCAGGTCGGTGGGGGTGCTCACGGTCTGAATCGAAACGCCGGCCGGGTCCGCGAACACGGTGTGCGTGAGGTGCAGCGCCGCGGCCCGCTGGTTCATCTTGGCGACGAAAGCGGTCACCGAACCTGCGTCCCAACGGGCGAGGGTTTCGGCGATGTTGTTGCCCGACGGAACGAGCAGAGCCTCGAGGGCCTGGAACTCGCTCAGCTGTTCACCCACCACAACAGGGACGACCGACTGCTGGTCGGCCACATCAGCCTTGTAGGTCGCCACATCCTGGTCGGTGATGACCAGGGTCGGGCCCGAGTCGCCCCTGACGAGGGCTTTGTCGGCGAGCACGACCATCGCCGTCATCACCTTCGCGATGCTCGCCGCGGGTGCGGGAGACGCGTCGCCCAAGGTGGCTATGAGGCCAAGTCCCGAAGCGCCCACCGCCGCGGAGCCGACACCGGGCCACGGCAGGCTGGGCGGCGTGCCTGGAATCGTGGATTGGACAGGACTCGAGGTTGTCGCCGCCACGTCGGGGATCGGCCTCAGGTAGTTGATCGTGCCGGCCACCACCAGCAGCGCCGCCAGCGGGAGCCCGAATCTCCGGAGCCGCCTCGCCCACGCCGGCGACAAAACGACCCACCGCCGCCCCGCGTAAGCGGGCGATGCCGGCCTCGGTCTCCGCACGGTTCTGCGGGAGGCCGAAGGTGCCGCGCGGACTTCTACCGTCAGCCGGAAGCGAGCCAATTCCGCTTATCTTGTACCCGAGTTGGGAGACGGATAGTTGCCCGCTGACGAGGATCTTTACCGCGTGCTCCAGGTCGATCCATCAGCAGATCCTGACGTGATCGAGGCCGCCTACAAGCGCCTGGCACACAAGTACCACCCCGATCACAACAGGGGAGACATTCGTGCCGAGGAGCGCATGAAGCGCATCAACGAGGCGTTTCGGGTGCTCGGCAGAGCTGACCTTCGCGCCGATTACGACGCGCGGAGCGGCGCTCGCCTGCCGGAGCTGGAGATCCTTCCCGCCGAGGTCGTCCTCCGAGCATTCGATTCGAGCGCGCATGAGATCAACTTCTCAGTGCGCTTGAGCCAGGTGGGCGGTCCTCCGTTTGATCCCTCGATCCATCGCATCGATCTCACGCTCGCGCCGCCCTGGCATCTGGCCGACGTCCATTGGCACTGGAGTCGCGACAGCCTTCCCGCCGACGTCGACTTCACGCTTGCCTTCGGCGACGGCGTCCTCGAGCCGGGCGCCACGCTCAGCGGCGACATCGACCTCACCGTGACCGCCAGGGAGAAGTCGTGAGCAAGATCATTCCCAATCCGTCGCGCTCAGACAAGCCGTTAGCGAGCGGGGCAAAGGTCGTGCGCATGGAGGTCGGCCGGGACTCGGCCAAAGCCCGCGCCGACCTGGTCTTCGTGATTGACACGACCGGCAGCATGAACGACAAGATCGACGGCCTGATCGAGAGCTGCCAGTCCTTCGTCGACAGGCTGGCGACACGGCGCATCGATTGGGTGGCGGCAGTCGTGGGATTCGGAGATCTCACGGTCGAAGGCGACCGGATCGTGGCGACGCCCTTCAGCTCCAGCGCCGAGCGGGTCAAATCTCTGCTTCGCGGACTGCCGCGCTATTCCGGCGGAGGCAACGAGGGGGAATCGTCCCTCGAGGCCTTGTCGGCAGCTCTCGCCCAGCCCGGTTACCGGGCAGATGCGATGAAAGTGGTCGTCCTGATCACCGATGAGCCTGCGTTGCAGCGCAAGCTCCAGCCCGCGACGATGACCGGACGCCTGCGGGAGGCCGGGGCCATGACTTTTGTGCTGTCGCCGAACATCAAGTACTTCCGCTCGATGGCCACCGATACCGGGGGCCAGTGGTGGAACGTCGACACCGGAGGCGATTTTGCTCAGATCCTCGCCCTTTTCGACAAGATCGCGACCAAGGTCGCCGCGACGGTAGCCGCCGTGCACAAGCTCGCGGGGGGAAGCGTCAAGGAATACCTGAGTCTTCCCCCGTCGCAGAGAGAGGAATAGCCCCCGGCCCGGCGAAGGCCGTCACCGCCGACAGCAACAGCTGCGGGGTCTCGATCTGCGGCACGTGACCGGTTCTGTTCAGAAGCTGGAACCGCGCGGTCGGAATCGCGGCGGCGTAGCTGCGCCCGTAGTCAGGGTCGACGATCCGATCGCTTTCGCCCCACAGCACGAGCGCCGGCACCGCGATTGCGCTGAGACGCTCGCGTAACGTCGGATCGACCATCGACGGCGTTCCGCCGTAAACCGCAAGCGCGGCTCGGTTGCCGGCCATGGTTGCCTGTTGAGCCGGCGCCATGCGGGAAACGTCGATGCGGAACGAATCCGGGTGGTGATAGCTGAGCTCCGCGACCTGGTCCATGGTGAGGGAGAAGAAGTCCGCGACCGGATGGCCTGGGACCTCGATCCCGACCGCGTCGACAAGGACGACGCGAGCGACCCTCAGCGACCCACGCAGCGCCATCTCGGTGGCGATCCAGCCACCGATCGAATTCCCGATCACGGTGACGTCGGTCAGCTCGAGCTCGTCGAGCAACGCGACATACAGCGCGGCCAGCCCGCGAATGCTGTCCAGCGCGTTGGGCCGGGGCGTGCCGCCGAAACCGGGATGGGTTGGCGCGATGACCCTGACCTTCTCGGTTTCGGCGAGCAGGTCGGCGAATCCGCTGACAGAGAGCGGCCCGGCGCCGCCGTGGAGGATCACGAACGGACGCCCCCCACCACGCTCCGTAAAAGTCAGATCGACATCGCCCATTCGCTCGACAGTCAGAGATCGCGTGGTCGTGGTGGTCGCGGTGGTCATGCGAGGACTCCTTTATCTATGTGTTCTACGCCTAGCCGCCTATTGACATGGCTGTGCAAGCGAGCAATATCTGATGGGGCGACGCGTCCCCTATGCCTTTGGGCAACGCTCACGGTGGAGGTGGGATCCATGGCAGATTCGCTGTACGACCGCCTCGGTGGAATCGACGCGATCACGGCCGTTGTCGGCAGCTTCCGCGATCGGGTGGCCGGTGACGATCGGATCAACCTGAAGTTTGCGAGGACGGACCTGGCTCGACTGACCAAGATGCTAATCGACCAGGTCTGTGAGGCGACCGGCGGACCTTGCCGGTACACCGGCCGGAGCATGAAAGAGGCTCACGCGTCGATGGGCGTCACGAACGGTGAGTTCGACGCTCTGGTCGAAGACCTGGTCGCGACGCTGAACCAGTTCAACGTCGGAAAGGCCGAACAGGACGATCTTTTGGGATTGCTGGGACCGATGAAATCCGAAATCGTGGAGGTCACGTCCAAGGAGGTGGGCACGCCGCTGCCCGACGCTTTCCAGGCGGCGCCTGCTATGCGCAACTAGCAGTCCTGCGGTGATCAAGACCAGGTTCACCGAGCTGATGGGGATCGACCACCCCATCGTTCTTGCCGGGATGAGCGGTCAGACCTCGCCCGAGCTGGTGGCAGCGGTCACAAACGCCGGAGGCCTAGGCATCCGCGGCCTCAGCGACAAAACCGCGGACCTCATTCCTGAGGCTGTTGATGCGGTCCGCCGGCTGACCAAGGGACCGTTTGGCCTGAACCAGCTGCTTGCGTTCGCGGAAGACGACGAGATCCGTGCCGTTCTCGACGCTCAGCCGGCTGTCTATTCGACTGCGTGGCCGCGTGACAACCAGGACCTGAAAGCGATCTTCGAGATGGCTCACGACCGCGGCCTCAAGGTCATGCACATGGTGCCGACCGTCGCCGACGCCGTCCAAGCCGCGGCGGCCGGCGCGGACGTGATCGTGGCCCAGGGCACAGATGGGGGCGGCCACATCGGCCTGATAGGCACGGTCGCCATCGTGCCTCAGGTGGTGAAGGCCGTATCGCCGATCCCGGTGCTCGCCGCGGGTGGGATCAGCGACGGCCGCGGTCTGGCCGCGATGCTGGCGCTCGGCGCGGACGGGGTGTTGCTGGGCACGCGTTTCCTCGCCACACCGGAGGCCGCGCTTGCCGATCCTTTCAAGAAGGCGATCCTCGACAGCGACGGCACGGACACGATCGTCACCGACGTCAGCGACATCCTGATGGGAGGCGAGTGGCCAGGCGCCTACGCGCGCGTCGCGCGCAACCGGCTGATCGAGCGCTGGCTGGGCCGTCCGAACGACGTCCGAAGGCATCGGGAGCAACTTCTGGCAGACATGTTCGAGGCTCGCAAGAGGGGCGACGTTCAAGAGTCGATCCTTTACTGGGGCCAGGGAGCGGGTCTGATCGACGAGATCACCCCGGCCGCCAGAGTCGTGACCGATCTGGTCGCAGAAGCCGAAACGATCTTGACCGAACGCTTGCCGCCGCTAGTCGCGCGAAAAGCTGCTACGCGCTGAACTCGAGCATCTCCGCTTTCGTCGGCGGGTCGGCACCCGCACGTGCGCATGTCAGCGATGCGGCGAGGCACGCGTACGCGAGAGCCGCGTTCAGCTCCTCTGGCTCGAGCGACAGGTCCGGTCGGATGGCGGCGTGGTCGTAGAGCCAGGCAAGCAGGGCCGCGCCGAACGCGTCGCCGGCGCCGATCGTGTCCACGACATCCACCGGAGGAGCCGGCACGTGGACCCTGAGATCGCGATGGCCGGCGAACGCTCCGTCCGCCCCGAGCGTAACGACAGCCAGCTTCACGCCTGAAGCGAGGATCCGGTCGACCGCGGCCGTGTAATCGCCATCGGGATAGAGCCAGGCGAGATCGGTATTGCTCGCCTTGACGATGGTGCTTTCCGAAACCAGGGTCAGCATGCGATCCCGGTACTCGGCCTCGTCGACCATGCCAACACGGATGTTGGGGTCGAGCATGATGAGGCGCCCGTCTCGTTCGCGCCTTACCAGCTCGACGAGGGTTGACGCCATCGGCTCGAGCACAAGTCCCAGCGTGCCGACGTGCAGAGCGTTGACCTCAGGCGGCAGCTGGACCGGGAGCATCTCGAGGGTGAGGTTGGGCGCCGACGTCCCCTGGATCAGGAACTGGTATTCCGCGAACCCTTCGCTGCCGACGTCCGCGAGTGCGATCGTCGTGGGTTCGGCTCCAATGGTCGCCATCTCCAGGCTCGCGCCGTCCGCGACAAGAAGATCCGCGAGCTCGCGGCCGAACTTGTCTCGCGACAGATGGCCGAGAAAGGCGGTCGGCACCCCAAGTCGGGAGAGAGCGCGAGCGGTGTTGAACGGACCGCCCCCCGGCGCTGCGCGCTGCGTTCCGTCGCCGTTGTAGATCATGTCGATCAGCGCTTCGCCGCAAACGACGATCACGGGGCCCCACCCCGACCCTCCCCACCAGGTGGGTAGGGACGTATCTCTCCTGAGCCACGCGTGATCATCCGGGTCCGCACGGTGTGCACTTGCGACGGAGAGCGATCTCCATCGAGGCGTCGAAAAAGTACCGCGGCCGCCGTTCGGCCGATCGCGGCCGGGTCCTGAGCGATGACCGTGATCCCCGGCTCGAGGAGGTCCGCGAGCAGAAAGTCGTCGAATCCCACCAACGCCACCCGTCGGTGCAGGTCCAGGGCGCGCAGCGCCCGAAAAGCACCGATGGTGATGAGGTTCTGGCCGGCGATGATCGCGGTCGGACGCTGCGGCCGGGCAAGGACTTCCCGCGCGGCTGCTTCGGCCTTCTCGATTCCTCGCAGGTCGAGCCGTACCAGAGTCGCGTCGACGCCAATCTTCTGCTCGGCAAGCTCTTCGACGTAACCCTGGTGGCGCTCGGCCGCGGTCGCGATGGAGCGCATATCGCCCAGGTATGCGATTCGCCGGTGGCCCTGCTCGACGAGGTGCCGGACCGCACCGCGGATGCCCGCTGCGTTGTCCGTCACGACCGCGTCGGCGTCCAGGAATGAGGGCGGCCGGTCCACGAATACGACCGGCGTGCCGGCACGGCGTTCCGTGTGCAGGTAGCTGTGGTCATGGCTGGAAGGTTGGATGATCAATCCGTCGACACGACGCGAGACGAAGGCGGAAACCAGCTGGCGTTCGCGATCTTCGTCCTCGTCCGAGCTTCCCGCAAGCACAAGCACGCGCCGCTCCACGGCGACGTCCTCGATCGCCCTGTGCAGCGTCGAGGCAAAGGGGTTGGAGACGTCCTCGAGAAGGACTCCGATCGTGAGGCTGCGGCCGTCGGACCGGCGCAGGCTGCTCGCGGTCAGGTCGTGCCGGTAGCCCAGGCGGTCGCGGGCCGTCATCACGCGCTTCGCCAGCCGGGGAGAGACGCCCGTCTCGCCGTTGACCACGCGCGAGACGGTCTTCAGGCTGACCTTGGCGAGCGCGGCGACGTCGCGCATCGTGGCTCGAGATCGGCTGACAGGGGCCTTTGACAACGTTCGTCTCCTGAAATCGGCTCGAGGGCCGCGCCGCGGCGCTCCAAATTCTCTTGTTGCAGTCTAAACCGATCTGTGCTATTAATGACAACGTTGTCTTCTGACAACGTTGTCATTTGCTTTCGGCCGCCTTGGCGAAGGTTTCAAAAGGGGTGACTGCATGAGTGAGAGAAGGCTTCGTTCTCCGGTTACGCGCACACAATGGCGATTCTTCGCCATGACGGGCATCGGCTTGATCGTTGCGCTGGCCGGCGCCGCTTGCTCCGGCGCGGGAGGGACAGGAGGAGGCGGCGGCTCGAAGACGATCACCCTCGCCGCCGTCGACAACCCGCAGATGGCGGACCTGAAAACCCTCGTCTCCGACTTCCAGAGCAAGCACTCCGATATCACGGTGAAGATCGTTACCTTGCCCGAGGACCAGCTTCGGCAGCAGATCACCCAGGACGTGGCCGCCAACAGCGGACGCTACGACCTCTTCACCATCGGGACCTACGAGGTGCCGCTGTGGGCGAAGAAGGGATGGATCGAGAACCTCAGCCCTTACATCGCCAAGGACTCGTCGTATGACCCGAGCGACCTGATCCCCGGTATCCGTGGTGCCCTCAGCTATCAGAACAACCTCTACGCGGTGCCGTTCTATGGCGAGTCGTCGATGCTGATGTACCGCAAGGACATGCTCTCGGCCAAGGGCATCACTTTGTCCGACCACCCGACGTGGGACCAGGTCGCGGCCGCCGCCAAGGCCGTCCACACATCCAGCGTTTCCGGCATCTGCTTGCGCGGTCTACCGGGCTGGGGCGAGCAGCTGGCTCCGCTCGACACGGTCGTCAACACTTACGGCGGGCGCTGGTTTGACGAGAAGTGGAACGCGCAGCTCACCCAGCCGGAATTCAAGGCGGCCGTCAGCTTTTACATCAACCTCATCAAGACGGCCGGCGAGCCGGGCGCGGGCAACGCCGGGTTCACCGAGTGCCTGAACGCCTACAACAGCGGCAAGGTCGCGATGTGGTACGACGCCACCGTGGCCGCGAGCAACTTCACGGGCGCAGCTGCCGCCAACTCCGGCTACGCATTCGCTCCCCACGTGGTCAAGGATTGGTCGGGCTGGCTGTGGGCGTGGGCTCTCGGGATGCCCTCCAGCAGCAAGAAGAAGGACGCCGCGTGGACCTTCGCTGACTGGGCGACCAACAAGGAATACATCAAGCTCGTGGGCCAGAAGCTCGGCTGGGCGCACGTGCCCCCTGGGACACGAACCTCGACCTACTCGATCCCCGAGTACCAGCAGGCGGCCGGCGCTTTCGCGCAGGTCACCTTGGACTCGATCGCTCATGCCGACGTCACGCACCCCACCGTGCAGCCGGTGCCCTACGTAGGCGTCCAGTACGTCGATATCGACGAGTTCCAGCAGCTGGGCGACCAGGTCTCGCAGGAGTTCGCCAAAGTGATCGCCGGCGGACAGACGGTGGATCAAGCGATTGCAAGGGCGCAGTCGCTCGCGACCGCCGTCGGCAAGAAGTACCAGACATAGCAACGCTGGTCGGTTCCGCAAACAAGGGCGGAGGCGTGCGGGCGACCGCCGCTTCCGCTCTCGGCCGGGAGGCATGGGCGCGCCGGCTGCCCTTGCTGCCGGCCTTCATCTATGTCTTTCTCGTCACGCAGATCCCGTTCGTGCTGACGATCTACTACAGCTTCTTTTCCTGGAATTTGCTGAAGCCCGGCAGCTTTCACTTCGCCGGACTCGAAAACTATGGGTCGATTTTCACCAACGAGAGCATCCGTATCGCGGTTTGGAACACAGTGCTCCTGACTATCTCGGTGATCGGGATCTCGGTCCTCCTGGGGCTCGCGGTCGCCATGATTCTCAACTCAGAAGTCTTCGGCAAGGGCCTGATGCGGACGCTGATGATCGCGCCCTTCCTCATCATGCCGACGGCCGGTGCTCTGATCTGGAAGGACACGCTGCTCAACCCGCTGTTCGGACTGCTTCCTTATCTGTTGACGCCGTTCGGGCTGGGCCGGGTCGACTGGGTCAACCAGTACCCGATGGTGACGGTGGTGACCGTGGAAGTCTGGCGCTGGACGCCCTTCATGATGCTGATCATCCTGGCCGGGCTCCAGTCGCAGAACCCCGAGGTGCTGGAGGCCGCGCGGGTCGACGGCGCCAATGCGGTCCAGTCCTTTCGGCGGATCACCTTGCCGTTGGTCCGGCCGTTCATCGAGCTGGGCGCGCTCCTGGGATCGCTCTTCGTGGTCCAGACGTTTGACTCGATCTTCATGCTGACCTTCGGGGGTCCCGGGGAGGACACGACCAACATCCCGTTCCTGCTCTATCTCGTCGCCTTCCAGGGCTTCAGCATCGGCGAGGCGTCGGCGATCGGTGTCGTCGCTGTGATCATCACGACCATCGTCGCGACGCTCGCCCTACGAACGCTCTTCTCCATCTTTCAGATCGAGGCCAGGCGCTGATGGAATCCACCGGCTTCCGCTCCAAGCTCCTGAAATCGGCTCTCGGCTGGCTCGTCGTGTTCATCTTCTTTTTCCCTGTCTTATGGATGTGGCTGGAAGCCCTCAAGACCGAGCCCCAGGCGGCCAGCAGCCCGCCCACCATCTTCTTTGCTCCGACGCTCGAAGAATTTCAGACCGTGCTGTCCGGCGACTTTCCGCCGTTCTTCATCAACTCAGCGATCGCGAGCATCCTCTCGACCTTCCTGGTCGTCGCGCTCGGGCTGCCCGCCGCGTACGCGCTCGCCATCCGGCCGGTGAAGAGGACGCGCGACGTGCTCTTCTTCTTCATCTCGACCCGATTTCTGCCGTTCGCGGCGAGCCTGGTGCCGCTCTACCTGCTCGCGCGCGACCTCCAACTGCTCGACAACATCTTCGCCCTCGCCCTGATCTACACGACGATCAATCTGCCTCTCGGCGTGTGGCTGCTGCGGTCTTTCTTGCTCGAGATCCCACCCGACCTGTTCGAGGCGGCTCGCGTCGACGGCGCGCAGTTCCGCCACGAGATCCTGCGCATCGTCGTGCCTTTGATTGCACCCGGCATCGCGGCGACTTCCTTGATCTGCCTTATCTTTAGCTGGAACGAGTTCTTCTACGCCGTGAACTTCACGTCTTCGGAGGCGGCCACGGCGCCGCTGTTCCTCGTGAGCTTCATCAGCGGCCGGGGTCTCTTCTATGCCAAGCTCGCCGCGGCCGCCACCCTGGCCAGCCTGCCGGTCCTGCTGGCCGGCTGGATCGCACAGAAGCAGCTCATCCGCGGCCTGACCATGGGTGCTGTCAAATAGAGGGCAAGTGAAAGCCGTCGTCATCGAGGCCCCCAACGACCTGAAGGTCAAAAAGATCGACGATCCTTCGCCCAAGATCGGGGAGGTCGTTGTCAAGGTCGACGCGTGCGGGATATGCGGAACCGATATCCACGTCCTCCGCGGCGAGTTCGCCCCTACGCGGTACCCGATCGTGCCCGGTCACGAGTTCTGCGGCGAGGTCGTCGCGCTGGGGTCGGGCGTCGGTCAACTGAAAACCGGCGATTTCGTGGCGGTCGACCCATCCCTGTTCGACGGGACATGCCGCCAGTGCCGGGCCGGTCGTTTCAATCTGTGCGAGAACTGGAACGCAATCGGCGTGGGATCGGCGAACGGCGCGTGCGCCGAGTTCGTGGCCGTACCGGCGGCGAATGCGTTTCGGTTGCCCGCCGACCTCGCACGCCCATGGGGCGCGTTAGTCGAGCCGCTTTCCTGCGCCGTCCACGGCCTGGACATGATCGACGCCCAGGTCGCAGGCAATTACCTCATCTACGGCGCCGGCACGATGGGCCTTCTCTTGGGGCAGCTCATCAAGCACAGCGGGGCGAGCGGGATCGACATGGTGGAGACGAACCCCAAACGCCATGCGCTCGGCTTGCGGCTGGCCGCGGACCGTGTCGCGGTCTCCGCGGCTGACCTAGACCGCCCCCAGGGCTGGGACGTGGTGATCGACGCAACCGGCGTGGTGCCGGCCATCGAGGACGGATTGGGGAGGGTCGCCCGCGGCGGCACGTTCCTGATGTTCGGGGTGGCGCGGGCCGACGCGACGGCCACGTTCTCGCCTTTTCGTGTCTACAACGATGAGATCAAGATCGTCGGCTCGATGGCCGTCCTGCACAGCTTCGAGCGAGCGCTCGCGCTGCTGGTCAAGGGCGTGATCGACTGCGAGGCGATGATCACGGCCCAGTTCGGCCTGGACGACTACTCGAAGGCGATCGACGCCTTTCTGGCGGGAAGCGGACTCAAGACGCAGGTGAGCCCAACGCGATAATTCGGTCGTGGCCCGTGAATACACCACGATTGTTCTGCACATCGCGAAGGACCGCGCCAAAGAGTTCGAAGAGCTGTTCGAGAATGACGAGCTCAAGCGCTGGGACGACTTCACCGCGCGAGGTCGATTCGTCGAGGCTCGCCTGATCCGATGCCGGTACAGCGCGCTCGCTTCGGAGGCGATCCAGGATTACGTGCTCCAGGTGGTGACCGCCGACGAGGATGCGCATCACGAGCACGATCACGATCGAGGCTTCGAGGATTACAACCAGCGTGCCGATGTCTTCCAGCCCGAAGAACCGACGGTCACGTTCGGCGATCTCGTCTTCGAGCGGAAAGCGCAGACAGATCCTAGCTGACGGTCTCGTCCCAGACGCTCGCGTCCGCTCCGTCGGAGTGGTTGTTGACGTATCCGAACGGATGGACGAGCGCACGCAGGGCAAGCTCGAAGTGGAATGTCCCGGCGGTGCTCGCGATGCCGCGGAAGGAATACGTCTTCGACTCGTTCGCAGGCAGATCGCCGCAATCGAATCCGGACGCATCTTCGGCGATGGTGCATCCGCCGAGGTCGGTCATCTCGTGGCGCTCGTACCAGCGGTCCGGCGTCCGGAACACAAGGGCGAGGTGGGGGATGGCAGGCCCCGTGTTCCTCACCGCGACCACCAGCTCAACAGTGCCGCCGACTTTCGCGGATTGGGTCGCCACGGCATCGACGATCGCGGTAAGGGGCTCGGGCGTCGAGCACAAACCGGTGGCCAGGAACACAAACATAACAATCGAGCGGGTCATCGTCGTCGATCCTTAACCCACTACTAAACGACCACCCGGTATTGTGTGCGACTTGCGCCAGGAGCG
>WNGG01000901.1_pt1 | contig 33050 bp, 34 predicted proteins | sample 5400661 | NCBI WGS metagenome assembly WNGG01 (sample SAMN13153372, study PRJNA577476) | soil metagenome | isolation source: 100 cm soil or saprolite under Garry oak tree replicate 1 | place: USA:California | collected 2016-06-15
GGAGGGGGGCTCCGCCCCCCTTCCGAAACCTCCCCCCGACGCAGTGCGAGCCGGAGGGCGTCGCGGGGCTGGGGCCCCGCCGCCCGAGGCGAGCAATCTGAGAATTGCGCCGGCGAAACCGGCGCTCGAAGCGGACCATTTCAGCTCGCGAAGACATGGGAATACTTCGAACTACTAGGCGGCGGGGCCGTCGCCGCTCAGCAGCCAGGGCATCTCGGCGGCGCGCCGCGCCTCGTGGGCCTCGATGGCCTGCGCGTACTCCATGGTCAAAGCGATCTCGTCCTGTCCCTTGAGGAGCGCTTGCTTCCGGAACGGGTGCACATCGAAGCGATGCGCGGTGCCGTCGGGCGCCGTCACTGTCTGGCGCTCGAGATCCACGCTCATGTGGGCGCCCGGGTGATCATGGAGCTGACCCCGGAGACCAGCGGCCGTCTCGGCCGAGACGACGATGGCGAGCACACCGTTCTTGAAGCAGTTCTCCATGAAGATATCGCCGAAGGAAGGCCCGATCACGCATCTGATCCCGTGATGCATGAGCGCCCACACCGCACCCTCCCGCGAGGAGCCGCAGCCGAAGTTGTCCGCGGTGACGAGGATCTTCGCCTGCCGGAACGGCGGCTGGTTGAGGACGAAATCTCCGTTCTCGGAGCCGTCGGGATTGAAGCGGACGTCGTGGAAGAAGAACTGCTGGTAGCCGGCCTCCCTCGGCTTGCGGAGGAAGCGCGCGGGGATGATGCGGTCGGTATCGATGTTGGGAAGATCCATGGGCACGGCCGTGGCCGACAGAGTTGTGAATGCCTCCATGACCCTACCCCCTGATCTATTCAGCTCTCGCCTCGCCGCTCGAGGCGAGCGGCTCAGCTCGAACTGCGGCCCTCTCCCCCGAGGGGGGAGAGGAATACAAAGACCGGACGTCGGTGAGTCGGCCCGTGACGGCGGCGGCCGCGGCCATGGCCGGGCTCATCAGATGTGTGCGCGCGCCCTTGCCCTGGCGCCCTTCGAAGTTCCGGTTGGAGGTCGAGGCCACGCGCTCGCCTGAGCGGGCCGTGTCGCCGTTCATCCCGATGCACATGGAGCAGCCGGGCTCGCGCCACTCGAAGCCCGCCGCTCTGAAGATCTCGTGGAGCCCTTCGGCCTCGGCCGCACGCTTGATCAGCCCGGAGCCCGGCACGACCCATGCCGTCACCACGGCGTGCCGCCCCCTGGCCACCGCGGCTGCCGCTCGGAGATCCTCGATGCGGCTGTTGGTGCACGAGCCGATGAAGACCCGGTCGACCGCGATCTCGCTGAGCGGCGTGCCGGGCCGGAGCCCCATGTAGTCGAGCGCGCGCCCCATGGCCTCGCGCCGGAAGTGATCGCCTTCGCGGGCGGGGTCGGGCACGCGCGCGCTGATGGGCAGGGCATCCTGAGGACTCGTGCCCCAGGTGACCGTGGGCGCGATGGCGGCCGCATCCAGGCTCACCTCGCCGTCGAACACCGCGTCGGCATCCGACGGCACGGTCTTCCAGAGGGCGAGGGCCTGGTCCAGGTGCGCGCCCTTCGGCGCATACGGCCGGCCCTCGAGATAGGCGAAGGTGGTCTCGTCGGGAGCGATCATGCCCGCGCGCGCCCCCGCTTCGATGGACATGTTGCAGACGGTCATCCGCTCTTCCATGGACATGCCGCGGATGACCGGCCCCGCGTACTCGATGGCGTGCCCGACGGCACCGGCGGCGCCGATCCTAGCGATGACGGCGAGGATGACGTCCTTGGCGGCCACGCCGAAGGGACGCGCCCCCTCCACGGTGATTCGCATCACCTTGGGCTTCCTCTGCCAGAGGCACTGCGTGGCCAGCACGTGCTCGACTTCCGTCGAGCCGATGCCGAAGGCGAGCGCGCCGAAGGCGCCATGGGTGGCCGTGTGGGAATCGCCGCACACGAGGACGATCCCCGGCTGGGTCAGCCCTTGCTCGGGACCGATGACGTGCACGATCCCCTGGCGGACGTCTCCCCGCCCGAACTGCGTGATGCCGAGCTCGCGCGAGTTGCGCGCGAGGGCCTCGACCATGCCCCGGATCTCCTCATTGGCGGAGGCCTCCGAGCCTGCTCCCGTGGGCACGTAGTGGTCGGCCGTCGCCACCAGCTCGCGGGGCCGTCGCACCGTCCGCCCGGCGGCGCGGAGACGCCGGAAAGCTTCCGGCGAGCCGTCGTGCAGGAGATGACGATCGACGTAGAGGAGCGTCTGGCCGCCGGGCCCCTCGGCCACGACGTGGCGGCTCCAGATCTTCTCGAACATGGTGGGCACGGCCGTCTCCTCAGCGGGCGCCCGGGCCGGTCACTGCCGGGGCGCGAACTTCTCTTCGATCTGCTGCCACCAGTCGAAGCCGACCCGGCGGAAGATGTCCATGGGCGAGAGGACGGGCCCATCGTGCCAGTCCGTGCCCGTCGCCTTGAGGCGCTCCAGCGATTGCTCGATGGCCGGCACGGCCGCGGCCATGCACACGGCGGGAAAGATCGCGATCTTGAAGCCGAGCCGCTCGAGCTCGGACGTCTTCACGGCCGGCGTGCGGCCACCCTGCACCATGTTGGCGAGCAGCGGCGCCTTGACCTCGCGGGCCACGCGCTGGATCTCGTCCAGCGTCTGGGGCGCCTCTACGAAGATGACATCGGCGCCCGCCTCCGCCGCGCGGTTGCCCCGCTCGATCGCATCATCCAGATTCGTCACCGCCCGGGCATCCGTGCGCGCGATGATGACGAAGTCGGGATCGGTACGGTACTCCGCCGCCGCGCGGATCTTGTCGCAGAACTCTTGCGCAGGGATGATCTGCTTGCCCGCGATGTGGCCGCACTTCTTCGGCGCCACCTGATCCTCGATGTGCAGTCCGGCCACGCCGGCCCGCTCGTACTCCCGCACGGTGCGCACGACGTTGAGCACATTGCCATAGCCCGTGTCGGCATCGGCGATCACGGGCAGCGTCACGCAGGCCGCCAGGTGCGCAGCGTGGTTGGCCATCTCGGTGAGCGTAGCGAGGCCGAGATCGGGCTGGCCGAGATAGGAGGCCGCCGTGCCCGCGCCCGTCATGTAGACGCAGCGAAAGCCCGCGGCCTCGATGAGCCGCGCGGAGAAGCCATCGTAGGCACCCGGGGCGACGATGAGCCCGGGCTGGTCGAGCATCTGGCGAAGACGCGTGGTAGTCCGCATGGGAAGGCCTTTCCCGGGCCCTCAGGCCCGACGGCGCCGACAGGAGCGGATTGTTCTACGTTCCTCCAGGCCTGTCAATTCATCCCACTGCGAATTTCGATTCCAGACCGATGTAAGGACTACCCGCAAATTCTTCCTCGCCACAAGGACGCGGACGGCGCCTCGCACGATCTTGCGCGTGCTTCCGACGAGGTCGCTCGCTGGCACCACGTATGCAATCTTTGGCAGCCCAGGCGGGTAAAGTTTTCTGCCGTTAAACTTCTTCTCGAGAGGAGACTCCTTATGAAGCGCGCGCTGATTGCAGTGGTGGTGGCACTCGCGATGGTCGTGACGGCCGGAACCTTCGTCTGGGCGGCGGACAAGGAAGGCACGGTCAAGACCATCCAGATCAATGAGCGGGTGCTCACGCTCTCGGACGGTACCCAGCTTCACTGGACGGAGGCCGTGGAGGTACCCCAGGAGATGAAGGAGGGCACGAAGGTCAAGGCCACCTACGAGCCGAAGGGCGGCAAGATGGTGCTGACCAAGATCGAGATCATCAAGTAACTACCAGTTGGGTCGGCGAGCCGACGGCCACACGCTGCCGTCGGCTCGCCGATCGTTTGGACTCGCCGTCAGCGGAAGGCGTGCTCGATCTCGCCCAGGTGCTCGGCTCGATGCTCGGCGCGTAACAGGCTGAGAGGGCTGCCCGCGGCGGCATTCCGCGCCACGAGGTCGTCCGGCAGCGCGGCCACCTTGCCGTCGACGGTGTCGGCGACGCTCACGGCCAGCTCGGCGGCCCGACGCGGCGCGAGGGCGATCAGGAACGGCTTCGACGCGTCATTGATCCAGTCCACGTCCGCCTCGTCCAGATTGTTGCGTGGCAGCCTGGAGGGCGCGTGCTCCCACTGCGCGAGCAGGGCCAGGATCCGCTGGTCCCAGAACGCCAGGTGAGCGAGGATGCCGGCGACCGTCCACCCCGCGGGCATGGCCCGGGCAAGATCGGCGTCGCTCAGGCGGCTGACGAGGCTCCGCAACCGGCCGCGCTCGGCATCGTTCTTCGCTATGTAGGCGCGATCCACGCTCATGATCTCCTCCCCTTCTCGTAGTGTGCCTCACCGCTGAGACACCGTAGCCCGCCTCGCGTGAAAAATCGGAAGCTTTTGCCCGGTGTCGATTGCCAGACGCGACCCCGGTAGGGTAGCATTCGCTACACGTCATCCAAGGGAGGATGAAATGGACAGCCGCCTGAAGGACCTGGCCGAGAGACTCGATGCCGGTCTCATCGCCCGCCGCGAGTTTCTCCGCAAGGCCGCCCTCGTCACCGGCGGCACCGCCGTCGGGCTCAAGGCCCTCGAGAGCATGGCGCGGGCGCAGAGCCCGACCAAGCTCCGGGTGTGGCTCTTTAAGAGCTACGTCACCGCCGGCAACGACATCCTTGCCAAGCAGGTCGAAGGCTGGGCGGCCGAGCGGAAGGTGCAGGTCGACATGGACTGGGCGACCTTCGGCGACCGCGAGCAGAAATTCGTGGCGGCCATCGAGGCGGGCAACCCACCCGACATGGCGGAGATGAACTACCAGGGACCCGCCCGCTACAAGCCCGCGCTCCGCGACGTGACCAAGCTCGCCAAGGACATCGCGGGGGCGCGCGGAGGGCTCCTCCCCTACGCCGACCGCGTCGTCAACATCGCTGGGCAGTACTTTGGCGTGGCCCGCCAGGCCTTCCCCGGCGGCCTCTTCGTCCGCAAGGATCTCCTCGACGCCAAGGGCGTGAAGCTGCCGAAGCGCTATGATCCCGACGTCGTCGACATGGCCAAGAAGTGCCAGGACGCCTCGAAGGACCTCTGGGGCTTCGGCCAGACGCTCAACCGATGCGACGACGGCAACGGGTTCATGCAGGCCATTCTCTGGGACTACGGCGGGAGCGTCTGGGACAAGGACGGCAAGCCGGCGCTTGCCACCACGTTCAAGAAGGAGAACCTCGAGGCCCTCCAGTTCGCCGTGGACACCATCCAGAAGCACAAGATCCAGCCGCCGGGCGTCATGGGCTGGAACGACGTGTCCAACAACGAGGCCTACATGGCGGGCAAGCTCGTCAGCACGAACAACGGGGCCAGCCTCTACTACGCCATGGTCGCCAAGAAGCATCCGCTCGCCGAGAAAACCCAGGTCATCCTCACCCCGGGTGGGCCCGCGGGCAGCTTCGTGGCCGCCGGCGCCTACAACTGGGGCATCTTCCAGAAGAGCAAGCACACCGAGCTGTGCGAGGACCTGATCCGCTGGGTGGAGGACGAGAAGCGCTTCGACGAGTACATGCAGGCTTCCATCGGCCAGGCGGGACCTGTGTACAAGTCGCGGGCCGACAAGCCGTACTGGAAGAGCGATCCGAATTTTCAGGGCATGGTGCAGAACATCCTGCGGAGCGTGTGGCCCGGCTACCCCGGGCCCTTCAGCGCGGCGGCCGTCGAGGTGCAGGCGCAGTACATCCTGTGCGACATGGCGGGGCGCGTGGTGACGGCGGGGCTCAGCCCGGAGGCCGCCCTCAAGGAAGCGCACGGCCGCGTCGAGGAGATCTACAAGGTCAGGCGGAGCTAGTCCGCGTCGCTCCCATGAGCATCAGCACCGCCGAGCTCAGAGCCAAGACCGCCCTCGGCCCGAAGCGCACGGGGCCGCTCGTCGGCCTCGCCCGCACGCTGGGCCCGGACTACCGGCTCGGCTATCTCTTCATCTTGCCCACCGTGGTGCTGGTGCTCGCGCTCGTCGCCTATCCCTTCTGCTACGCGATCTACCTGAGCATGACGCGGAAGTACGTGGGGGTGCCGCCCGTCTTCGTGGGCTTCGACAACTACGTCAAGATCACCTTCGACGGCTTCTTCCAGCGCGCCGTCGTCAACAGCTTCATCTTCACCTTCGGCTCCGTGGGCGTGAAGCTCGTCCTCGGCATGCTGATGGCCCTGGTCCTGACCTCGGGCATCCGCTTCCGGAGCTTCTGGACGGGCGTGCTCCTGATTCCGTGGGTGGCGCCCACGGTGGTCTCGGCCCTGAACTTTCTGTGGATCTTCGACTACAGCCTCGGGGTGCTGAACTATCTCCTGGTCAAGGTCTTCCACCTCTTGCCCCAGGGCGTGGGGTGGCTCAGCGAGCCGGGCACGGCCATGGCCTCGGTGATCGGCGTCAACATCTGGCGCGGCTTTCCCTTCTTCGGCATCTCGTTCCTGGCGGGCCTGCGCGCCATCCCCGCCGAGCTGTACGAGGCCGCGGCCGTCGACGGCGCGGGCACCCTGCAGCGCTTCCGTCATGTGACGCTGCCCGGGATCAAGAACATCCTCATCATCGTGATGCTGCTCTCGACCATCTGGACCTTCAACGACTTCCAGATCGTCTACATCCTGACCAGGGGCGGCCCCGGCGGCGCCACCCAGGTCCTGCCCGTCTTCACCTACGAGATCGCCTTCGGCGCCCAGCGCCTGGGTGAGGCCATCGCCGTCGCCCTCTACATGCTGCCCGCGCTGGCCGCCGTCATCATCGTCCTCGCGCGCTACATGCGGAAGGGGCGGACCAGATGAACAAGGGATTGGTGGCCCGGCTTCAGCTGATGGGCTCCTACGGCTTCCTCGTGAGCCTGCTCGTCATCGTGGTCTTTCCCTTCTACTGGATGACCGTCACGTCCTTCAAGGGCGAGGATCAGATGCGGAGCCTCGTGAGCATGTTCTGGCCGAGTCCTCCCGTCACCGAGAACTACGAGCACCTGCTGCGCAAGACGGAGTTCGTCTCGTGGTTCCGCAACAGCGTGTTCGTGGCGATCAGCAGCACCTTCGTGGCCACCGCCATCGGCACCATCGGCGCCTACGCCCTCGCCCGGCTCAAGTTCCTCGGGCGCGCCTTCATGTCGAGCGCCGTGCTCATCACCTATCTCGTGCCGCCCTCCATTCTCTTCATCCCGCTCTACGCGCAGATCCGCACGCTGGGTCTGGCCGACAGCCTGGGCGGGCTCATCGCCGCCTATCCGTCCTTCACCATTCCCTTCGTGACCTGGCTGCTCATGGGCTACTTCGAGTCCATCCCCGTCGAGCTCGAGGAGGCGGCGATGATCGACGGCGCCACGCGCTTTGGCGCCTTCCGGCGCGTGATCCTGCCCTTGGCAGCTCCCGGCGTGCTCGCCGCGGGCCTCTACGCCTTCACCCAGGCCTGGAACGAGTTCCTCTACGCCCTCGTCTTCATCACCGACGTCAAGCTCAGGACCCTGCCCGTGGGACTGTCCACCTTCATCACGGGCGACGTCTATGGCTGGGGGTATCTGATGGCGGGCGCCGTGCTGACCACGCTGCCCGTGATCGCCGCCTACATCTATCTTCAGAAGTACATGGTCGAGGGACTGACGGCCGGGAGCGTGAAGGGCTAGACGTCCGTGGCGCCCCCGGGCCGGCCGGAGGCCGGCGAGCTTCGGCCCGAGCCCTCGGGAGTCGGCTGGACCCGCACTCGGCGCCACTGTCGCAGCGCCACCTCGCCCGCTGCTGCCCCGCGCGGCTTTCGGACGTCGGCGGCCTTGCTCACGTGCACCTCGACCCGGCCCGCGCGCCGAGCCTTCGAGTGCCAGGCGGCCAGCTCGGCGGCGCGCCGTACGATCTCGTCCGGCAGCGTCTCGTGCTTGTCCGGGTTGCGGATCACCACATGGCTTCCCGCGACACCGCCCGCGACGTGGAGCCAGAAATCCTCGGGCGCGGCAACCTCGAAGGTGAGGAAATCGTTCTCCTCGTCACCCCGGCCGATCAGCACCTCGAACCCGTCGACGACGACGGTGCGGTACGGTCGGCCCTTGCTCGACATGGTCGCCCTCGAGTGTAGCGAAGGAGGCTGCCTCCGCGCCCGAATTGCCCCTGCTGTCCTCAGCCGCCGTAGAAGATGGTCGGCCCCAGATCCTTCAGCCAGAGCGTGATGTCGTCGGCCCGGCCTTCGGGCGCCTTGGTCTGCGAGACCTCGACCACCTCGCCCACGAAGATCGAGTGGTCGCCCCGCTCGACGCTGTCGACCAGGCGGCACTCGATCGCTGCCGGCGTGCGCTCCAGGATGGGCGCGCCCGTCGTTCCCCACCGGAACGGCTCGCCCGAGATGGTCTGCCCATCGCGGGTGGCGGGCTTGAAGAAGGTGAAGGCCATGGGCCCCTGGTCCTTGCCCAGCACATTGAGCGCGAAGGCATTCGAGTGCTTGATGGCGGCATGCGCGTGCGAGTCCGTCTTGACGCCGACGGCCACGAGCGGGGGCGCGAACGACGCCTGGGTCACCCAGTTCACCGTGGCCGCGGCCACCGCGTCGTCCTTGCCCTTGGCCGTCAGCACGTACATCCCGTAGGGGATCATCCGCAGCACGCTCTTCTTCACGTTGGCATCCATGGGTCCTCTCCTCTCGAGGTCTGGGGTGAAGCGCGACGCCGGTGAAGCGCTTCAGTCTTTACCACAGGCCGGGTAGCGAGCGATACCGTGCCCTCCGCGCATCGTCCGCGACGAAGAAGACGCGCAGGACCACGAGTGACGAGCCCATCGCGGGACAGAGGGATCAGGCCGAGACGGCCACGAACCATCGGCCTTCGTGGACGAGGCGCCCGGGCCCGAGCTCGGCGAAAAGCTCGTCCTTCTCGAACACGCGCTTGTAGACGCTCCAGCGCGAGCCGTCGGCGAGCACGCGCTCCTCCCAGCGCGCGCGCGGCTCGGTGCCCCGCGGGCGGCTGCCCACGATCACCACCTCCCCGGCCACGCGGCGCACCTCGGCGAGAAACCGGGGCCGCTCCGTCTCGACGAGGTGGCAGTAGAAGAAGCTCGTGAACACGCGCTCGAAGCTTCGCGGCGCGAAGGGCAGCTCGAGCGCGTCGGAGCGGACGAACCCGGCGCGCGGCGCCTGCCGTCTCGCCAGCTCGAGCATGGCATGGCTCTGGTCGAGCCCGGTCACCTCGCCGGGGAGATGGCGGGTAAGAAAACCCGTTCCGCAGGCGATGTCGAGCGTCCGCGCCGCCGGCAAGTTACGCAGCGCCGCGGCGAGCGTCGCGAGCTCGTCGTCCCAGCCGGGCCGCGCCCGGTCCGCGAAGAGCCCTCGGCCCAGCCACCAGTCGTCGTACTCGCCGGCCCTCGCATGGTAGTAGGCTTTCACGGCCCTAGAGTACCGCCGGCGTGCCGCGTGAGTCTCGACCTCCGCGAACACGCAGGCGCGTTGCGCCTTGTTTCTCGACGTGCCCTCGTGTATGTTTCCCGCACCCCGCGCATCGAAGCGCGGGTCAAACCCAATGGGGGTGCCTCATGAGTGACCAGCCTGTCTCCGGCGACCGACCCAACACCCTGAGCCGTCGCACCTTCCTTCGCGCCGCCGGGGTGGCGGGCGGCGCCGCCCTCGGCCCCGCTGTGCTCCGCAGAAAGGCCGAGGCCCAGGAGACGCCGTCGCCCATCCTGCGCGACCCCGCGGCCAAGCGCGGCGGGACGCTCCGCTACGCCGTCCACAATGCGCCGGCCCACTTCGACGTGCATCAGTCCGGCACCGTGGCGAATATCGGGCCCCAGAGCCCGATGTACGACACCCTGCTCCGTCGCGATCCCAAGGACGGGCAGACCATCATTCCCGACCTCGCCTGGAAGTACGAGATCTCGAAGGACGACAAGAGATACACGTTCCATCTCCGAAAAGGGGTCAAATTCCACGACGGGGCCGACTTTACCGCCGAGGACGTGAAGGCCACCTACGAGCGCATCGTCCGCCCGCCCAAGGGCGTGGTCATCCCACGCACCCCCCTCTTCGCCACGGTGGGCGAGATCGTGGTCGTCGACCCGCACAAGATCGAGTTCCGCATGACCGAAGCGCGGCCCAAGGCATTCATGCTGGGCTCCTTCGCCAGCGGCTGGAACATCATCGTCAGGAAGAAGACTCTCGAGGAAAACCAGGGCAATCTCCGCCAGGTGATGAACTATCCCGGCACGGGGCCTTTCAAGCATGTCTCCCGGCAGGATAAAGAGGTATGGATCATGGACCGCAATCCCAACTACTGGAACAAGGGATTGCCCTACCTCGACAAGCTCGAGATCTATCACATGTTCCCGTTCTCTCCAGAACTGGGCTCGGCGTTCATCTCCGGTAAGGTCGACTATGCGCGGCTGCTGGACCCCGTGAGCTGGCGTAAGGCCAAGGAGATGCCCGGCGTCACGGCGGCCGCGTTCAATCAGAGCGTGATCCAGGCCTTCTGGACGAACATGAAGAGGAAGCCCCTGGCCGATCCCCGCGTGCGCCGGGCCATCCACCTTGCCATGGACCGGCACACCCTCGTCGAGGTGGTGAAGGATACTGCCCCCATGCAGATTGGCGGGTTCGTCTATCCCTTCCACCCGATGTCGACACCGAAGGCCGAGCTGGAGAAGCGCCTGGGCTACCAGAAAGACGTGAAGCCCGCCGTCCAGGAAGCCCGCCGGCTCATGCAGGAAGCGGGCTATGGCCAGGGCATCAAGGGGCTCGACTTCGTCGTGCGCGACATCCAGACCTTCAAGTTGTGGGCGGTGGCCATCCAGGCCATGCTCAAGGAGCACATCAACATCGAGTGCAACCTGCGCACCGTGCAGACCTCCGTGTGGTTCGACGAGGCGGCCGCGGGCAATTTCGACCTCGCCATCAGCGCCATCGTGTCCAGCCTCATGGATCCATCCGACTACTTCAGCGCGTGGTATGGGCAGAACGGGCCGCAGAACTACTCCGTGTGGACCAACGAACAGTTCCACTCCCTCACCCGACAGATCGACCGCGAGCTCGACAACACGAAGCGCCAGGCGCTGGTGCGCAAGGCGGAGGCCATTCTCGAGCAGGATCCCCCGCTCATCCCTGTCGCCTACGAGCAGATCTACGACGCGTACTACAACAAGGTGCGGGGACAGAATCCCTCGACGTACTTCGGCATCTACGACGTGGTCCGCTGGGACCAGGTCTGGCTGGCGTAGGGCGCTAGCCGGAGCCCTCTGAGGAGCTCGCCGGGCGAGGCGGGCGGAAGCGCGAGCGATCACGCGTGCGCAAATACCTCGCCCGGCGGGCTCTCTTCGCCCTCGGGACCCTCCTTGGGGTCTCGCTGATCATCTTCGTCGTCCTGCGCATCCTGCCCGGCGATCCGCTCGTGGCCATCCTCGGGGTGGAGGGCCACGCGAGAATGACGAAAGAGGATCGCGTGCGCATCATGCACGATCTGGGACTCTCCGATCCCCTCCCCGTGCAGTACGTGAACTGGCTCCGCGACATCGCCACGGGCAAGCTCGGCAAGTCGTTCTTCCGGGGTGACACCGTCGCCGATCTCATCCTGCATCGCGGCCCCATCAGCGCGGAGATCGGCATCCTCGCCCTGATCGTGTCGTGGCTGGTGGGACTGCCCGTCGGCATCGTGAGCGCGATCAAGCCCAACAGCTCGCTCGACAACATCGCGCGCTCTCTCGCCATCCTGTTCATCGCCATCCCGGGCTTCTGGCTCGGGATGCTCATCGTGCTCGCGCTCCTGTTCTGGTTCGGCTACAGGACGCCGCTCATCATCGTGCACTTCTGGCAGTCGCCCTGGCAGAACCTCCAGATCGTGATCGGGCCCGCCATCGTCCTCGGGCTCGCCCAGGGCGCGTACATCGCGCGCATGGCGCGCTCGTGCCTGCTCGAGGTGATCCGCGAGGACTACGTGCGCACGGCGCGGGCCAAGGGCGTGGTGGAGCGCCGGGTGGTGCTGGGTCACGCCCTGCCGAACGCGCTCCTGCCCGTCATCACCATCTCCGGCGTGCTCCTCGGCTTCGTCCTGGGCGGCTCGGTGGCCGTGGAGCAGGCCTTCGGCGTCCCCGGCCTGGGGCGCGCGCTCGTCACGGCGGTGATCGAGCGCGACATCATCGTGGTCCAGAATCTCGTGCTGCTCTACGCGGCCATTTTCGTGGTGGTGAACCTGCTCGTGGACCTGAGCTATGCCTGGCTGGATCCGCGCATCCACTATGCCTGAGCCCGCGCACGCGACCGGATCATCGAACGGGGAGCGCTCCGTCGTCCGCGAGCTCATCGCCTTCGCTTCGCGCACGCCCCTGTCCGCGGCCGGCGCCATCGTGGGTCTGCTCATCGTGGCCATCGCGCTGGGGGCGAACTGGGTCGCGCCCCTGGATCCGCTCAAGACCAATTTCCGCCGGATGAACCATGAGCCGGACGCGCAGTCGCTGTTCGGCACCGATCAGGTGGGGCGGGACACCCTCTCCCGCGTGATCCACGGAGCGCGCACGTCGCTCTTCGTGGCCTTCGCGGCCGTGCTCCTCGGGACAACGGTGGGCTCGCTGTGGGGCGTGGCCTCCGGCTATCTCGGCGGGCGCTTCGATCTGGCGAGCCAGCGCATCATGGAGATCTTGCAGGCGTTCCCCGATCTGATCCTCGCCATGGCCATCTCCATGGCCATCGGCACGGGGCTGCCCGCGGTGATCGTGGCCATCGCCATCACCCGCATCCCCTTCGGAGGCCGCGTGATCCGCTCGGTGGCGATCACCGTGCGCGAGATGGCGTACGTGGAGGCGGGGCGCGCCAGCGGCGCCTCCGCGTTCCGCATCATGCGCCTGCACGTCCTGCCCCAGTGCGTGGCGCCGTACCTCGTGCTCGCCACCACGCATCTCGGCGTGGCCATCGTCATCGAGGCGGCGCTGGGCTTCCTCGGCGTGGGCGTGCCGCCGCCGACGCCGACCTGGGGCAACATGCTCGCGGACTCGATCACGGGTCTGGTGCCGCGGTGGTGGCTCGTGCTCTTCCCCGGCCTCGCCATCACCATCACCGTGCTCGCCTTCAACCTGCTCGGCGACGGGATTCGCGACACGCTGGATCCGCGGCTCTCTCCCGGCTTCCTGCGCCTGGTCACCGGCTCGGGACGGGGCGCGGCCACCGCCACAACCACCCGGGCGGCTTCGCTTCAGGAGACCAGAACGGGCGCGTAGCGGTTGTTTACTGCCACAGCCGCTTCGTGGCCAGGTCCGCGCCTTCGCGCAGCGCGCGCAGCTTCGCCCACACCACGCTCTCCGCCACGTTCTCCGAGCCCGCGAAGGTGCCGAAGCCGCAATCGGTCGAGGCGATGATCCGCGTGCGATCACCCACCGCCTCCGCCGCCTGGCAGATGCGGTCGGCCACCACCTCGGGATGCTCGACGTAGTTGGTGGTGCTGTCGATCACGCCGGGCAGGAGCAGCATCGTCCCCGGCGGCGGATTCCGCTTCAGCACCTTGTACTCGTGCTGGTGGCGCGGATTGGCCAGGGGCAGGGAGAGCGCGCCCACGCGAGCGCGGTACAGGTGGGGGAGCAACGGCTCCAGCGGCACGTCGTGAGTGTGGGGCCCGTCGTAGTTGCCCCAGCACACGTGCAGGCGGATGCGCTCGGCGGGGATTCCCACGGTCGCCTGGTTGATGGCGTCGACGTGGAGATCGACCATGCCCAGGAAGCGATCGAGCGAATCGTCCTGGAAGAAGCGCGTGCGTTCCATGGCGAGGTCGGGGCAATCCACCTGGAGCACCAGCCCGCGAGAGTGGATGAGCGCGTACTCCTTGCGCATCTCGCGAGACAGGGCGGCGATGTAGGCCTCGTGCGAGTCGTAGTGGGCGCGGAGCAGGATGGTGGCGATGACCCCAGGCGAGGCGGCCGTCATGAAGCGCTCCGCGAACAGGGGCGGGGCCTGGGTGGCCGCGAGGAAGAGATCGCATTCCCGGCCCGCCGCCCCGAGGTCGGCGTAGTCGATCTCGCCCACGCACTGGGGCGCATTGCCGATGCGCGCGGCCGCCCGCCGGCGCTGGGCCAGCATGGCCTCGAAGTCGGGATGCTCGATGAGATCGCGGGCCAGCCGCCGCTTGCTCTCGCCCCCGAAGCCGCGCATGCGGCCCGCGACATACGTCGAGAAGCCCGGGCGCGGCATCTCCCCGTCGTTGCCAACATCGATGCCGGCCTCGAGCTGCTTGGCGACGACGCGCCGGATGGCCGCGTCCGCTTCGCGCTCGAGCGCCGCCGCGTCGACGGCCTCGCCCCGCTCCTGACGCACGAGCAGGTCGCGCAACGCCGCCGGGCGCGGGAGGCTGCCCACGTGCGTGACGAGGATGCGGCGGTCGCTCTTGATCAGGGCCGCATCCCGTGCGAGGACGGGCCGGGACGACGCAGCGGCGCCGCCGGCTCGGCGAACTCGCAGAGCAGCGGCCGCGTGTCGCGGGGGTCGATGATCTCCTCGATCCAGAACGTCTCGGCGGAGCGGAAGGGCGAGCGGAGCTTGTTGAGCCGGGTCTCGATCTCCGCCATCTTCGCCTGTGGATCGTCCGCCGCGTCGATGTCGGCGCGGTAGGCCGCCTCGATCCCGCCCTCCAGGGGCAGCGAGCCCCAGCGCCCCGACGGCCACGCGTAGCGCGTGCAGTAGCGCCGGCCGTTGCGATGGGCAGCGCCGGCCACGCCGAACGAGCTCCGCACGATCACCGCGCACCACGGCACGCTCGTCTGCCACATGGCCGACATGGCGCGCACGCCCTGCTTGATCGTCCCCGTGCGCTCGGCCTCGAGCCCGATCAGGAAGCCCGGGCAGTCCACGAGATAGACGACGGGCAGGTGGAAGGTTTGCGCGGTGTCGACGAAGCGCTCGACCTTCTGGCAGGTATCGGCCGACCAGGCGCCGCCATAGTTGTTCGGGTCGCTCGCCATGATGGCCACCGGCCAGCCGTCCAGCCGGGCCAGCCCTGTGATGACCGAGCGCCCATAGAGCGGCGCGATCTCGAAGAACGAGCCCAGGTCGACCACGGCCTCGACGATCTTCCGCATGCGGTACGTCTTGCGGATGTCGCGCGGGATGGCGCCGAACAGCCAGTCCTCACGGCGCTGGGGGTCGTCGGTCCGCGGCCCCCGCGGGGGCAGGTCGTCGATCGAGGAGGGCATGTAGGACAGGAAGCGTCGGGCGCGCGCGAAGGCCTCGTCCTCCGTGTCGACGGCGTCGTCCACCGCGCCCGCCCTCAGCTGGATCTCCCAGCCGCCGAGCTCGTTCTTGGTCAGCTTCTGCCCGATCCGCTCGACCACGGGCGGGCCCGCGACGAAGAGGGCCGAGGTGTTCTTGACCATGATGGAGTAGTGCGCGGCGGCCAGGTGCGCGGCGCCGAGCCCCGCCACCGAGCCGAGCCCGAGGGCCACCCGCGGGACGATGGCCATGTTGTCGACCACGATCTCCCACCCGTCCACGCCGGGGACATTGGCGCGGCCCGTGGTCTCGATGGTCTTGACGGAGCCGCCGCCGCCCGATCCCTCCACGAGGCGGATGAGGGGCAGCCGCAGCTCCTGGGCCATCCGCTCGCACATGAGGTGCTTGCCCTTGATGGTCGCGTCGGCCGAGCCGCCGCGCACGGTGAAGTCGTCGCCGCCCACCACCACGGGGCGGCCGTCCACGCGCGCGCGGCCGAAGACGAAGTTGGACGGGGTCAGGCTCTCGAGCTCGTTGTCCGCGTCGTAGGTCGCCTTGCCAGCGATCTTGCCAACTTCGTGGAAGGTGTCGGGGTCGACCAGGCGCGCCAGGCGCTCCCGGATGGTCAGGCGCCCCTCGTCGTGCTGGCGCTTGATCCGCGCGGGCCCGCCGAGCTGCTCGGCGAATGCCTCGCGCCGTCGCAGCTCGTCGAGCTCCGGCTTCCAGTCCTCAGGCATTTTGATTCAGCCCTCGAAATTCCACTACGCGCTCCTCACCCAGCCCCCGTGCACCGGATGATGCGAGCAGATGAACTCGAGGAAGGCGGGCCGCCCCTTGACGTTCTCGTCGAGGGCCCGCTTGAGAGCCGGGATGATCTCCGAGGGCTGCGTCACGTCTTCGGCGTGAAAGCCCACGGCCCTGGCCATGGACGCCATGCACGCCGATCCGTGATCGGACACCTTCCACGTGTAGGGATCGTGCCCCGCGCCCCAGAAGCCGGGGCCATAGCCCGAGTAGCCGCCGTTGTTGATGTGGAGGGTGGTGATCCCGATGCCGTAGCGCGCCACCGCCTCGAAATTGCCCATCATGTAGCAGACGCCCGCATCCCCGGTGACGTGGACGCACTGCCGCTCCGGATACGCGAGCTTGGCCGCCACCACCCCGGCCAGGCTGAAGCCCAGGGTGGAGACGTTGCCCCAGCCCAGGAACCCGCGCGGGATCTGCGACTCGTACACCGTGCTCGTCTGATCGCGCGTGTTGCCGGAGTCCGCGGTGACGAACGAGTTCTTCGGGTCGAGCACCTTCATGAGATCGCCGAGCACGCGGTAGGGATTGATGGGCGTCTCCGTCGACTCCATCCACGGGCGGAACTTCTCGAGGAAGGTCGCCTTGCCCTTGCGGATCTCCTCGACGAGCTCGGGCTTCTTGCGGGCGGCGCCGGGCCGGCTGGCCAGCTCGTCCGTGAGGGCCTGGAGGGTGAGCTTGGCGTCGCCGATCACGGCATGGCGCGTCTCGTAGCTCCGGTTGATGTCCAGCGTGTCCACCGTGCACTGGATGATGGTCTTCTTGTCCGCGTCGGGCACGGCGTGGCTGAACCGGTTGGGAAAGAGGCTCGAGCCGATCGAGAAGAGGACGTCCGCCTTGCGGAGGAAATGCTCGGCGAGCGAGCCGCGACAGCCCACGGAGAGCGGATGGTTCTCGGGAAAGGCGCTCTTTCCCTTCAGCGTGGTGAGCACGGGCACCTGCGCGAGCTCGGCGAACTTCAGCAGCTCGCTCGTGGCGTCGGCGTAGAGCACACCCTCGCCCACGTAGAGGAGCGGATCCTTCGCCCCGAGCAGCGTCCGGACGGCCGTCTTCACGTCATCCGGATCGGGGCCCGATCGCCAGCCCTTCACCGGCGTGTATGGGTGCTCCGCCTCGTCGTACTCGCCGAGATCGCGCGGCAGGAGCAGCAAGACGGGCCCGGGGCGGCCCGAGCGGAGCTGGGTGAAGGCCCGCCGGAGGTAGTCGGGCACGAGGTCGGCGCGGTCGATCTTGCCCACCCACTTCGTCACGGATCTGAAGGCCTCGGCCATGTCGAAGTGCGTGTGCCGGCTCGCCCCCTGGCCCACGCCTTCCGCAATGACGAGCAGCGGAGAGGAGTCCTCCCAGGCCTGGGCGATGGCGCCGTAGGCCATCTGGATGCCCGCGGCATTCAGGTTGGCCATGACCGTGCACACCCCGATCCGCTTCCCGCTCGTCACCCGCGAGAAGCCGTCGGCCACGGCGACGGCGAAGCGCTCCTCGCCCATCATGAGGATGGGCACGCCCTCTTCGCCGAGGGCGTTGTTCACGTGATTGGTGGGATAGCAGCTCACCCACGGGATGCCCTCGGTCTTGAGGATTCGGGCAAAGCCATTCGCCGCCTTGATCCTCATCGCTCTCCTCCTCGGTGGTCGTCCATCTTCGTGCCACGTAACCCCGTGACGCCGGCCCTGTCAAGGGGGCTCATGGCATCATGGCGAAGACGTAGAGCTTGCGCCCGCGCATGCCCGCGCAGTCGGGCTCGGAGGTGACGCTGCCGGCGAGGTCCGAGTCCCTGAACTCGCGGTTGTCGTACATCGCGAGCACCTCGAACCCGCCTGCCTCGAGAATCCCCCTCGTTTCCTCGGGATAGAGCAGCCGATACTCGGCGTCATCCACGACGTCGGGCTGGCCCGCGATCCTCCAGGTGCGCGTGCGCCGCATACGGCGCGCCGCCCGATCGAGGCTGTGCACGGCCACGGAATCGGCCGTGAACTCCGGCGCCTCGATCCGCCCCTCGATGCGCTCGCGAAATCCGTCCCCGTCGAGATAGCACCGGGCGTTCAGCAGGTCGAGGATGAGGAGGGATCCCGGACGGGCGTGGGTCGCGAACGTGGTGATGGCCTTCTCGAGATCCGCGTCCGCCAGCATGTACGAGAGCGCGTTGCCGAGACAGGTCACGACGTCGAAGGTCCGTCCGAGGCGGACCGTGCGCATGTCGCCCACGTGGAACACGCCTCCCCTTCCGCGCGAGCGCGCGTAGGCGATGTTGGACTCCACGAGATCGACGCCCCAGCACTCCGGAATCGATGGGCTCAGCGACTCGACGAGACGTCCGTTGCCGCAACCGATGTCCACCAGCGAGGCCGGGGGAAGGGGCAGATAGCGCTTGAACGCCTCCCCGCACATCTCGGCCCGCGTCTGGTCGGGCTCCGGGAACACGAGGTCGTAGAGATCCGGACGGTCGTACAGCAAGCTGCGGAACGCGGGCTCCATCTACCGGTCAGGCCGCTCGGTGCTCGGCTTGTCGCCGGGGCCGGGCAAGACGGTCTTCGCGCCGCCCCGCGACTCGCCCGCGATGAGCGATTCGATGTCCGGGTAGGCGTAGATGGTCGGCGCGCTGTTGTCGGGAAGACCGCCGGTGTCGACGGACGGCCCGTACACGCTGTGGACCTGGCGCCCCAGCAATCTGAGCAGCGCCGTCATCTCCCCCCGGTGCTGGGCGGTGTGGGCGATGCGCCGGACCATGATCCAGGCCACGCTCCGCGTCCTGTCGAAGAAGGCGACGTCCCGCTGCCACCACGCGCGGTCCTTTTGCCGCAACACGGCGAGGCGCTTGCCCGAGTCCTCCGCGTATCGCGTGATGAACTCGAGGCGCGTCTCCTTCGCCGGCACGGGCGGAGCGCCGACATCGATGGCGAACATCCGGCAGAACCACCTGTCCTCGCTCATGCACTGGTGAACCATGTGCTCGAGAGCGTTCCGGTCGCGGGCGGGCAATGCGGGCGGGCGAACGGGGAGGTCCTGGTCAGAGAACATGCTCCACACGGACAGCGTCTTCAGCCGCTCGCTGTCATAGGTGTCCACCAGGAAGTCGTATTCCATTTCGTCACGCGGGGCGGAACATCGGCACCGGGGGGCCGCCCTCGCTGGGCTTGAAGGTCACCGTCACCGCCTGGCCGATCCGGATGGCGTCGAGGTCGCAGTCGACGATGTTGGTCATCATCGACACGCCTTCCTCGAGCGTGACATAGGCGAGCGCGTAGGGGACGGGCACGCGCCTCATCACGCTGTACGAATACACGGTGCCGCGACCTGACGCGGTCACCCACTCCGTCGTGTCGCTTCCGCAGAGCGGGCAGATCGCCCGCGGGTAGAAATGCACCCGGCCGCAGGTCAGGCACTTCTTGATGAGGAGCCGGCCCTGGGCGGCCGCCTCCCAGAAGGGCTTCGTTTCCGGATTCGTCTCGGGCGCGGGGATCTTGCGCTCCTGGGTGGCCATGGGTCACTCCCTCTCCATGATCAGGGTGGCGCTGCCGTGCCGCGTGCCGAGGGAGCCGCCCGTGCCGTGGGCGAGCGCCACGTCGCAGTTCTTCACCTGCACCTTGGGGTGCGCCTCCCCGCGGAGCTGGCGCACCGCCTCCACCACCTTGGTGAGCCCCCCGCGGTTGGCGGGATGGTTGTTGCACAGCCCGCCGCCGTCGGTGTTGAAGGGCAGCTTGCCCGTGCCCGAGATGAGATTGCCGTCGGCCACGAGCTTGCCCCCCTGCCCTTTCGCGCTGAACCCCAGATCCTCCAGCGTGATGAGCACGGTGATGGTGAAGCTGTCGTAGATCGACACGTACTTGATGTCGGCGGGCGTGACGCCGGCTTCCGCGAAGGCCGCGGGGCCCGACCACACGGCGCCCGTGTACGTCAGGTCCACCTGACCGCCCATCTGGTGCTTCGGCGCCTCTCCCGCTCCGATCACCCTGACGCGGGGGCGCTTGAGGCTCTTGGCGATCTCCGGCTTCACGACCACGATGGCGCCCCCGCCGTCGCTGATGACGCAGCAATCGAGCCGGTGGAGCGGATCGGAGATCATCGGCGAGCTCACGACGTCCTCGACGGTGACGACCTCGCGGAGCATGGCGTGGGGATTGTGCTGGGCATGGTGCGAGGCGGCGACCTTGATCCAGGCGAGCTGGGCGCTCGTGGTCCCGAACTCGTGCATGTGCCGCATGGCGGCCATGGCGTATTGATTCACCACCGTCGGCCCGAACGGGTACTCGAAGGCCGCGTCGGGAGAGGCGCCGTAGTTTCGCGGCGCCGTGCCCGTGGCCATGCCTTCGGCCCGCGGCCGGCCGGCCAGGGTGATGAGCGCCACGTTGCACTTCCCGGCGGCGATGGCCTCCGCGGCGTGGGCCACGTGAATGACGTAGGAGGAGCCACCCGTCTCCGTCGTGTCCATGTGGCGAAGGTTGAGCCCCATGTAGTCGACCATGGAGAGCCCGCCCAGGCCCGGCGCGTCGCCCGCGCAGAAGTAGCCGTCCACGTCGTCCCGGGTGAGTCCCGCGTCTTCCAGCGCTCCGCGGGCGGACTCGGCGTGGAGCTGAGCCAGCGACTTGTCGTCGGCTTTACGCGTGGGATGCTCGTAGATCCCTCCGATGTAGGCCTTGCCCTTGATGGTCATGCGCGTCTCATCCTTTGAGAGCCTCCGGATTCACCACGTTGATCGGCTTGGCACAGGTGCGGCGTGCACCCCGACACCATACACCGAGGCACAATCCTGGGGCGGCCGCAGCGTCCCGTCAAGCGCGGCCATCCTCGGACCACCCCCGGAGCTTCCACCCGATTCACCGGCGCGCCCCGTATACCGTCATGACACCGGCTGCAGGGATCGGCGTGGAACAGGGAACTGATCATCACGGGAAAGGCCTGGCGTTCATGAGCTCGAAGTCGACGGGGGGTTCAAAATCATCGGCGCGACTTCCGTCCGCATTCAACCGCCTGGCCTGGTCGAATCTGGCCGCGCAATCGGCCGAGCAGGTTGGCCTGGCCGCCGCGCCCCTGGTGGCCGTGCTCACCCTGGGCGTGGGGGCCGGAAAGACAGGCATGCTCCAGACCGCGCAGACCTTGCCTTTCCTGCTCCTGTCCATTCCCGCGGGCCTGCTCGCGGATCGGATGCCCCGACGCCGCCTCATGGCCTGCGCCGAAGCGCTGCGCGCGCTGTCCCTGGTCGGCATCCTTGCGTGCGCAGGCGCGGGTTGGCTGACATGGCCGTTGCTCGCAGTGCTCGGCTTCGTCGGCGCGTGCGGCACGGTCGCCTACACAGTCTCCGCCCCCGCCCTCGTCCCGACGCTGGTGCCACCGGAGTGCCTGGCCGCGGCCAATGGGCGCATCGAGCTGGCGCGCACGATTGCCTTTGCCGGCGGTCCCGCGCTGGCCGGCGCGCTCGTCGGCTGGACGGGCGCCACGCCGGCATTCGGCCTGGCCGCGGCTCTGTCGATCTGCGCCGTCTTTCTTCTCGCCCGTCTGCGGGAGCCGGCGCGCCCGGCCCGGCTGCCTCGTCACCCCCTGGCTGACCTCCGCGAGGGCGCCAGGTTCGTGTTCGGGCACTCGCTCCTCCTGCCGATCTTCCTGACGCAGCTCATCTTCATCACTGCATTCTTCGTGCTCCAGGCAGTGTACGTGCCCTACGCCGTCCACCGGCTCGGCTTCTCCGCCTCCGGCGTGGGCGCCACCCTCGCCACCTACGGCGTCGGCATGATCGTCGGCGCCCTCCTGGCCGCCCGGGTCACCCGCATGCTGGCCCTCGGCACGGTCATCGCGCTCGGACCCATCGCCGGGCTTGCCGCCGCCATCGTGATGGTACTGACCCTCTGGGTGCCCTCGATCCTGCTGGCCGGGCTCAGCTTCTTCTTGATCGGCGCGGGCCCCGTCATCTGGGTGATCAGCACGGCGACGCTTCGCCAGACGGTGACCCCGAGTGACCTGATGGGGCGCGCCTCGGCCATCAACATCATGGCCTACGGATCCCGGCCCATCGGGTCCGCGATCGGGGCGGTGATCGGGGGACTCTACGGGGCCGAGACCTGCCTCATCGTGGCGGCCGTGGGCTTTCTCGCCCAGGCCCTGGTGATCGTGACATCGCCGGTGCTTCACCTTCACCGACAGCCGGAGATGGTGGGGCAGCCATCACCGGCGCCATCACCATCCTGAGCATGAGCGACATCCTGTGGATCGGCCTCGGAGGGGCCGGGCTGGCCTTCTTTCTGGGCCTCTTGAACGCGCGAGATCGGCGCCGCGACCGTATCGTCGCCGCCGTCATGGGCGCGTGTGCGACACCGGGGCTCCGCGGCTTGGTCGCCGTTCGCGTCCGCGCTCCCTTCCTGTCGCGTCGCACGGCCGTGGTGCTCGACATGTCGGCGTGCGGGGAGGATGAGATTTGGCAGGCGATGCGTCGACTGTCCCACGTGCTACCGCCCAACGTCGCCGTGATCATCGACACGCCGCTGGACCGAACCCTACCCGTCATCGTCACGCTCCGGCGGTCGCTGCAAACCCAGGAGGCAGCGCGATGAGCCGGGCCCCGGAGCGAAGACTCGGGCGCGGAGGCCAGCTCAGGGCAGCAAGGCCTTGCCCTCGGCGCCGGGAAGGGCGAGGCCGGCGCGGCTCGCCAGCGTGGGCGCGACGTCGCGCATATCGATGAGCCCGAGGGAGCGGCCCGCGGGCACGCCGGGACCGAGGAGGAAGAAGGCCGCGCGGAGATCGGGAAGATCCGGCAGGTGGCCGTGGGTGCCGCCGACGCCGGCGGCGCGTTTGGACAGCACGGGCCCGGTCAGGCTCGATGCCATCTCCCAGCCCGGCTTGAGCCCGACGAGAAACGACGCCGGCGGGAAGCCGCCGCGCCGATGGAGCCCATCGGCGTCCAGCATGCGGTCGATGCCGTTCGCGGGGTCGGCGGCAAGCTTCTCGAGCAAGAGGCGCACCTGCGACTGGGCGGCCGCGTCCGTCGGCTGCTTCAGCACGATGGCGGCGGCCCCGCCGCTCGTCCACGGCATCGCCGTCCAGTCGGTGATCCGGCCGCGGTCTCCGACGGTGAAGAGCCCCGCTGCGCGAAAGGCGGCGAAGAGATTCAGCTGCATGTCCGTCCGGGCGAATCCATGATCCGACACGATGGCGACGTGGGCGCGGCCCGGGGCGAGACGCTCGGCGGCCGCCCGCAGGCCGCCGATCACGGTATCCAGGCGCTCGAGAACGGCCAGGACCTCGGGACTGAACGGGCCGGTCTGGTGCTGGACGTGATCGAGCTCGATGACGTGGAGGAGAAGCAGCCTGGGTCGCTTCTTCTCGAGGATCCGCTCGGCGAAGCGCCCGCGGAGCTCGTCGGTCTCGACGCCGAACCCCCGGGGATATGGGCCTAGCTCCGCCTCGAGCTCCGCAAGCAGGCCCGGCGTAGCGCTGGCGCGGAGCAGCTTGCTGTCATCGGGCGTTCCCGCCCGCCAGAATTCCGGAATGTTCCAGGTGACACGCGCGCCGACGGTGGCCGGCCACTGGACACTGGCGGTGGTCCAGCCGGCCCGCGCCGCGGCGTCCCAGAGCGTGGGCACGCGGATATCCTCGGCGTACCAGTACCAGCCGCTCTGGTTTTCCCGGAGAGGATCGAAGGTGAGATTGCCGAAGATTCCGTGCTTGGCCGGCGAGACACCTGTGACGAGGGTGGTATGGCTGGGATAAGTCACGGTGGGGATGACGCCCTCGACACCTTCGGCGAAGCTGCCTTCCTTCAGGAAGCGGCGCATGTGCGGCACCTTCGCGCCCCGGGCGTCCGCCGCGGTGATGTAGTCCGGCCGGAGACCGTCCACGGACACCATCACGAGGAGCGACGGTTCCCTCTGCCCCGCCGCCATGCCCCCGAGGACGAGCGCACACGCCAGGGCGGCGAGCGCGGCGAGCAGCATGGCCGGCCGGGCTCGGCGGATCATCGGGTCTTCCCGACGGATCGTTGTCGCTCGCCCTTCATCGCCCGCACGCAGCGCTCGAGATGATGGTGCATCTCCCGGCTCGAGCAATGGTGCCGGGGCCCGTGGCCGGGCAGCACCCAGTCGAAGCGGTAGGCGAGCAGCTTCTCCACCGACCGGGTCTGCTCGGCCCAGGAATACCAGCAGACATCACGGTAGGCGGTCAGGCTGTGCTCCTCCGGAGACCAGGCGAGATGGTCCCCCGTGAAGAGCATCCTGCCCGCGTACAGGAGCACCTGGTGGCCCTTCGTGTGACCCGGGGTCGGGATCACGAGGAGGTCGTCGGCGAGGCGGGCCGGCTCCTCACCCTCGAGGCGGCGCTCGACGGGAAAGCGGGCGTCGTCGCCGTGCATCACGCGATCGCACCCGAAGTGACGCCGGAACTTCGCGTGGTCCCCCACGTCATCGACGTGCGTGAGGAACATGAGACGCACGCCCCCAATCTCCTCGATGCGCCGCACGAGATGGCGGGCGAACCGCGGCGCGTCCACGAGGACATTGCCCTGCGGGCGGACGATGAGATAGCTCGAGCCGCCGTAGGTGCTCTCCGCGGCGAAGCCGCAGAAATGCACGTTGCCGTCGACGCGCTCCGGGTATGCGGCGATCGCCTCGGACAGGTCGCGCTTTCCCAGGGCGCCGATGGAGCCGGAGGGGCACGCGACCATGGCTTTGTCGGCCCGCCGTAGCTCCTCGGCGGTGGCGGGCTGGCGGAACACGATCGAGTGCTCGCCCCGCGCGCGGAACGTTGCCGGCGCGATCTGGCGGCACTGATCGCAGTCTATGCAGGTCGAGTCGACGTAGAACTCGCCCGCCACGTTGCCGGGCAGCCGCTTCTTCACGCTCGCCATAAGCTCATGGTACCGCCTACGAATGCGCTATGCTGACGCAGGGTCGGCGGCCTGATCGGGTGCGAGGCCCGCCAAAGGAGGAATGGTCGGTGGCCTTCGGGATTTACCTCATCGGGTACTGCATCCTGATCATTGGCCTGGCCATCGGCGCTCACTTGCTCCATGTGCCCCCGAAATGGATCGGGGTGGGCATCCTCTGTCTGGTCGGTATCGGTATCGCCCGCGGCGTGACCAAGACGAGAGAGAAAGACCCCACATCGAGGGGATAGCTCGGCCCTGAGCTTCAGTCCCCCGCCGCGACCCGGCGCAAGGCCGGCAGCAGCTCGTCGCTGATCATGCGCATGCTGGCCAGGGCGGGAGCGACCGGCATACCACTCCAGTACGTGCGGAAGAAGAGAAAGTTGGCGCCCGCCTGCTCCCAGCACGGGCGGAGCTGCTCGTAGCATTCCTCGGGACTTCCCAGCACGAACCGGTCGCGGAGGAGAGCTTCGAACGATTGGTCGAACGTCTCCCCACCCGGCATGACCTTGTCTTGTCCCCAGGACGCATAGGTGCGGTACTTGTTGGCGAGAGAGGGGCCGGCCATCTCCAGCGCGGTACGGGTGTCCTTGGCGCAGAAGATCTCCTTGATCATCGGAAGGACCCGCGGGAACGGCTTGCCCACCCGCGTCAGCTCGGCCCGGTACAGCTCCATCTGGCGCGTGATGGTGGTCATGGTCGCGTGCGGATTCACGAACCACGTGTCCCCGATGCGGGCGGCGCGCCGGATGGCGTTGTCGTTGTTGGCGGCCACCCAGATGGGGGGATGCGGATGCTGGACGGGCCGACACGTCAGGGTGACGTTCGAGAGCGTGCACACGTCGTTGTCCACCGTCACCTTGTCCTCGGTCCACAGCCGCTTCACCACCTCCAGGCACTGCTCGAAGCGCCGCACGCGCTGCCCGCGTGGCACCTTGAAGGCGTCGAACTCCACGTCCCGGTAGCCCAGCCCCACGCCGAAGACGAAGTTCCCCTGCCAGATGACGTCGAGCGAGGCCATGCACTCCGCCACTTCCACGGGGTTGTGCAGCCCGATGAGGAGGACCCCGGCCACACCCGTCATGTGACCCGCATCCGCGGCCAGGCGCGCCAGGTAGGGAATGAGCTGGAGCTGGCTCATGCCTTCGCTCAGGTAATGCTGACCGGTGGCGACGGCGTCCCAGCCGCGATCCCGCGCGAGGCGGGTCATGAGGCACTGGTTCTCGAGGGCGGAGACCATGTCGCTCCCCACCGGGTTCTGGTTGGTCAGGAAGATCCCGATCTTCATGGCAGCTCCTTTCGAAGACCACTCCTCACCCTACCCTGAGGGGAGAGGGATGTTCAGATGTCAGCGCCAGAGCTGCTGGGAAGCGAGGCGGGCCCCTTCCGTCATCGACTTGAACTTGGCCCACGCGATCTCGGGCTCGACCAGGAGCGCCGAGCGCCCGAAGGTCGCGAAGCCGCAGTCGGTGCCGGCGATCACGCGCTCCCGGCCCACCACCTCGGCATAGCGCACGAGCCGCTGGGCGACCAGCTCCGGGTGCTCGATGAAGTTGGTGGTGGAATCGAGCACGCCGGGGATGATGATCTTCTCCTCGGGCAGGCGCACCTCCTGGAACACGACCCATTCGTGCTCGTGACGTGGATTGGCGCCTTCCAGCGAGAGGGCCTGGGGCCGCGCCTTGAGGACGACGTGGATGATCTCCCGCAGCGGGATGTCCCGGTGGTGCGGTCCCTCGTAGTTGCCCCAGCAGAGGTGTAGCCGCATCCGGTCCGGCGGGATGTCGCGGAGGGCGTGGTTGAGCGCCTCCACGTTGGCCTCGGCGATCTTCACGAACTCCGCGTTGCTGAGGCTCGGGAAGGCGAGGTGGCGCCCCATGGCGAGATCCGGGCAGTCGACCTGGAGAACGAAGCCCGCGCGGTGGATGGCGTCGTACTCCTCCTTCATGACGTCGACGAGACGCGCGAGATAGGCCTCCCGGCTCGGATAGTATTCATTGCGGAGAAAGTGGGCAATCACTCCGGGCGAGGCAGCCGTCATGAACGCTTCCGTGGGCCGGACACTGTCGAGGGCCGCGCGCAGGTTGGCCACGTCCTTCTGAACCGCCCCTCGGTCCTGCCACTCGATGGGGCCATCGCAGGCGGGACGGGACACCGCCGAGCGCCGCTCTGCGCGGGCGGCCGCCTCCGGAAAATCGGCCCAGTCGGCCCGGCTCGCCGCGGCGCTCGTTCCTCCGAAACCCGTGAGGCGATGCCGCACGTACGTCGAGTAGCCGACCTTGCCTTGCTCGCCGTCGTTCACGATGTCCACGCCGGCGTCCACCTGCTGGCGGACGATGTCGGCGACGGCACGGCGCACCCGGCCGTCGAAGGCGGCGGCGTCGAGGGCGCTCCCCGCGTCCATCGACTCCAGCATGGCCGTGAGGTCGGGAGGCCGCGGCAGGCTGCCCGTATGCGTCGTGAGGATGCGCTCGGTGCTGCGCTTCACGGCTCGAGACCGCTCGCCGTGCCGATGGCGGTCGTCTGGCCGCCCTGGTTCACGCACCAGACCTCCACGGTGACGCGCGTGCCACCGTTCTCCGGCTGCCTGTCCTTGACCACGCCGTGGACGGTGAGCCGGTCTCCGGCGTAGACCGGCTTGACGAAGGCCATCGAGATGGTGCCGCCCTTGACGAAGCCGGCGCCGAGGAAGCGCGTCATCATCTCCGAGACGTAGGCCGTGGACATCATGCCCTGGGCGAGCGGCGCGCGGAATCCCTTGGCCCGGGCCCAGCTCTCATCCGTGTGGATGGAGCGCGCCCGCACCACGGAGTAGGCGTCGATCTTGCGCTGGGAGATCTCCTTCACGAGGGACGGCAGGGTCTGGGTCATGGTCGCCATGGGAGTCGCCTCTCAGTCGCGAAAGAGCATCTGGGTGAACCGGCCGCGCACGAGCGTCGTGCCGTTCTCGTCTTCGGTCACGAACTCCGTGACCATGTACGGCTTGCCGCGGCGCTCGTACTTGTCCACGACCTTGCCGCGCGAGCGCGTGCGCACGCCGGGCCGGATCGGCTCCAGGAACTCGAAGTCCATCTTCGCGTGCAGTCCCGCGTGCACGATGTAGCGGCCGTGGCGCATCCGCAGCGCCTGGTTCCCGAGCAGGGTGGGGTGCCCGATGGGGCCGCCGAAGGGCGAGTCCTCGAGGAACCAGGGATGGTGATCGTCCACCGCAAAGGCATACGTCTCGATGTCTTCGGGGAGCACGAGCTGCTCGTCGGAGACGAACTCCTCGCCGACCTCGAGCGCTTCGTAGGTGAGCTTCTTGAACTGGATCATCGTGGCCCTCCACTTCGGGTGCGGGGAGCAGGTTGGACGTCGGCCTCGAACGGATAGAGGGGCCGGCGGCGGTTCCGGTAGCTGAAGCGCTGGAGGTCCGAGCTGGTGACGCCCTCGCCGTCGCACAGCACGATGTGCCGCGCGATCGGCTCGAAGCCGGCCCGGAAGTGCTGGCGCGACTTGATGAGGACGTAGCGCTTGCGGCGCGGGTCGATGCCGCAGTGGGTGAACACGCCCAGGTCGAAGGGCTCGCTGCGTCGCTCCGAGACGACGATCTCCATGGCCCCGGTGTCGAGCACGGCGGTACGGCCCATGCGGACGCGCGTGCCCGTGGCCATGGGTCCCGTGACCACGAACTCGCCCTCGGTGATGCGCGCCACCTTGCCCGTGACACTGAGGGGCTTGCCCGTGAGATTGACCTGCGGCATGTCCACCTTGCCGCCCAGCGACAGCGTGACGCTGGCCGCGGTCCCCGCGGCGAGAATGCGGGCGATGCTGGGCGGATCGCAGATCGGTCCCGCCACCACGTCCTCGAGCCCTTGGCGCGTCACCTCCTCGATCACGCTCATCACGTCCTGCGTCCCGCCCGAGGCGGTGTTGTCGCCGTGGTCCACGAGGAGGATGGGCCCTTCCCCCAGCGACCGCGCGTGGGCGATCTGGCTCGACAGCGGCTCGCCCCGGTAGAGGAAGGAGTCGCGCCGCTCCCAGGCCAGACCCAGGAGCTGGTCGAGGAGGACCTTGCCGGGATCGCCGCGTCGGTCGCACACGATCACCGCCGAGCAGGAGAGATGCGGGATATCGGCGTGCGGAAAGCCGCCGAACACGGAGGCGTTCAGGACGGCGCCCGAGGACTCCGCGCCGATGGCCATGTCCATGACATCCTTCATGGGCTGGCGGGACGGGGCGTGCACGAGCGTGCTCGTCATCATGGGCAGCCATCCCCAGACCATGACGGGCTCGACCTCGCCGTTCATCGCCCGCACGAGCGTCCGGGCCGCCCGCTGGGCCGTCTCGCCCATGTCGATGTGTGGATAGGTCCGATAGCCGGCGAGGACGGTGGCGTGGTCGACCATGGGCGCCGTCATGTGGGCGTGGAAATCGAGCCCGACGGCGAGGGGCAGGTGGGGCGCCACCGCGCGAATGCGGCGGAGGAGCTCGCCCTCGCCGTCGTCGACGTGCTCGGCGACCATGGCGCCGTGCAGCGCCAGGAAGGCCGCGTCGCAGCCGTTCCTGATCCCGCCCACGATGGCCTCGCACATGTCCTCGTAGGCCGCCCTCTCCACGTAGCCCGACGGATGCGCGCCGGCCGCGAGGGGTACCACGATCTCCGCGCCCGTCTCCTTGGCCACGTGCAGGAAGCCGCCCAGCTGGGTATTGGTGTCCTGGAACTCCTGGACGGCCGCGGGACCGGAGAGGGGGCGGAACGAGGCCAAGGGCGTGGGGACGGGCGAAAACGTATTGGTCTCGTGCATCATCATCGCGACGAGAATCTTGCGGCGGGCCATGGGCCGTCCTCTCAGGTGTCCCGCATGGGCTACGCCGCCCGAGCATACCGCAGGCTAGGGGGCTGCGCTGTACCTCACCGCGGCCAGGACGAGGCCGGCGACTCCGAGACCGGCGAGGATCCAGAGCACGACCCGACGAAACGTCTCCGGCTCGGTGGCGATGAAGCGCCGGTGCCCCAGCCAGATCCCGAGGGCGACGAAGGGAAGCGCGTAGAGCGCGAGCACCGCGGCCTGCGCGTCCAGCAAGCCGCTCGCCCTGGCGAGGAGCAGCGCAAAGACATCGGTGGCCACGAAGAACGCGATCAGAGACGCGCGGCCTCTCGCGGCGGCACCCGCCGACGAGAAATAGAAGATCACCGCGGGCGGACCGGCGAGGCCGGTCGATCCGTTGAGAAGCCCGGAGAGGCATCCCGCGGCGAAGGTGGCCGCGGGACCGGGCGTGGCGCGAAGGACGAATCCTTTCAGGAGAACGAGGGCGACCACGACGACCACGGCCGACACGAGGGCGCGCATGAGGTTCTCCGGCGCGCGGGCGAGCACGGCGAGCCCGACCGGGGTGGCGACCGTGCAGCCGCCCACGATCCACACCAGCGAGCGCCAGTCCACGTCGCGCCAGACCGAGGGCAGGAGACCCACGGAGGCCGCGATCTCGAGGGCGAACATGGCCGGCACCACGTGGGCCGGCGGCAGGACGAGCGTGAGGGCGGAGACGGCGATCATCGACGAGCCAAAGCCGCTGAACCCCCGCACGACGAAGGCGGCCAGGATGCTGACGCCGACATAGCCCAGGAGAAGGGGCGGCCTCGCGAGCCAGGCCGAGGCCGCCTCCGCGAGGAGCGGCAGGACGGGCACCGCGCTACTTGGCGCGCGGCACCTCGAGCGCGGCAAGCTTCTCGATGATGGTCATGACCACGGTGGTGTCCTTGTCGGCCAGTCCGGCGGCCATGGCCGCCTGCTCGTAGCGCTGGGCCACGTTCGAGAAGCTCACGGGCACGTGCAGCTCCTTGGCGATGGTGTTGAAGGTCTCGAGGTCTTTGTTCATCAGGAAAACCTTGAAGCCGGGCTCGAAGTCGCGCGGGATGATGGCGCGCGGAATGCGGTCGAGCGCCTTGCTCCCTCCACTGCTCGCCTTCACCACGTCGTGGATGATCATGGGATCCAGGCCGGCCTTGAGCCCGAGGACCAGCCCTTCCATCATGGCCAGCGAGTTGACGCAGGCCATCATGTTGTTGATCGCCTTGACGGTGTTGCCGGCGCCCACGGGCCCCACGTGGAAGATGTTCGGGCCGATGGAGCGCAGGACGGGCTCGGCGCGCTTGAGGACTTCTCCGTCGCCCCCGACCATGACGGCGAGGGTGGCCGCGCGCGCGCCGGAGACGCCACCGCTCACCGGCGATTCCAGGAAGTGCACGCCGCGGTCGCGGGCGCGCGGCTCGATCTTGCGCGGCGTGGAGGGCAGCACGCTGCTCAGGTCGATCAGGATGGTCCCGGGCTTGGCGCACTCCACGAGGCCGCCCGCGTCGAGGTAGAGCGCCTCGACGTCAGGCGAGGCGGGCAGACACGTGAGCACGATCTCGGAGCCCTCGACCACCTCGCGCGCGGAGGCCGCCCGCTGAGCGCCGGCCTGGACGAGGTTCTCCATCGTCTTCGGAACCTTGTCGAAGACCTTCATCTTGAAGCCGTTCTTGAGGATGTTGGACGCCATGGGATTGCCCATGTTGCCGACACCGATGAATCCGACGGACACGGCCATGGTCAGCTCCTTTGCTCGGGGGCGGAAAGAAGATCAGCGCTTCCCTCTTCCTGAAACCGGCCCGAGTATAGCCCCCGACTTCCGCGAGGTCTACCACGCGCCCCGGGCCACGAAGCCGACGTCAGCGAGGGAGACTCGGGCCCGGCGGGGACGGCGGCGCTTCCGAGGTCGGCTCTGTCGTGGGAAGCGCGGCGGGGGGTGCGGGCGGTCGCGCGGGAGCAGCCGCGCGGTCCTCGCAGCCCCACGGGCGGCGAAGACCGAACATGAAGGCACTGCTGCCGCCGCTGCCCCAGCCGGAGAACCAGCCGGACTTCGCCGCGGGGCAGGATGGCCCGGCCGAGGCGCATCCGCCCGCCAGAAGCGCCAGCGCAATCGCAGCGCGAAATCTCAGCAACCGCCCTCCCCGACAACCGGGTCGCTCTTGGAGCGGACCGCGAGGTAAGATTGCGACCCTGACCAAGTATGGCATGGCCATGACCACCACCCCCGAGGACAAGGAGAGAGCGGGATGCCGGTGACACGCTTCGAGATCACGCTCCGGCGGCCCCTGGCCGGCGGCGCCGCGTTCGGCGACACGGGAGCCTACGAGGAGCTCAAGGGGCGGCTGCACTTCACCCTCGATCCCCTGCACCCGTCCAACACCCGCATCACCGACGTGGAGCTGGCCCCCCGGGACGAAGCGGGACGGGTGGCGTTCTCGTCCGAGGTCTCGCTGCTGGTGCCCGTGGATCGCTCGCGATGCCGCGGCGGCGTGCTCCTCGACGTGGTCAACCGGGGCAATACCATCGCCGTGCCGAACTTCAACCGCGCCACACGGCCGGCCTTCGCGCCGGGCGCGGATCCGAATCCGCCCATCGACACGGGCGACGGCTTCCTCATGCGACGCGGCTTCGTCGTCCTCTCCTGCGCCTGGCAGGGCGACCTCCCCGATCTGCCCGGCCTGCTGCGCCTCCACGGGCCGGACGCGCTCGACGCCGGCGGCCGGCCCATCAAGGGGCGCGTGTACACGCAGCTCCAGACTCACGTGCCCGCGGCGTCGCTGCTCCTGTCCGATCGTGGACACCGGCCCTATCCCGCCGCCGACATCGAGGAGCGTGACGCGCAGCTCACCGTGCAGGACCAGCCGGACGCCGAGCCGGTGGTCATTGCGCGCGAGCGCTGGCGCTTCGCGCCTGATGCCGGTCACGTCACCCTCGACGGCGGATTCGCGAAAGGTCGGCTCTACCGGATCGCTTACACCGCGCTCGGGGCGCCCGTCATGGGACTCGGTCCCGCCGCCCTCCGCGAGGCGGCCTCGTGGATCAAGCACGGCACGACCGGCGACGGCCATCCGGCGCCCGGTCGCCTCCGCCACGTCTACGGCTATGGCCGATCACAGACGGGGCGGCTCCTCCGCACCTACGTCTACTACGACCTCAACCTCGACGAGCAGGGCCGCGAGGCGCTGGACGGCATCATCGCCAATGTGCCGGGCGGTCTGCGGGGCGAGTTCAACCAGCGCTTCGGCCAGAACTCGAAGGACCGCCCGCAGATGATGGCGCACCTCTTTCCCTTCACGGATGTGCCGGAGAAGGATCCGGAGACGGGCCAGACGGACGCCCTGCATCGCCGGCTCGACGCGCGGCAGAGCCCGCTCAAGATCATGTACACGAACACCTCCGCCGAATACCACCGCGGCGACGCCTCCCTGATCCACACGAGCGCTGACGGCATGAGCGACGTCGCGCACGGCCC